>Ga0099364_10006044_pt1 | contig 17733 bp, 14 predicted proteins | sample TergutTh196P3_FD_73070 | JGI IMG/M metagenome (GOLD analysis project Ga0099364, IMG submission 73070) | Microcerotermes parvus P3 segment gut microbial communities from Pointe-Noire, Republic of the Congo - Th196 P3 | ecosystem: Host-associated > Arthropoda: Insects > Digestive system > Gut ...
CGGCGGATGCCTTGGGGTTAGCTCCGGCCGGAACCAACCCAACAGATGTTTACTGTTCATCGCCGGCTACCGGTTACACTAGCAGCAATGGCTATACTGAAAGCGACTTCTGCGAAGTCAATGTCAGCACCATAGACCCTGGACTGAGCGGCACATTAGTATTTGTGCTAAATTCCTCATCAAACTTTTCGTCCTACACTAACACCGGAGGCGTATATTTGATAAACCCCTCTGGTGGCAGTAGTGCTTCTGTATCCGGCAACGGAACTTTGGCAATACCAAACACTATCAAAATCAATGGTGCAGGAAGCTCCCTGCCCGTAACGCAGTTTGCGTGGGGTGGTATCGGCAGCAGCTCTTTTTCCGGTACGCTAATCATACCGAACAGCGTTGAAATAGTAAGAGACGGTCCACTTAGTGGGATTACGAACGCAACGGGTTTACAATTCGAAGATGGTGGTACTAGTCCTCTCAGTTTCACAAGTAGCGGGGGTAGCTATTTTGTAGATTTTGGAAACAATAATTCCGCATCCATAGGCACTGTGGAATTTCCTGCGCGATTAGATTACATTGCCAATAGTGCATTTTGTGGTAGCTATTTTGACAACATAGTATTTAACGATGGGCCATATCCCCTAACTATAAATAACGGTGCTTTTTGCAGTATGCCTTATTTAACCGGAACAGTTAATTTCCCGTCGAACACAACAGAGCTTAGTGGTACAATTTTTAATAACACCCCAATAACAGGTATCAGCTTTAATGATGGTGGATCTTATCCGCTGACAATCACTAATACTGCATTTACGGGAGCTACAACTTTGATAGGAACAACCATAAATTTCCCGTCAAATACAACCCGGATAGACAATCAAGCATTTATACGAACGGGCATATACGGCGTAAGTTTCACTGACGGCGGCGATTTTCCGTTGAGTATTGAGAATGCGGCGTTCGCCTGTAACCGCATTGAGGGAACAGTAATTTTCCCGTCTAATTTGGTGAGCCTTGGTTCGACTTCGTTCGGAGGCGAATATGACTGCGGAACTAACTACCCTAACAATTCCGGTCTTGATACTGTCATCTTTACGAACCCCGGCGGTAATTCGCTCACCGGAGTTAGCGATAGTGCATTCCGACCGGGAGTGAGTTTTATCAACGCTTGTTCAACAGGACAAAATCCCGAAACTGCAATCATTGAATTCCTCGGGCCGGACGGCGTAACTCCAATCGAAACAACAAATGACTTCGGTTGCGGTGCGTACACAAATGGGCCGAGTGCAGGCGTAATTGACACCGTATTTGGATACCGATTCAACGGTTGGCACTTGATGCAGGATTTGTCCGACCCTGCGTTGGATTTCCCGTGGACTCCGTTCGCAAATGCAGTTACGGTCGATGATTTGCTCGCCTACGGCGATTGGATTCCGTACTTGCAACCGCCTGCCGGATGGCAACAAGGCGACCCATATCCACAACAACCCGAAGGTTGGGAACAGGGCGATGATTGGCCGTATGATCCGCGAATAATGCCACCGCCAAGTTGGTGGACACCGGGCGATCCGTGGCCAAATCCTGATGGTTCACGACCGGGCGGAAGTGACGTTCCTGATACGGACGGCGACAATGGCAGTGATGTAGCCGTCCCCGATACCGGATTGTTCGGAGGAATCGGCGGCGGTGCGGTTGGGACTGCTTCGGGGATTGCATTGGCGGCGATTTCTGCTGTAGTTTTGGGTGCAGTTCTAATCGGGCGAAAGGTTTTGAAGAAGAGTAAGAAATAGACAAAACATACATATCTAAGATAAAAATCGGCTCGCTTAACGTGAGCCGATTGATTATGGTACAATATAGACATGAAAAAACCAAAACTTCAATTTACCCCAAAACAATACAGCGAAGTTATAGATTTGCTCAAAACGCTCAAAGATCCGAATCTGCGAAGAAAACTTCAAGTTCTGCAACTTCGAATGGAAGGATTCACCGCTGCCGAAGTTATGAAAATAACGGGCTATAGCAGAAGCGGTTATACTTCTTTATGGCGGGCTTTTGTACGGGACGGAATCTCTTATTTCAAGCAGGAGAATCGGAAACGGAAAGTCTGTGATTAGCCGATGATGATCGCCTCGACTTCTTCTGCCGAAAGCCCCGAAAGGTCAGCCGCTTCCTCAACCGACATACCTTTTTCAAGGGCTTTTTTGGCAACTTCAGTTCTGATTTCCTCTTTCTGCACAGCAACATATTCATCCCAATCCCACTCAGCATAAAGCAAACTCATAATCTCACCTCCATATTTTTCCAAAAAATCGCTCAATATATTTTTACTTGCACAATCCTTGACCGCCTTTGCGATCGCCTCCTCAAGGCTCATACCGGAATCCTTGTTCTTGCGGATTTCATCGACAATATCGACATAACCGTTAAGCTCTGCACTTTCTGAAACAATGGCTTTGTTGCGGTTTTTGTTGATGTTCAGAACCCGTGCAGTGAGTTCTAATCCGCCGCTTGGCTTGTGATTCACAGGCAACTCGAAAAACGCTTCGGACAGCCTTAAAGTCCACTCATCGGGATAATTTTCCGTACCGTTGTACAGCACAATAAACTCCGGACGGGGAATTTTAATCAGCCGTGAAGCGTAAATGCTCCCTTTTTGACTCTTGATATATCGGTCGAGAACTCGTGCATAGTAAAGCACAAGCCGCGCCGGAAGGTTAGTCGCAATCGAGCTTTGCTGTTCGATTAGGATTATCAACTTCCCGTCAATCGTGAAACTTAAATCATTGTATCTGCCCTTGTACAGCACGTTTTCGAGTGTCGTGATTTCGATGGGCGTATCAAGAGGATAATGACTTTGCGAAAGGGCATTGTACAGTTTCAGAATGCTTTCAGGCGTTGAAAACAGCTTTGTGAAGAAGCTGTCTTTGAATTTTCTGTTCGCCGGTGAGTTTTGTTCCGGAACGATCTGCTTCAACGGGAATCACCTCGTTTCTTAAAATCTATTATACCACATGATTCAAAATATTGCAAGAGTTTATTTCAAAAAAGTTAAAAAGTCATGATAACCGTCTCGACACAGCGTTTCCTACACTCTCAAGGAACATCTCTCACCCGCAAGCTGTCATGAAAACACTCGGTGCAACCCGAACCGCAGTTTCTGCTGTGAACATCGGTACACCATTCATGACCCTTTTCGCATTTCCACCACACCCGCTTCCGCGTTCCGGCTACTACCATTTGCGGAGTTAATTCGCCATTTTTGTCATAATTCCACTCGGCAGCTAACTCCGGATTTGTCGTTGCGAGGTCGTTAAACCCCTTTAACACCCGCCTGTTTGAACACACGGGACAACCTTGGCCGTAGTCTCTGTCGGATATTTTCGCTTGCCATTCGTGACCAAGTTCGCACTTCCACCACACTTTTTTACCGGAACAAGTTGTAACCATATCGGGTCTCAAATCGCCGTTCCGTGTCGGATGCCACTGTGCCGCCAATTGCGGATTCGTAGTGCATAAATCGTTAAATCCTTTCAGCACTTTCCTGTTTCTGCTACTGCAATACTGTCACTGTTCCTACGTGGTTGTCTGTAGTGTTGACTTCGCCACATCGTGCGTTTGTAACGATCAAAACTTTGTTGACGTTCCTGTTCCGATTCCCGAGTATACGTTTCGTCGATCGGTATCTCGTTGGTTTCGTTGCAATGCAGGGACTGCGATGAAGACCATGAGGAAGATGAGTCCGGCGATAGCAAGAACCAAGATGACCTCAATTATGGTAAACCCTTGATTTGTTTTTTGTTTCATGTTTTTCCTTTATTAATTTTGTTAATGTTTAATACTAATATATCAATTCGGGTGCAAAAGCACAAGCATTTTTCGAGTTTTTCTATGATGTTTTTACGTTTCTATTTCTGAAACATTCGGGGCAACCATTGCCCCTGTTTCGACTTGATATTATCGCGTGCCATATATGCTCACATTTTCGGCATTTCCACATCTTGATAATGTCGGGGCGTTTTGTTGCGAGGTCATTGAATCCTTTTAGGACTTGTTTCCCCGAACAAATGGGGCAACCGTTGCCTCTATGTCTGCTGTAAATTGCGGCTTGCCATTCATGACCATGTTTGCACTTCCAATGTACTCTTAATCCGGATGTGGGGGAGACTGTTTCTGGCGATAAGTCGCCGTTTTTGGGGTAATCCCACTCTTTGGCGAGGTTTGAGTTTGCGATGGCGAGGGTGGTTTTCATTTGTTTTAGTATAACATGGCTGATTTTTAATGGTTGAGTATCTCGGGCTTTGGGAGCGAATCCATAACCCTGATTTCAATTACCTCGAATTCGGGGTAATTGATTGCAACGGGAATTGCCACAGGGGGAAATACTATAATCTTGAAGACCCCTCTACTTACGATGCTATTAAGTCAGAGCCGATGAAATTTGTCCGCGCAAACAGTAAAGTCGCTGTTGATGAGGTGCAAAAGATTCCGGAACTTGCGATGACGATTATGAAAACTGCGAGTTCGATGAGTGCATTTTCGGCGACGAATGCGGAAACGTCTTGGCGAAATGCTGTTGCAGCGACGACGATGATGATTCTGATGAATCTGATGATTCCGATAGTGCCGATTCCGAGGTAGCCGGTGATTCCGGCGAAAACAACAATAATGTCGAAGAGCAATAAACCTCACTATGGTGTCAGATGACACCGAAATTGCCGCCTTTACGGGCGGCAATATTCTTTTGTAGGTGTTCGTTCCCTTTTGGCATTGTCGTAATTTGAGCCTTGATAAAAACTCGCACAGAATGTAGAATAAAGAAAAGTATTAGCATAAGAAAATAAGGAGTAGAGTGGAAAATCAAGAAATGCAAAGTCCGCAGATGCCAATGGGTATGCCTGTGCCGGGAAAGAGGAAAAACTGTTGCAAGGGGCTTAAGATTTTTGCCATTATTCTTGGCATTCTTGTTTTAGGGTTGGCTTGTTTGTCGGCTATGCTTTTGCTGAAGAAGGATGGGGAGAGGGCTTCGGATAGTGGGAATGTGGACGAGAATTCGGAGGTTGAGAACGAGTTGGGGAATGAAACCGAGAATTCCGAGAGTTTCGTGGAGACCGATTTTAATGCGGCGAGTCCTACTGCAGAACAGATAAGAAAGATTGTCTTGGCACAAGACGGATGGGATTATTTCGGAACTTCTATATACGATATAAGAGTTGGGAAAAGCAATGTAGGGACTTTTGAGTGGATGGCCGCAAAGGCTAACGATGGGATTGGTGGGGTCATATTTTCACTTCACTTTTACCGAAGAGAACTAGGACACGACTGGATTTATTCGCCAAATGTCCTCGGCCAAACTATTAGTGAATGTTCGAGACTTAACCCAAATGAAAGAAATGCGTTTTCTAACGTAGATTTAGAGGGGTTCGAGGAATGCATGGATGATAGCGGCAACATCGTTAAGATCACTCCTGCCGATTAAGTTATTCTTGCAACAAAAGCAAAAACGACACTGACGAGGTGTCGCTTTTGATATAACTATCTCAACCCTTCAACTTCCCTGCGACAAAGGCTGTTGTGCCGAAGACAACATCTTCGTCGGCAAACGCGGACACATTCTCGCTAAAGAAGAAGTTGCTATATTTGACTGTCTTGAAATCCTCAAAGCCCTCGTAAACATGGACAGTGCAATATCCAAATGCGGAAACGCACTCAACGCCGCACGAATTACTAAAACAACACGGGACGACAACTTAGGCCCCGACAATATTCGATGCGCTGGAGATTTTGAAAAAGTTAATTAATATGGATAATGAGATTGATAACCCGAAATAATTCACCACAATAACAAATACTGCCTATCAATTCCCGATAGGCAGTATTTCTTTTTCTTTCAAGCAAGAGAGAACATATCATTGTTGATACTTTATATAAGGCTTTCTTTTTCAACCCTGTAACCCATAATTGTGGTATTATATGTGGTAAACTCAAAACAAACAACCGCTCTACGTCAAACGCAGAGCGGCTATCCTATCATGGAGTGGACTGTCCCAAATAAGAACCGCTCCCATCACAACCGTCAACCCCTTTCTCGCACTGTTTAAGCGAAATCGTCTTAGTCCCGTCCTTCCAGTTGAACCCGACAACAAGCCTGTCATCGTATAAAAACACTGAATTGACGAAAATATCAACAATCGCCCTGCGATAATTCGGGTCGGACATATCACCGTCCTTGAACCGACTAATCCAAAAGACAATCTGCTCTTTTTCGAGTTTCGGCTTAGCAATGCTTTCTTTCGCAATTGCGATTTCGAGATTGGTCTTTTTATCTTCGAGTTCATCAAGCCGTCGTTTAACCGAGGCGTTGGCAATCCCCGTTTCGATTGAATCCAACACATTATTGATTCGCTTTTCGATATCAGCAAGCTGCTTTTGAAGAAGCGGAATGACGGTATTCTCACGGCTGTAAATCTCCAAAATCGAATCTGCCAATCGGTCAATCACGTCGTCACGCAGTACATAAGTCTGGGCATTTTGCACGACAAGCCGCTCAATCCAATCTTTCTTGACTGCTTTTTTGTCGCAAGTCTTCTTGCTCATCGCTCCGTTGCATTTGTAGTAATGGTGAACTTTCCCGGTATGACTCGTGCCACCGGTTTCGGTCATCATCGCCCCACACTTCCCACAAAACAGTTTCGTGGTAAGAATGTATTCGATGTCGGCTTTCATGTAGGCGGGTTTGTGTTTGTTTTTTGCAATCCTCTCTTGAACGTGCTCGAAGATTTCCAAAGGCACAATCGCAGGGATACCGCCCGGAATGACCGTGCCACCGTAGCTGTACTCGCCAATGTAGCGACGGTTCTTGAAAATATTATAAATAGTGCTTTTGTTCGTAAACTTTTTCTTCGTTCCCTCGAAAACCTTGCGCTGATTAAGGTCATCAAGGATTTTGATTGCCGTTTCGCCGTCAGCATAGCGGGTGAACATTTCAAGAACAATCGGGGAAGCAAGCGGGTCAATTTCATAGAGTTGCTCGGAGTTGATTTTGTAACCGAACGGCGGACTTGCCCCGTTCGCCTTGCATTTCAAGGCATTGTCTTTCTTGCCTCGTTTGATTTTCACGCTTAACTCGGCGGAATAATATTCCGCCATTCCCTCAAGAAGAGCTTCAAGAATAATACCCTCGGGTCCGTCCGAGATGTTCTCTTTGATTGAAACGACGTTCACACCGTTGCGTTTTAGAACGCCCCGATAAGTAGCCGAGTCTGCACGGTTGCGAGCGAACCTATCCAACTTCCACACGAGGACAACGTCAAACTGCTTCTTCGCCGAGTCCCGAATCATCTTCTGAAACTCCGGGCAGTTATCCGATTTCGCCGACAAAGCTCTGTCGATGTATGCGGTCACGACTTTCATATTATGCCGCTCTGCGTACTCCTTGCACTCTCGGAGCTGCCCCTCGATTGAGTTTTCTGTCTGCTGTTCCGAAAGAGTACCGCGCGTAGATTACTGCTTTCATTCGCCACCTCCAGTCATCATTTTGAGTAACGTGTCTTTCAACTTACCGCTCATCGGCGAGTTAGGGTCGAAACACATATCAATGAAGTATTTCATCTCCTCGCTGTTCTCGACTTTGGGATTAAAGTCATAATTACGCCCCTGTGGTTTGTCAGTTCTTCCATAAATGTAGTCAAGCGATACATCGAAATAATCCGCATATGCAACCAACACCCGGTAAGGCGCTTGGGCTTGATTGTTCTCGTAACGATTGATCGACGACATATTGATTCCGATTAGTGCGCCAAACTTCGTCTGCGAAAACGGTGTTGACTTCCGCAAGGCTTTCAGCCTGTCTCCGATAATTTTCATACGAACCTCCAAATCAGTTTTGATTTTATTATAACCGATTTTGAATGACTTGTCAACCGTAATTTGAAAATTTTTTTAATGTGTCAAGCGGACTGCCGACAGGCGAAGCCTGCCGTACCTCCGCTCTTCTTTTGCTTTTCAGTCAAGAGCGGGTTTAAGGGCGGCAGTCCTTTTCTGCGGAGCAGACCCATGCACTTCTGTAAAGCCGCTTGCGGGTTGACAGAAGTGCTATTGGGTGCATATTAACGGTTCAGTCATCGTTACGTATAATCCTCGTTACGTAACGTTCGACTTCTTTGAGTTTCTCCCACGTCCCGCAGTAGGAATCAGCCGCTTTTCGATTCCCTTGTACCCCAAGATTCCAAGCCCGGATCCTATCAAAAGGATAAGCGGTGCCTTTTTGGCAACAGCAGTTTTCTCTATTCCCTTGATAAGCACGTCCCATTTTCCCCCGGCTTGCTTTAATGCTTCTCTGGCGATGTTGTAATCACCAAGATTCGCAATCGGATTTTTCACGTTTCATGTCCTCCTTGTTACGTCTTGAATTACTTCTTATATGGCTTATTAGAGACATAAACCACAGTTGACCCTTCCCCTGTGAGTCCGTTTTTCGTGTGGATACGCTGTGTTAATTTGCCACTAGGGCTTTTGATTTTTGCGATTAATTCACCACGCTCAGTGTGTTCAAACGTAAATATTGAACCACGTGTCCTCGCAACTGCTTCAATTGGATTAAATGTACCAAACACATCTAAGTGGTTATTTGTGTTACGCTCCGTTATTTTACTCGACATAGGCATTCCTCCTTCACAATTTTTTGGTTTGCATTTTATTTTGCGGAGAGTTCTCTTACACCCAAAGCTACTCCTATACAAGCTCCAACAGCAGTAGCAATAGCCGTAACAGCATTTGCAATATTTACGACTTTATCGAACATCTTGTGCCTCCCTTCTTCATTTGTTTAGTCATCATCAGATAACAACTCCATAATTACAGCACTTAAAACAACTCCAACAACAGAGAGTGCTGATTTTAACAACAATCCAGTAACCCCCGCTTTCTTAGAAGCGGTAACTATTTTTGTAGCATCCTGCGTCTTGGAATATTGCTCCTCGCTTAACTCATCTGCCTTGTCAACCAACAAAGTGATAGCATTTTTTAAGTTGGTATCATTAGGGTCTTTTTTGATGTTCTTCTCAACAATACCATCAAAAACAAGTCTGATTGTTCGATATTGGCAGTAAGTCATATCGGTTTTAGTCGGTTTCTCTTTTGCTTCAAGCCTGTGAATTGTCTGCTTAGTCACATCAATCTCATCAGCTAATTGCTGTGCAGTCAATCCTGCAAGTTGCCTAAAGTCCTTTAGATTTTCCTGTAATTTTTTTATTTTAAGCGCTCTTTCCTCTTTTATCATGACTCACTAATCACCTCCTGTTACTGCTTGTTTCTATAGTAACACAATATTACTCGTTTGTCAACCCCTTTTTGAAAATTTCTTAAAAATTTTTTTCGGCTCTGTAATCCTTTCAATTTCGTGAAACCTGTACAAAAAACCGACCCTCCCCCGAAAAAGCCACACCAAGCCACGCTAAGCTGAAACAAGACAGCAGAATCAGAGCTGCTCAAAATTTGTGCAAAACTACCCAAAGCACAAACTCGTCCACGCTTGACAATCTCGAAAAGCGTGTTATAATAAGGTTAGAAACTAACGGGAGGTGATTACAGCAGAAAGAACAACCAACATAGAAACCGTAATCCCTGCTGAAGCAATCGCGACATTAGCAAGGTGCTTACTCCCCGAAATCGTGAAGTACTTCGAGAGCGATGAGGGCAAGCGGGAATACGAGGAATGGAAATCCAAACAAGAACAATCAGCCGCTGAAGCGGCGTAATAGATAAAGCGGGCGGTGTTCAAATGAACATCGCCCGCAACTATTGCGTTTGTACCAACTTCCCGTTTTGGGAAGTTGGCTTCAGGAGATTAAACAAAGGGGTCTGTGAAATAGAGACCCCTTTTGTGTTTGGGTAGTATTCATGCGGATTATCCAAAGGACGGTGCGTTTCGCACCTCCCCTACATTCAATCACCATGTAAAGGAAAAACAAATACGAACACCTCACCGACCATAATCGGGTATGGGTTCGTATTATTACAATCCACTGGAAACGAATGGACTTGAACCATCGACCCCCCGCATGTCAAGCGGGTACTCTAACCAGCTGAGCTACGCTTCCATATATTGGTTAATTCCCGAGAGAAGTCTACCACAAAAATTATTATAACACATAAAAATAGGTTTGTCAACAGTTGACAGAAAATTTTTATTGTGATATAATGGAATTTGTTGGGGGAACAGAAAGTGCAGGGATAAAATCTTGGAAAATTAAGAAAGGACGAACCGCCATGCCGCAAATTTCATTGTATTTTGTGCAAGGTGGGGCGGCATGGTCATAAATATGAAAAAAGAGCTAATTATCATCTGTTTTATACTAATCGCATTAAGTTTCAGTGTATTCACCTCTGAAACGTTCGACTCTTATAGCTCCGATGAACCCGAAATACCCGGATTTATTATTCTCGCTCACGCAAATAAAGAAGGGCGTATCAAAATTACACAAGAGCGTATTAGCATACTCGGCGCGTGCGACCCTGAATTCCCGCTGTACATCAACGATGAGGAAGTTTCTACTACGGCAAAAGGTTTTTTCTCGGTACACGTTGAGCTCGAAATCGGAGATAATCTGTTCTTGTTTAAAAATGGCGAAGAAGTTGCTGAGATTAAAGTAAGCCGCAGTCTTCCCGAGCCAATTGAACCCGAGCCGCCTTTATACTTTGAAGAAGCGGTATACGCTATTGCCGCTAATGCCAATATTTCCCGTTTTTACGAGCGTGACGACGACAATAACCCCGGAACGCCGCTTGTGAAAGGCACGGTATTCAGAATAACCGCCGAAGACGGGCAGTTTTATCAAATCCATGATGGCTCATACGTTTTTAAAAGCAGTGTCGAATTGCTTGAGGAAATTGAGGGCGAACACACAAATTCACTTTACAGCGTAGAAATGCAAGCCGAATCGGCAATAGTAACGCTTTATCATAAAATTTACGAAGATGAAACCGGGATTGAATTTGAGCTTAATACAGAGAGCTTTGAGATTCCTTTCGAAAAAGGGCGGATTGCTACGGGGTATTCTGTAGAAATCGCCGATAATAAGCCTATAGTGAGCATTGAATACGCGCTGACGGACATATCGGAAGCAACGGTACTGCTTGATGCGGGACATGGCGGGAGCGACCCGGGAGCACTCGGCCCTCCGGGTGAATTCGGGCTTATGGAAAAGGATTTCAACCTTTATGTGGCGCAAAAAACTCGCGATTACTTGGAAAACATAGGAATCAACGTGATATTCCCGCGAAGTTCCGATGAACACGTCCCTATTTTAGAACGCATGGAACATTTTTTCGATTCGTATGACATAGGGGTAAGCATTCATGCAAATTCCATGCCGATGCACCATGACTTCACAGGAGATGAGGGGCCGTTAATGTTCTACTCAGCCGAACACTCCGAAAAAGCGGCGAGCGGCATTATAGAGCATATTGCCGCCAAAACCGGGCATGAGTTCAATCCCGCAATTTTGCGCAATTTCGGCATTGCACGTTACACGTCCGCACCCTCAATGCTGTTTGAAATGGGTTATATGTGCAACCCTCATGAATACGAGAGACTGTTAGATACGGATTACCTTGATTTAATTGCCGAATCGCTCGGAGAGGGGATTGTTCAATACCTTGGTGAAACTTCTCAAAAAGCTCGTGAAGAGTTTGACGTTTTTGGCTCAACTGAACCGCCGGAAACAGAAGTAATAATTGAAGAATCAACGGTGGAATTGGCGGAGGAAGCAATAACAACATCTTTTACACCCGATAACTCGCCGCGGAATAAACCCCTAATGTTTACCATAGCATTTTTAGCCATCGTAGCTTTAAACTTGATAATCCGCCGTATTATATCTAAAACGAAAAATAAGAAAGGGCAAGGGTAAAAAACTGAAAATCCAAACCTCGGTAAATGGAAAAACGAATTTTTATAGCACGTTTGTGCAGAAAGGACAAGGGTAAAAAATGAAAAAAACGAAAATTGTCTGTACTGTGGGGCCTTCAACACAGAATGACGACACACTCAGGAGGATGATTGATGCGGGCATGAATGTTGCGCGATTCAATTTTTCTCACGGAACTCACGCGAGCCACAAAATTGCCATTGAGCAGCTCAAGCGGATAAGGCAGGAAAAGGGGGTATTTGTCGGTGCTTTGCTTGACACTAAAGGGCCTGATGTGCGGTTGAAAACTTTCAAAGAACCTGAAGTAATGCTGATAGAAGGGGAGACGTTCACTCTTTACTCAGGCGAGGCGGAAGGCAACAAAAACGGTTGCTCTATTACCTATGCGAGCCTTGCCAACGACATTGAGGTGGGTACAAGGATTCTTTTAAACGACGGACTTGTGGAATTAATAGCCGTTGAAATCAAAGGGGCGGACATTGTATGTAAAATCAAAAACAGCGGCATTGTCAAGGATAACAAAAGTGTCAATGTCCCCGGGATTCGCCTGAGCATCCCTTACATGAGCAAGAGGGACAGGGAAGATATTGAATTCGGAATTAAAAACGGATTTGACTTTATTGCGGCAAGTTTTGTAAGCCGCGCCCAAGATATTCTCGATGTACGCAGGATTCTCAACATACACAAATGCACCAAAATACGTGTAATCGCAAAAATCGAGAATGCCGAAGGAGTCGAGAATATAAGCGAGATTTTGTCGGTATGTGACGGGATTATGATTGCACGCGGCGACATGGGTGTTGAAATTGATATTGCGCAGTTGCCCGCTATCCAAAAAAAGCTGATTCGTATGTGCTATAATTCGGGGAGACCTGTAATAACTGCCACGCAAATGCTTGAAAGCATGATTTACAATCCTCGACCGACCCGCGCCGAGGTAAGCGATGTCGCCAATGCGGTGTATGACGGAACAAGTGCGGTAATGCTCAGTGGTGAAACGGCCGCTGGGAAATACCCGGTTGAAGCCGTGAGTACTATGGCGGCGATTATTGACGATGCTGAAAAAGCTACAAACTATGCGGTGTCCATGTCGCGCCGCGCAGAAGACTGGCGGCATCTCTCCATTGCGGACGCAATTTGCCACGGCGCTTGTACAACTACCATAAAAATCGGGGCGGATGCGATTATGACAGTTTCAAAAAGCGGCGAGACTGCGCGTTTGTTAAGCAAGTACCGCCCGTCACAGCTAATCTACGCTTGCGTATTAGACCATCATATAGCGCGGCATTTATCTATCTCGTGGGGAGTTTATCCCTTAGTTATGCCGCTTATGCCGACTACCGATGAGGTTATGAGGGAGAGCGAAAGACTGTGCCGTGAGGCGGGATACATTAAAAGCGGCGATATGATAATAGTTGTTGCGGGATTCCCTGCCGTCGAAAGCGGGACTAATATGATGACGGTTCACCTTGTCGGGGATTCGCTTGTTGATGGCGCGGGCGTTTGCGGCGGAAGTGCAACCGGAATCATCTGCGTATGCCGAAGCGATGAGGAGGTAATCGAAAAATTCCAACCGGGGCAGATTCTTGTAGTGCAGACAACCTCCAACAACATTCTCTCTTACGTTAAAGAGGCAACCGCAATTATAGCGGAAGAACCCGGAATGGGCAGCCATGCCGCTATTGTGGGGTTGACTTTAGATAAACCCGTAATTATCGGTGCGGCGGGTGCAACGAAGAATTTGCACGACGGTATGCGGGTTTCGGTAGACGCGGGACACGGCGTTGTGCATTTAATTGAGAAATAAAAAATACCGGTGCAACTCGTAAATTGCACCGGTATTTCAATATTATCTCAAGCTTTACCTACTTAACTTTGTAAAACTCGACCAGACCTACTAATTCGTCATAGCGTTTTTTCGAATCTTTTTCCGCTCTTTCGAACAGTGCTTCGGCTCTTTCGGGTTTCCAACGCATGAGCGAGTTGTAACGAACCTCGTTCATAAGGAAATCCTTGTAACTTGCAGTCGGCTCCTTGCTGTCGAGAGTGTACGGTGATTTGCCTTCCGCAGCGAGGGCGGGGTTAAATCTGAATAAATGCCAGTAACCCGATTGTACCGCTTTTTTCTCGATTTCAATCATATTAGCCAATCCGCCCTTGATTCCGTGGTCGCGGCAAGGCGCGTAACAAATTATGATTGACGGCCCTTTGTGTGCTTCCGCTTCAACCATTGCTTTAATGCACTGGTTCATATCCGCACCCATTGAGACCTGCGCAACATATACATAATCGTATTTCATTGCGATTCCGGCTAAGTCTTTTTTCTTGACGTTCATGCCGTCTGCCGCGAATTTCGCGATTGCTCCGACAGGAGTCGATTTAGATGCCTGACCGCCTGTGTTGGAGTAAACTTCTGTGTCGAATACGAGCATATTAACGTCTTCGCCCTGTGCAAGCACATGGTCAAGTCCGCCATAACCGATGTCGTAAGCCCAACCATCGCCACCGAATGCCCAAACAGACTTTTTCGCCAAAAACTTCTTATTTTCGAGAAGCTCTGCCACAATGTCGCATTTGCCGTTGTTGGCTTTTTCCAAAGCCGCGACAAATGCATCGGTTGCCGCACCGTTGTTATTTTTATCATCAAAGGTGTTAAGCCAATTTTGGGCGGCGGCTTTTAATTCCGCACAATCGCCGCAATCGGACTTGGCAAGTTCTTCGGCTTTCCGTGCCATTCTGCCGCGGACTGCCTTTTGCCCTAAGAGCATACCGTAGGTGAATTCCGCAGCATCTTCAAACAGCGAGTTTGCCCATGCAGGCCCTTTGCCTTCTTTGTTGACCGTATAAGGCATCGCAGGTGCAGAACCGCCCCAAATAGAAGAGCAACCTGTTGCATTACCGATATACATTCTGTCCCCGAACAACTGAGTAACAAGCTTTGCATACGGAGTTTCACCGCAACCGGCACACGCGCCGGAAAATTCCAACAGCGGCTGTTTGAACTGTGAGCCTTTGACAGTTGTTGCCTTGAACTTTTCGAGAACTTCCGGCTTTTCCGGTAATTCGTAGCAGTATGCAAACACATTCTGCTGTTCGAGTTGTGACTCAAGCGGTTTCATTACAAGTGCATTCTTCGACTTATCCTTTGCACCCGCCGGGCAGATGTTTACACAGACATCACAACCGTAGCAGTCCAACACTGAGTTAGCGAGAGTGTACTTATATCCGGGAAGCCCGGTAGCATCTTTCGTCAAGAGTCCCTTCGGCGCGTTCGCAACTTCATCATCGGTAAGAATATGAGGTCTCAGTACCGCGTGAGGGCAGACGAGTGCACACTGATTACATTGAATGCAATTTTCGGGAATCCATTCGGGAACAGTAACCGCGACTCCGCGTTTTTCGTATGCCGCCGTCCCCTGCGGGAATGTTCCGTCAGCATCTTTTGCAAATGTCGAAACGGGGAGGTCTGCTCCGTGGTAAGCGTTTATGGGAATCATGACATTGTTTATGAAATCAACAATGTCCTTGCGCTTGCCATTTGAGTCGGCTTTAGGCAGAACAAAATCATCACCTGCATCCGCCCATGATGCGGGAATTTCAACCTTTTCAAAAGAAACCGCGCCTTTTTCAACAGCCTTATAGTTCATTTCAACAATTTTATCGCCCTTAGACTGGAACTGCTTGTAAATTTGTTCCTTCATGTGTTTAATCGCGTCTTCTATCGGGATAATGTTGGCAAGTTTAAAGAATGCCGACTGTAAAACTGTGCTTATACGGTTTCCGAGTCCGACTTCGCCTGCGATTTTTATACCGTTAATAATATAGAAATTAATATTGTTTTTGGCGATGTGCGATTTGATTCTGTTGGGGAGATGTTCTTCAAGCTCTTCCGCACTCCATTGGCAGTTGAGCAGGAAAGTTCCGCCCGGCAGAATGTCCTTAACCATGTCATACTTGGTCACATACGAGGGATTATGGCAAGCGACAAAGTTAGCTTTTGAAATAAAGTAGGTCGATTTAATCGGCTCTTTTCCGAAGCGCAAGTGAGAAACCGTTACCCCGCCCGCTTTTTTGGAGTCGTAGGCAAAGTACGCCTGTACGTTCATATCGGTGCTTTCGCCGATAATCTTAGTGGAGTTTTCGTTCGCGCTGACAGTTCCGTCGCCGCCGATTCCCCAGAATTTGCAACTCGAAGTTCCTTCGGGAACGGTGTTCGGGTTTTCGTTAAGAGGCAGCGACAATCCGGTCATGTCGTCTTCGATTCCCACTGTGAAGCGTTTTTTGTCTGTATTGCGGTAAACAGCGATTACGCAAGCGGGGTTGAAATCCTTAGAGCCTAATCCGTATCTTCCCGAGTATACGGGTACATCGGTGAATTTTCCGGTTTGTTTAAGGGCGGCAATAACGCTCAAGTAGAGCGGTTCGCCGATTGAGCCGGGTTCTTTTGTCCTGTCAAGAACGCTTATTTTCTTGCAGGTCGCGGGAATAGCATCGACAAAAGCGTCAACTGCGAACGGGAGGTAGAGCCTTACTTTAACTAAGCCTACTTTTTCTCCTTTGGAAACGAGGTAATCAATAGTTTCTTCAATAGTATCGCTTGAAGAACCCATAGCAACGATTACCTGCTCCGCATCGGGTGCGCCGTAATAATTGAACAGCTTGTAATCCGAGCCGAGTTTTTTGTTCACCTTGTCCATAGCACCCTGAACTATTTCGGGAAGCTTTTCGTAGTAAGTGTTTGCCGCTTCCTTCGCTTGGAAGAATATGTCGGGGTTTTGAGCTGTTCCGCGCAGTTGAGGGGATTCGGGATTGAGCGCGCGACGACGAAATTCTTTAATGTCGTCAAAATCTGCCAAATCCTTTAAGTCCTCGTCTGACCATTCTTCGATTTTCTGCATTTCGTGAGAGGTTCTGAACCCGTCGAAGAAATGCAAAAATGGAACTCTGCCTTTGAGGGTTGCCATGTGGGCAACCGCACCCAAGTCCATGACTTCCTGCGGATTAGTTGAGCAGAGCATTGCATAGCCGGTTGCGCGGCAGGCGTTGATGTCGCTGTGGTCGCCGAAAATTGAGAGAGCGTGTGCCGCGACTGCGCGAGCCGAAACATGGATTACACTCGGCAAAAGTTCCCCTGCGATTTTGTACATACTCGGAATCATCAAGAGCAACCCTTGTGATGCCGTGTAGGTAGTGGTAAGCGCGCCGGTCTGCAAAGAGCCGTGTACCGTTGCCGAAGCACCGCCCTCCGACTGCATTTCGACAACGCTTACCGTGTCGCCGAATATGTTTTTCTTGCCCTCCGCTGACCATTGGTCGGTGATTTCCGCCATATCCGATGACGGAGTAATCGGGTAAATTCCCGCTACTTCCGTAAAACCGTAGGATACGTGTGCCGCGGCGGTGTTCCCCTTCATCATTGTTACTTTTCTTGCCATATTTTCCTCCTTAATTTAACTTTCAAGGTAAATTATATCACACTTTATTTCATTTGTAAACAGAAAAAAATAAATTTAATAAAATTTTACAAAAAGCATTGACAAAAGCGTTTTTTCAGTGTATAATTCTTTGTGGTAGGATAAATTACGGATAGTTAAGGGTATATTGTTAATTATTGGTAATTCTTATCAAGCCGCTGTGGCGGAATAGGCAGACGCAGAGGACTTAAAATCCTCCGCCCGTTAAGGGTGTATCGGTTCAAGTCCGATCAGCGGCATAGCTAAACAAGGCGACGGGTCGGTGGTGACCTGTCGCTTTTGTGTATAATTAAAGTAGGAGGACTTTTCAAATGAAGAAAAATAGTTTTAACAAT
>Ga0099364_10006045_pt1 | contig 17732 bp, 20 predicted proteins | sample TergutTh196P3_FD_73070 | JGI IMG/M metagenome (GOLD analysis project Ga0099364, IMG submission 73070) | Microcerotermes parvus P3 segment gut microbial communities from Pointe-Noire, Republic of the Congo - Th196 P3 | ecosystem: Host-associated > Arthropoda: Insects > Digestive system > Gut ...
CACAAAAAAGCAAAGGTAATTTACCTCTCTCCTTCCTGAAAGCCATTTAACCAAAAAATGGCAAGGGAGCTAGCCGGCGAAGAAGAGCTAATACTGCTCTGCGGCCGTTACGAGGGCATAGACCAGCGCATTATTGACGCTTATGTAGATGAAGAGATCTCCGTGGGCGACTATGTACTAAGCTCAGGAGAACTGGCTGCATTGATTTTGGCTGATGCCACCTACCGCCTTGTAGACCAAGTAATAAATCCCCATTCCCTTACAGAAGAAAGCTTTGAAAGGGGATTATTGGAGTACCCCCAGTATACACGACCTGAGATTTATGCTACATTAAAGGTCCCAGAAATTTTACTTTCCGGGCATCACGAAAAAATAAGGCGCTGGCGTCTTGAGAAAAGAGTAGAAAAAACACTGCTCATGAGGCCGGACTTAATAAAGGGCTCTTATCAGCATGATGAAGAGCTAAAAAAAATTATAGACGAAAAAGACCTGAGTACAAATAGTGGTCAGACCAGGGGGAAAGATGAACGAGATTAGGGCAATAGAAGCCTCACAGATGAAAAACGAAACCGACAAATTCAAAGTTGGCGATACAGTAAAAGTCCATTTTAAGATAATAGAAGGCAGAACAGAAAGGATACAGATTTACGAAGGTCTTGTAATTGCCATAAAAAATTCCAGAACCGGAAAAACCTTTATGGTAAGAAAAAATTCCTATGGTGTTGGCGTAGAAAGGGTATTCCCGCTCCATTCACCAAGAATAGTAAAAGTAGAAGTAGTGCGTCCCGGTAAAGTAAGACGTGCCAAGCTGTACTATATCAGGGGAAAAATCGGCAAGGGTGCAAGAATCAAAGAACTTATCGTATCCAAAAAAGCCAGAGCTATGGCAGCAGCTGCATCTGAATCTAACGCTGCTTCAAAGTCCGAAAGTAAGGCAAAAAGCAAAGACTAGCTTAAAGTTTTTTGGGGGGTTATATGCGCCCTAACGAAGTAAATCCTCAAAACGAAAAGCTCTTCATACAAAAAGCTCTGTCCGGAAATTTACCAAAAACATTAAAGACCCCTACAATGCAGCTTTCCAAAGGAGGAGCCCTTCCCCCTGCCCCGGAAAGCACTGCCGGCTTACAGGCCCCTCTTACGCATAACAGAAGCGAAAGCAATGTAAAAGTATTAATTCCTGCAATGGAAATTTTTAAAAACACTGCCGCCTCCCTTGGTTTTCCATCTGATGCCTTAAGTACCAGTTTACTTGCAAGTTTACGTTTATTTTCACTTTCACCTGCCATGTTAGGCGATCTTAGAAAAGAGGCTCTGGCAAATTTAAGAACAGCTTCTCCAAAAGATAAAAAAGAAAAAACAATACTGGAGTCCAAAGCTCTTGGTATAGTAGCAGCACTGGACAAGGGCCTTAAGCTAAGCCCCGCGGCTTTAAATAGCTATGCTAATATTTTACTTGCAAGGGAAGCAGGGAAAAATCAAAGCGATCCGGGACAAAAGGAAGATATAGGCAATGCTGAGGAACTTAAAATTCTTGTAAATGAAGAAAGCCGTCAGGATGACTTTCTTGAGTTTATGAACTACCTTCCCGGTAAAAACGGGCAAAAATGGCATGTATTTCCATTTACGGTAAAACTGGATAATACTGAGCTATGTGTTGTTCTTCGCACTCTTTGCTCTCAGGAAGAGCAATGCATGTTAATCACAGTCAATGCTCCAAAAAAACAGTGGCAGTTTTTTCTAAAAAAGGAAAATGAAGACATCAGAGTTGATATTCTGGTATACCCGGAGCAGAATAAAAAAAATTTGGAATATTTAAACAAAAAATTTATGGAGATACTTGGGAAGGATTTTGGTGAAATTAAGATATCCATAAAAAATGGAGTAGAGGAGGATTCTTTTTTGGAAATTCTTTACAATGAGCCCTTGCCTCTGGTAAATAAAGAAGTATAATTTATGGAAACTAAAAAAGCATCTGCTGTTATATATAAACAGGAAGAAGGTGTTCCCCGTTTGCTGGCAAAAGGCAGGGGCTTAAACGCTGCAAAAATTATAGAACTGGCAAGGGAAGCAGGTGTAGAAATTGTAGAAGACAGGACTTTGGCAGCTCTAATAGATGCCGGAGTTGAACCGGGGGAATTTATCCCTCCCTGGTGTTGGGAGGCCCTGGCAAAAATACTGGCTTTTGTACTTCAGGCAGAGGAAAATAGATGAAGAAGGTACCAATAAGAAATCTTAAAGAAGGCATTATTTTCACTGAACCGGTTTTTATAGAGGGCGATAACCTGCTTGTTCCTGCAGGTGTGGAAGTCAGAAAAAAAGACATTAACCGTCTTGTTTCCTGGGGTGTAGAGTATGTCGAAACAGAAGGTGAATTAATTCACCCTGCAATAAAAACCCCCATAGTTGTAAAACCGGATTCATTGGCAAGTTCTGCTCCCTACAGAGGCTACCTTAACATGATAGAAAAGATGAATCAGGTTTGTAACAACATTACTGCAGGGATATCCATAGAAGTCATTTTTATTAACGAAATTTCTGGGCAGCTTTTAAGATCGGTAAGAGAGCAGCGCAGTGCTTTTATAAGCTTCATCCTTGGCGGAGATATAAAAGGGCGCGACATGGCAAAAAGCATGGTAAACACCGCCATTCTTGCCTCCCTTACAGCTATAGAACTTAAACTACCCAATCATAGAGTACTGCATACAGTCACAGGAGCTCTCCTGCATGATATGGGAATGTTAAGGCTGCCAAAAAACATAGTGGATAAAAGAGGTGGGCTCTCCCCCATTGAACTCCAGCGCGTACAGTCACATACCCTGCACAGTTTTAAAATAGCCAGCAAAGAGATGCATTTTCCGGCAGATGTAGGTGCAATAGTCCTTCAGCATCATGAACGCTGGGATGGAGAGGGCTATCCAAGAGGAATTTCCGGTGAAGAAATAGATATTGGAGCCAGAATAGTCTCCGTTGCCGATGCTTTTGAGGCAATGATAAGCCAAAAACCCTACAGAAACCCCATGATAGGCTATCAGGCAATGAAAAACCTAATGGCAGACAACCTAAGGCGCTTCGATCCTAATGTAATTAAAGCTTTTATTACTACAATGGGAATATATCCAATTGGATCTATGGTACTTTTAAACAATGGAGCTTATGCCAAGGTAATAGAGGTAAAATCCAGCAGCCCTCTAAGACCAAAAGTCAGGGTCGTGCTTGATAGCTCAGGAAATGTTCCGGCAAAAGAGGACAGCAATATTATAGACCTATTAATTGATAAAAATTATTTTATAAGCAAGGCAGTAGATCCCAAAGAAATAAACCCAAAATATGAACGGGATAGCCAGGTATAACAAAGCCCAGGCAGGAGAAAAAGCGGCAGCCTTTCTTCTTGAACAAAAGGGCATGAAAATAATAGAAAGGAACTTCCGTTCACGCAGGGGCGAAGTAGATATTATTGCCCAGGATGGCGAAAGCCTCGTTTTTGCAGAAGTTAAAACATGGTCCGTATATGGAATAGATTCGCTTGAATATGGGATAAACGAGAAAAAAAAACAGAAGATCATTGAAAGCTCTAAGTATTTTCTTTCCTTACATCGAGAATATAAGTATATGGCTATTCGTTTTGATGTTTTATTTATCTCTCCGCATGGAATTACCCATCTTGCATCTGCCTTTACGGAGGGTGTATGATAAAGGTAAGATACAAAACGAAGAGACTATCCGAGAAGGATTCCTCGGGTACAACAAGGCTGGAAGTACTGCGCTTGAAAATAAATAACGATGATTATCTTAATGAGGCAATACAGCGTATTGCTTTAATTATCAGCAACGGTCTTCTAGACTTACCACAGGGAGGAAAGTCCTTTGAACGGCAGCGGAAAAGACGGCAGTGGACGGGGAAATAGCCGAAGACGGAACTTTAGGCGGCATAATAAAAACAATAATTCTGCCTCTGCCGGTTCCGGCGCGGTAAACCAAAATCCCAAGAACCAGAATCAAAACCAAAATCAGAACCAGACAAAAAACAGGAATGAAAACTCCAAAAGCTCCTATGTAGAAAGACCTAAATGGGTTGCACCTAAGGTAAACATAAAACCCCTACCCACTCAAAACTGCTGCTGGTGCAGTAAACCTATCGTAGATATTTCCCAGGCTATTAGTGATAAGGACTCAGGGCTTCCCCTGCATTTTGACTGTGTTACAGCAAAAATAAGCGATAATGAGAAACTTGATAAGGGAGATTCTGTCACATATATAGGCGGCGGACGTTTTGGCATTGTAAGTTTTAACAATACAAACCCGGGAAAGCCGAATAGCAGCAATGGATTTAAAATTAAAAAAATTATAGAGTGGGAAAACAAAGACTCAAGAGCAGCTTGGCGTGAAGAAATAAGCGAGCAATATTCAGGGACATAATGGAAAATATGGATAAAATGGAAAACAACAAGGAAGATTACGACTTTTTCTCTGATCCCAGGATTATTGAAAACTACAACTATCTTGAGAATCTGGGTGTACTGGATTATGTAATGTCACTGGAACAGGAAAACCATGATAGAAAAAGCCTTTTAAGCGGAGCTCTGGATATTTTTAACCGTACAACAATTAACGAAATAATCGAAGCCACTGTGCTGCAAATTTCACACCGCTTCGCACCCTCTTTGACGGTTTTTTTATGGAAACCTATCATGAACAGGGATGATATAATTATAAAAAGCTATAAAGATGATGAACTTATAGATATAGAAATAAAAGTTAACAGTATTAATGTCCTGGAACCGTTTTTCCAAATTTACCCAAGGCCCATAGGTTATGATGTCTTTTCCTATGAAATAAACGATACAGAAATAATAAAAGCACTCAGTGTAATAAATCCGGAGATAGTTATACCAATAATGGGACCAACGGGTTTATACGGATTAATGTTAATGGGTCAAAAACATGAGGGAGACAGATATAATAAAGGTGAACTTCTCTTTTTACAAAACCTAATGGCTTTCGTTTCAAAGGCTGTTCAAAATAACCTTCATTACGAAAGAACCCTGCGTGATATTAAGACAGGTCTATACAATAACGGGTTTTTTATGACACGCCTGGGCGAAGAAATTTCCCGATCCTCAAGGAGCCAGGCAAAAGTATCCGTAATAATAATGGATGTAGATAAGTTTAAAAACTTTAACGATAGCTACGGACATATTGCAGGAGATAAGGTCCTGGAAACTCTGGCAGTTACCATAAAACAGGGAATAAGGCTTGCAGATGTTGCTTCCCGTTTTGGCGGGGAAGAGTTTACAGTGCTTCTGCCGGAGACTGACAGCGATACAGCATGGATAGTTGCAGAAAGGTTAAGGAAAATGGTAGAGCAAATGGTAGTACCATGGGACCCTCCCCTGCCCCCTGTAACAGTAAGCCTTGGGATTTTTACCTTTGACAGGGATACTGCCCTTCCGGCAGAAGATATAGTCGGCAGAGCTGATACTGCCATGTATCATTCCAAACAAAGCGGGAGAAACTGCACCTCTATATGGGATCCAAGCTACCCGCAAAAAAACCAGTAATAATTTTCAACACCCAACTATTGCATGGACTAAAGTGTGGTGCAATATCTTATAATAAATCATTAGTACAGCGGGAACAGTGGACAAAAAAAATTTGTTGAGCCACAAGTCTATTAAGCTACCGTAAGGTGCGAAACCTTTTTTTTGGCCGCTGTTCCCGCCGGTTAGATCATTATACTATCATAGAATTTTTGTTCTTTGCTAAGTACCTGTTTTCCTATACTTCTCTTTAGTCAATAGATACTTATACATAAAATCCACTGTACTGCCATTTTTCTTTAAACGGGAAACATGAACAGAGCGCAAAGAAGAATGATGGGGATTACTCATCATTAATTCCGGTGCAGCATGCACTATATAAGAAGGCGCCTCCTGCCCGTAAAATTCTATCCCATCTTCTGCAGCATAGGACTTATGATCCGGTATTGCCATTGGAAAATCATCAATACTGAGTAATTTGGAAGCATAAAAACGCGCCTGCCCCGTACTGGTAACCCAGTAAGCTGTAAAGCGTTCTCCCTCCTCACACAAACGTTTATCCCAGCTTAAAAGTATAAGCCCATCCCGCTGCAAGCAGGAACGAAAGTCAGGGATATGGGACGGAAGGGAAAGACCGGGTAAAGCCAGGAAGGGAGTATTATTTTTATAATCTACTACGGGAAAGGGAATAATCTTGGGTTCAGGAAGGCCAAGATAATTTTTCTCTATAGATTCCAGCTCATCATTAATTTTTATGAGCTCATAATATACTTTTGCAACCCGGCTTTTAAGATTTTCTACTCTATGCATTGTTTCCATTGTTACTCTCTACATGAGAATATAGGAATAAAATTAAGGAAAGTCAAAGAAAATAAAGATAATTAAACCATATTGACAAGTTTTTTATTCTTAGAGCTCTCTATGGCTTTGTAAACCATGTTAATGCTATGAATATTATCACGGCAGTCTGTCTGCGGCCGCTTCCCATTTTCCAAAGCATTGAACATATCTGCAAGACAGCCGGCATGGCCTGTATAGGCCTGGGCTTTTACAGATATGGCATTTTGAGTATTTCCCTCTGCCGGACCTGCACCCTCCCAGTAAAGCTTGTCGCTCCCGCTCCAGTAAACAGATCCGGCGGCAGAGGCAATGCGCCACTCTGAATTCCAGGGAGTAAAGAGCCCGCTTGCACACCAACAGCCACGGTAATCAAAAACAAGGCCATTTTCCATTTCAAAAATGCAGACTGCGCCTGCATCGCCTTTATACCAGGACCAGGAGGGGTTAAACTCATGGCAAAATACAGTTAAGGCGTTTTTACCGGATAAAAAGCGGGCTGCATCAAAGGTATGTATGGACATGTCAAGTATAAGGGGGCTTTGCATTTCATCCCTAAAGCCGCCAAAGTGCGGGTTTAATTGAAAATTGGCAGACAGCTGCCCCAGACCTCCAAGTTCACCGCCATTAAGGAATTCTTTTAAAGCAATAATCTCAGGCACATAGCGGTAGTTTTGCATAACAAAATATTCTTTTTTTGTATCATCTGAGCAGAGTATCATCTTTTCAGCATCTTGCAGGTTTTCCGCCATGGGTTTCTCACCAAAAACATGGCAGCCTCCCTTAAGGGCAGTTGTAACTGTATTGTAATGCTGCTCAGGCGGGGTAAGATCAAAGACTATATCGGCATCTTCTTTTTCCAGGGCATGAGCCAACGATGTATAAACATTACAGTTATAGCCCTGCTCTTCCCGCTTTGCCTCGGCTCTGCCGGGCATGCTGTCAACGAGTGCAACAATATTACAGGCGTCTATCTGTTTTACTGCCGCTAACCAGGCTTTGGATATGCCCCCGCAGCCGGCTACTATGACTTTTTTCATTAGTGTTCCTGCTTTTACTTTTCCAGGTTAGGAACAAAATCCCCGCCGCGGCAGTCCTTTAAATAGTTAAGCGCATAAACCTGCCCTGTATATTCCAGTTCTCCCCTGTAAACAGGATCGTGCCAGCCTTCTATGTCTATGCTGCCCTTGTAGGAGTTCATTCTTAGTATGCTTATTATGTCTTTCCAGTTAGTGTCACCAAAACCCGGCGTGCGATGCCATACATAGGGCTCCCCGCAGTGGGTTCCCTTTTCGCGTATAAGATCCCAGGCTATAGTTGCGTCTTTTCCGTGTACGTTAAAAATTTTCTTTGCCCACTTTCTTAACTGGGGTATGGGTTCCACTAACTGCACCATCTGATGACAGGGCTCCCACTGTAATCCCAGGCTGCCGCTGGGAACTGCATCAAAGATCATTTCCCAGGCTTTTGGTGTAAAGGCTATATTCCAGTCACCCCTGTTCCAGTCTCCGTGCATGTCACAGTTCTCAAAAGCTATGCGTACATTTTTATCTTCTGCCCTTTTTACTAGTTCAGAAAATACCTTTTTAAAAACAGGAAGGGATTCATCCACGGGTTTATCTACAAGGCGGCCTGTAAAACCTGTTACAAGGTCTGTACCAAAGAGCTCTGCTGCATCAATCAGCCTCTCCCAGCTCTTACGCGCATCTTCTCCCCTCTCTCCATCTACAAGAGGGTTGCCATAAACAGAAATACAGGAGATAACAGCTTCGCTTCCGCTTAAAATTTCTTTTATCTGTTTTGACAAGGCAGCAAGATCACAGTCCCCTACTTTTTCCCAGAATGTAATTGAGAACGTTTCAAAGCCGTATGGAATAAGCTTAGCCAGGGTTTTTCCGACATTGTTTGCACTAACCAAAGTACCAATTTTAATTTCGTGCATAAGCTTCTCCTATCTCATTAATGTTCTTGGATTAACTGTAATTCCGTCTTTGTAAACTGTAAAGTGTAAGTGAGGTCCTGTAACGCGGCCGCTTGCCCCTACATCCCCTATGCGCTGGCCTGTAGAAACATAGGCACCGGCTCTTACCCTGACAGTGCTAAGGTGCGCATATAAAGTGCGGTAACCTGAATGGTGGTTAATAATTAAATAATTACCATAAACAGCATCGTAGCCAACATGTGCGATGCGGCCTGACATAGCGGCTAACACGGGTGCTCCTATGGAGTTTGCAATATCTATACCTGTATGAAACTGCCTTGCCCCGCTGCCGAAAGGATCAAGCCGCCAGCCGTAAGGAGAGGTAATTCTGCCTGACGCAGGCCAAAGGAAAAGGTCTCCGTTAATCTCCTGACGGCGCACCCAATCCATCCTGCCTTCAGGAATAAAAAGGCGCAAGCCCGGACTTATGTTATCTGAAAAAAGTTCGTTTACTATACTTATTCTGGAAGCCGTAGTACCATACTGCTCTGCTATACTCTCTAAGCTGTCACCGCTTCTAACATCGTAGTAAACACCATCCTGATTGGGTATTCTTATAGCCTGCCCTATCTGTAAGAGGCGCGTGTTGCTTATGCTGTTAACTGAAATTAAGGTGTCTTCGTTTAAGCCTGTCATTATGGCAATGCGGCCTATAATATCACCGCTTTGTAAGGTATAGGAACTAAAGGTTAAGGTTCTTGGCCTGGAATAATCTTCCGGCTCCGGTATGCCGCTTAGTTCAATATCCAGTTCTTCATCATAATCCAAAAAAGCAGCCTGAAAATATTCACCATGAAAAATAGAGCCACCCATGCCGTCTTCCAACTGAGACGCCGACAGGGAACTTATGCGCGGGAATTCAAATTTAGGCAGAGTAAAGAAAGAGCTTAAGCCGGGAAGATAAAGTGCCAATAAATAAAGCACGAATATTCGTAAAAGAGTATCGTTATGTATAAGTTCTCTTAAAAGTATAAAAAATTTCTCTTTTACCCGGCTCAAAAAACACTCCTGTATCTAATTATCGGCAATATTAACATATTTGTCTAATTTTTTCCAGCTATAAGAGCAGATCTACAAGGCCAAGCAGTAAAGATCTACCTGAATTATTCAACGAAAGCGCAGAAAAAGTCTCTTTGCAGGAATTAATATACTCTATACCTTTAATTTTAGCCTCTTCCAATACTCCATCCCTCTCCAGGGCATAAATTAAATCTTCTACCTCTTTTGCACTAGTTCCCCTGGTTCGCGCAGTAGAAAAACAGGATGCTACAAAATCTCTTTTTTCAGGGTAACGGTGCAAATAAATCAAAATGGGTAGGCTTTTCTTACCTTCCACTATGTCGTCCCCTCTTTTTTTCCCCGGAACACCGCTTGTAAGATTTTTTACATCATCCAAAATCTGAAAACCAACCCCAAGCTGCTCTGCTGCCTGCCCAAACTCTCTTACGGTTTTATCTAAATTAAAGGCAGAACCTGTCTCCATAAGAGACGGCTCTAAAAGCGCAGCCCCCATATGAATACCAAGTACAGCTGCTAAGCTAGCAAGGCAGCCTGTCTTTAACCTGCACATTCTGTCATATTCATCAATTTCAGGAAGGGAGTAAAAATCCCTGTGCCAGGCAATATCCATAGCCTGACCTAAATGCAGGGCCCGCATATAATCTCCCCATATACTCCAAATCTTTTCTTTTAGTTCAGGGTAATCTTTACCTTGCTGCCATTGTGAAAGGCATGCCAGGGGGAGAAAGTATAAAAAAGACCCCGCATTAATTGCAGTATCCATTCCATATATAAGATGGACTGCCGCTTTGCCCCTGCGTTCAGTGGAATTATCTTCAATATCATCATGAATCAAACTCGCATTATGGGGAAATTCCACCAGGGGAACCAGATCCAGTGCAAAATTTTCTCCCTCCTCACCGGAAATAGCCCCGGCGGAAAGAAGCATCAAAAGAGGCCTCCATCTCTTGCCTCCCCTTTTTAGTAAATCTCTACCGGGATTAAGTAAAGAAGATGTTAATTTATCATTTACAGTGTAGCCTCCGGGAAAAACAGAGTTAAAGCAGCTATTATCAGCATGCTCCGGCAGCCATTTATCTACAAGGGCTTCTATTTTATCCAGTCTCTGGTTATACTGCTCTTTCATGATCCTAATTATTGCACATAGGGAGCCTTCTTGTAATGGCTAATTACTCAAAAGCGGATAAATGGGCGCTTCTTGCACAAAAAGAAGGCTATCCTGCAAGGTCTGTTTACAAATTAAAAGAAATAGATGAGAAATTTAAGTTATTAAAGCCGGCTTCGGTAAAAGCCAAGCCTTTTAAAGTACTGGATCTGGGTGCAGCACCGGGAAGCTGGAGTCTATATATTTTACGAAAAACAATCTCATCCTTACTTCTTGCAGTTGATCTATCCGACCTTTCCCGTCAACACGATAAAGGTCTTTTCGACAATGAAAACTTTATTTTTATCAAAGGCGATTTTACAAAGGAGGAAGTTATAGACAAAATTTCTTCCCATGGCCCTTATGACCTTATAATTAGCGATGCTGCCCCTGCAACTTCCGGTAATAAGACATTGGACAGCCTACGTTCCCTTGCTTTGGCGGAAACTGTATTAAGTTTCGCAGAGACTTCCCTGGCAGAAGACGGAAACATGCTTATAAAGATCTTTCAGGGTGGAGAATCAATGGAACTTCTTAAAAATATAAAGGGAAAATTTAAAGAAGGAAGAAGCTTTAAACCCGAGGCTTGCAGGAAGGAATCTTTTGAAACCTACTTTTTGGGCATAGCCAAGAACAAATTTTAAAGTTAGAATTTAGAGGAAGAAGGGAAAAATGATAAAAAAAATTTTATTCAGCCTTATTTTTTCTTTAACTATTGGTCTTTTACCGGGACAAAGCATAGAAGACAGGGTACAGACAGATTATGAAGATGCTCAAATAATCAGTACTTTCTCTGTTCCCATGGTAGCTCCAACGAATAATGAGCAGGCCATGCATTCATACAACAGAGGCACAACATATCTGTGGGAAAATAGACTGGAAGATGCGGAAAGATATTTACTTGAGGCAATAGAGCTGGATCCTTTCTTTGTCGATGCCATGGATCATCTGGGTCTAGTATACAGAAGGCAGAACCGCCTTAATGAAGCAGAAGAAATGTACTTAAGATCTATATCAATAAATGATCAAAACAAGGTTCCATATCAGAATCTGGCCATAGTATATAGATTTCAAAACAGGCTAAACGACGCATTTGAATTATACAGAACTTTGATTATTCTAGATGAAAACGATCCCGAAGGCTATTACGGGATAGGAGAACTCTTTTTTATAGTGGGAAACAACGAAGATGCACTGGTGTTTTTTGACAGGGCAATACAGTTATACTATGAAATGGATTCCGTTCTGATTTTCAATGCTTTTTACTATAAAGGTATGATTCTATACAGGCTAAATAGATACGAAGAAGCTTTGTTATTCTTACAGGAAGCCAGGACAGTTCATACAGAAAATATGACCTTATTGAATGCAATAAATGATATTTTAAACCGATAATTTAAAAAACCACTCCAGGGGGAAAATTTGAAATTTCCAGGCATAAAATCAGTAAAAAATAAAGTTATAACTGTACTTATTCTCATGATGTTATTTATGGGAGGGATTTTCCTTCCTGCACAGGCAACAGTTACCGTAGAATATGTACTCTCAGAAGTAAGCTCCTTGCTCTCCCAATTTCGTTTTGATGAAGCAATAGCTCTTTTTGATTCCATGCCGGGAGAAATTCTTGCCGACTCCCATTTTATGCTGCTTAAAGCAGGGATACTAAGCTCTGCAGGCAGACTTTCAGAAGCGGCAACTGTGGCAGAAGAGGTAAGGAGAGCCGAGCCCAATAATATAGAGGCGCTTCTGGTACTTTCAGTAATAGAAGGCAGCCAGGGAAGAGCCGACCGTCAGCAGGCATTACTTGAAAATATACTTAGAATAGAACCGGATAATACAGATGCTCTTATTGAACTTGGAAAACTGCATTTAAGAAACCGTGCATTAAGAAATGCAGCTACAAGCTTCCATAGGGTATACACAAACGATCCTACAAATTTTGAAGCTCTGCTTGGTATGGGCCAGTACTTCCGCCTTTCGCGTGATTGGGAAGAGGCGGAGCTGTTTTTTAACCAGGCAATTTTGCTTCACCCGCAGCAGGCAAGCGCATGGACAGAAAGGTCGCGGCTCTTTAGAAATGCAGGCTTTCTTATAAACGCCCTGGACGACCTGGACGAAGCCGCAAGACTTGCGCCTAACAATTACTGGATAGCCATGGACAGGGGAACCCTGCTTCTGGAAATGAACAGGAGAGGCCAGGCTCTGGAAGAGTTTAACAGGGCCATAGCAATAAACCCAAGAGAATCCCAGGCCTATATATATACTTCTGCATTAAAGGATGAGTTTAACGATCTTGAAGGCGCCCTGCACGATTACACCATACTTGCAGAACTTAGACCGGAATACTATTTTGCCTTTGAGGGATTGGGATTTCACCTAATGAGGACTGAACGCTGGCTTGAAGCAAGAGATGCCTTCATGGAAGCCTACAGGCGTTCTCCCGACGATCACTTTTACGCACTGCTTGCATCTATAAGCTGGATGAATGTTGACATAAGGGGGCCAAGACAGTTTCTTGCACAGGTAATTGCCAGATTGGATAGGGACAGCATAGACTGGTTTATGTACCGTCTCTTTTATGATATGACGGCAATGAGCCATGTGGGCGAAAGAGACATGACAAACAGGCTGGACAGGGAAACCAATCAGGCTGTAAGGGCGAGAATGCTTTTTTACATGGGTCAGTACTATGAACTTAGGGATTCCATTAATCTTGCAAACAGACACTATATGATGGTTTATGAAATGGACACAAGGTTAAGGGCCATTCCCGAATGGCGTATGATAGAGTGGACATTAAGAAGCCGTAACCTGATACAATAACGCGGAGACCTCAGTGACAGACACCAGAATAGAGTTAAGGGCAGGAAACAAGGATATTATACTTGTCGGTACTGCCCATGTTTCACAGGAAAGCATAGACGAAGTAAAAAGAATAATACTGGAAGAAAAAGCGGATTTAATCTGTGTAGAACTTGATAAAGCCCGTTATGCTTCAATTACACAAAAAGATACCTGGGAAAAGCTGGACATGATAAAGGTCTTTAAGGAAGGCAAGGGCTTTCTCTTAATGGCTAACCTTGTTCTCTCAGGCTTCCAGCGCCGCATGGGAGCAGAGCTGGGAATAAAACCCGGAGACGAAATGAAAGCAGCTCTGGAACTCGCTCAAAGCCAGAACATTCCTTATGCGCTTTGCGACAGGGAAGTTCAGACAACTTTAAGAAGGGCATGGGCAAGCTGCAGCATGTGGAACAGAAGCAAGCTCCTTGCTACCCTTTTTGCAAGCGCATTCAGCAAGGAAAAACTAAAAGCAGAAGAAATAGAAGAACTTAAAAAACAGAGCGAGTTGGATGGCATGATGAATGAGCTTGCCTCCTATCTGCCGGAAGTTAAAGAAACCTTGATTGACGAAAGAGACCGCTACCTGGCTTCAAAAATCTGGACAAGCAGCAAGGAACTTATTCCAAATAACGAAAGCAATACTGACAAAAAACGCATTGTTGCAGTGGTGGGAGCAGGCCACCTAAAAGGTATAAAAGAACACATAGAAAAAATTGCAGCTGAAAGCAAAGAAGAAGAAAAAGCATCCCTTGCCGATGTAACAAGTTTGGACAGCATACCGAAAAAAAGCATAGTATCAAAGGCAATTCCATTTTTAATCCCCATGGCAATAATAGGCCTAATGGTATTTGGGTTTTTAAGAGATGGAGCCGACCTTAGTTTTTCCATGTTAAGAATCTGGATATTGTGGAACGGTTCCCTTGCAGCCCTTGGAACCATCATAGCCCTGGGTCATCCATTATCTATACTGACTGCATTTATTGCAGCTCCCATAACTACAGTTACGCCCTTTCTTGGAGTGGGAATGTTCTCCGGCCTTATTCAGGTATTAATTAGAAAACCCAGAGTAACAGACGCGCAAAGCATAATAGATGATGTAGGGAGCCTAAAAGGCTTTTACAATAACCGCATAACCCGCGCCCTGCTGGTATTTTTTCTTACACAGCTGGGCGGAGTTGTCGGAACCTTTGTAACCGTTCCCGCTTTGGCAGCAGGCTTGCTTACTTCATAGGTTGATTTCGTTATTCCGGTATTAAAGCCTCTTCTATATTCCCTTCTGCCAAAGAAAAAATTTTACTAGCCTTTTTTAGAGTAGATAACCTGTGTGCAATAATAAGCACAGTTCTGTCCTTCATAAAACTATCCAGGCTCTCGTGTATGGCTCTTTCGTTTTCATAGTCCAGTGCACTTGTAGCCTCATCCAGTATGAGCACGGGCGGGTCTTTTAAGAAGGCCCTTGCAATGGAAAGCCTCTGCCTTTGCCCTCCCGAAAGCCTTATGCCCCTCTGTCCTATATCTGTGCTGTATCCTTTGGGAAGCTGTAAAATAAATTCGTGGGCCTTTGCCATTTTTGCAGCCTGAATAATTTCTTCCTCTGTAGCACCCGGCTTTCCGTATGCAATGTTGTCCATAACGCTGCCGTTAAAAAGGTACACGTCCTGCGCAACCACGCCTATATTGCGGCGCAGGCTTGCAAGGTCCATATCCTTAATATTTATGCCATCAATAAAAATGTCACCGGCACTTAACTCATAGAACCTTGGAATTAAAGAACATAGAGTCGTTTTACCTGCACCGGAAGATCCCACAAGGGCAATGGAAGTAGCAGCAGGTATATCGAGCGAAATATTTTCAAGTACATTTTCAAGCTCATCTCCGTATCTAAAGGACACATTTTTAAATTCAACATGACCTTTAAACCTTGGAGGAGATTTCTCTGCAGGCAAATTCTCAGCGGGAAGATCTTCAGTCTTCATGTTCATCACTTCGGTAAAACGGCCAAAGCCGGCAAGCGCATCCTGGAACTGACCCACCCACTGCGCAATCCTTGAAAGCGGCGAAGTCAAATAGCCTACATAAAGCAGAAAGACAATGAGGTCAGGTGCAGTAACTGTGGACTGCGAAATAAAAACAGCACCTGCAAAGACAACACCTGTAGTGATAAGGGGAGTCAGAAAAAAATCCATAACCGAAAAATAAAAAGCCTCGTTTTTATAGATGTTCACCCTGCCCTTAAAAAACTTTTCGTTGGCAGAGCTAAACTTTTTATACTCAGGCTCTTCGTTGGTAAAAGACTTTACCACCCTTATGCCTGAAAGGGTATCTTCCAGGTCTGCATTAAGGTCCCCTATTTTTTCCCTGCTCTCCCTATAGGCGCGGCGCAGGCGTCCCTGAAAGAAAATCGTGTAGATTATCATGAGAGGCAAAAGTGCAAAGATCACCAGGGTAAGCCTTGCGTTAATATTGAAGAGAATTATAAAAGATCCTACAAAACTTGCAAGGAACATAAAAATATTTTCCGGCCCATGATGACAAAACTCTGCCATGTTTAAAAGATCATTAGTTATCCTTGACATAAGAGAACCGGTTTTCTCTCTATCAAAAAATCTTATGGGCAGCTTCTGGCAATGATTAAAGAGCTCATTACGCATATCCCTTTCCATCATTGCGCCTACCTTATGCCCCTTGTAATCATAAAACACTCCGCTCACAGTCAGAACCACAATAAGTCCCAGCATTAAAAGCACTGTATTGAAAATAAGGGGCATAGCTTCCTCAGCTCCCATGGCGAGAACCTCGACGGTAATGTAACGTATGCAAAGCGGCAAAGCCAAGGCGGCAAGAGAACTAAGGGCTGCACAGAGAAGCACAAGGGCAAAAATAAACTTATAGGGTTTATAAAAAGATAGAAACTTTTTTAAAGACATATTTCCTCCGTAAAGATGTACCGGAAGCCGGGGAGGAAAATTATTCAGATTTTACTGTAACAATTAAACCAAATGCCCCTTCCGGATAATTATAGCTGCGATATTGGTTTTTGTTGCTTTCATTGGTTAACTCCTATTTAGGGCTTGCTTAGATAAGTATTTATAAGATGGAAAGAGTCTGGCTGTCAAGGTGACGTCAAGGTGTCCTAAGAACCGAAGACATCATGAAACTTTGTTTCATAGTCTGAGGTAGTCTCTTCGAGCTTTATGTCACCTTTTTTCATAGTGCTTTCCATTACACAGCTACCACAATATATAGTGTTGAAGGAAGGAGCGGAGCTAACAGAGTATGTGTGTTATTTCATATACTTTTTGATCGTAAATTGTGTGTGATCCCACACAATCACCTCGGACTACATTAAGCAGCTGGACCCAGTTGAGGTTCCCATGTGTGGTCAGGGAGCAGTCTTTTTTGTTTGACATGTTGACTATGAACATGGTATAAATATCCTGCTATGAAGAAAGAACTGGCCAAGATCCAGAGTTTAATCTACGAGATTCGCAGCCAGAAAGTCATGCTGGACAGTGATCTAGCGGAATTATATGAAATCGAAACTGGAGCCTTAAACAGAGCTGTAAAGAGAAATATAGAACGATTTCCCGATTTTTTCATGTTTCAATTGAGTGAAGATGAGCTTAGCTCTTTGAGATGCCAAATTGGCATCTCAAAAGAAGGGAAGGGCGGTCGTAGGTATTTACCCTTTGTTTTCACTGAACATGGTGTCCTAATGCTATCAAGTGTTTTAAATACAAAAAAGGCAATAAGCGTCAATATAGAAATAATGATAACATTCAATAAATTACGTCAATATACTCTTACACAACCAGATACCAATACACAAATAGCCGAACTTCGTAAATTGCTCATGCTATACATCGAAAAAAACAACAAGCGAGTAAATGAAATAATCATAGCCCTCAACAATCTAATAGAAAAGCCGCCCAAGACGAAAAAGATAGGTTTTACCGTAAATGAAAAACCACCTGAATATTCAACTTCCGGGAAAGTAAGTAAAAGAAAAAGTTAAATTTTCACAAACAAAAATATCCATTAGGGATAAATAAAATAACCTTATGGCTATTTTTTGTATACCATAAGGTATAGTTTTTTTATCCATAAGTCTAAAAAAACTATACCAAAAGTTCCGTGTTTTACCACTTTGATAAGATACAATACTCTCATTATGATGCTAAACACAGCAGAACAAAAATCTAATTTCACTAATGCACCTGTAGTTTTTTCTAAAATACATGGAGTTTTATCAAAGATAAAACTCCAAGCTGAAACTTTCCGCCTACGGTGGAAAGTTTCAGCACCCCCCCCCCCCCCCGGTTTCTTTTCTATTCGTTTGTATTCTTCTTTCCTTACCTTTCACACTACTTAC
>Ga0099364_10006046_pt1 | contig 17732 bp, 19 predicted proteins | sample TergutTh196P3_FD_73070 | JGI IMG/M metagenome (GOLD analysis project Ga0099364, IMG submission 73070) | Microcerotermes parvus P3 segment gut microbial communities from Pointe-Noire, Republic of the Congo - Th196 P3 | ecosystem: Host-associated > Arthropoda: Insects > Digestive system > Gut ...
TTTGTAGGGCGATACCGTCGATCGCGCCGGGCAAGCCGACAGTGAGGATCTTTACATCGACGTCGACGATCTCTCGTTTTCATTGTCGATGAATATGCCGGTTACAATCTGCGGCAAACTCAAAGAAATTTATGGCGCGGAGATTGATCCCGGCGATATAGGCCGCGTTGCCCGAATCTGTTTTGAAAGTCTTGCGCTGAAATACCGCTTCGTATTGGAGATATTACTGGAAGCCACAGGGAAAAAAATAAACAAAATACATATCATAGGCGGCGGGGGAAAAAATTCGATTCTGAACCAATACACGGCAAATGCCGCGGGATACCCTGTGATCTCAGGAGTATACGAGGCTACCGCTATTGGCAATCTGATGATGCAGGCTTTTGGGTGCGGTGAAGTCAGCGATATACGCGAGATACGGGAGATAATTCGCAACACGCACGCGCTGCGGCAGTTCGACGCGCAAGATACCGCCTTATGGGATAAAAAATATCATAGGTTTAAGAACAGCCTGGGATTATAAAAACTAATCCGTTTTCTTCGGAGCCCATTTCTTCAATGTTTTGTAAAGCAAAATGGGGTCAATTGGTTTTGTAAGGTGGTCGTTCATGCCGCTTTTCAGGCTCAGTTCCCTGTCTTTTGGCAGTGCGTGGGCTGTTAGCGCTATTATTGGCAGATTTTTGAACATCGGGTTTTCGCGGATGAGGAACGTAGCTGTGATGCCGTCCATCTCTGGCATCTGAATATCCATCAGTATAGCGTCGAACTTCTTCCCCTCGCTCAGACTCGCCAACGCGCTAAGACCATTGCCGACAACTTCCGTTTCCACGCCTTTCACAGACAGAAATTCCATAGTCACAATCTGGTTTATCTCGTTATCCTCAACCAGCAGCACTCGCATGCCTTTCAACTCGTCGAATGTTTCATCCTCCTCGGCATCCATCTTGTCAAAGACCGCGTCGGATGCTGATTCAGGAAGGCTGAGCGCCAATTCAAAGCTGAATTTGGTCCCTTTACCCATAACAGACTCACACCAAATCTCTCCGCCCATCAACTCGACCAGACTTCTGCAAATCGCCAGCCCAAGGCCAAGACCTCCGTATCTCCTTGTGACCGATGAATCAGCCTTGTAGAAGGGCACGTACAGCGCCGCCACCTGCTCCTCCGTCATGCCGATACCTGTGTCCTCCACCTCGAACAGTATATCCGCCTTGCCCCAAGCCTGCCCCATGAGTGAGATTTTTACGCTCACCCCGCCGGAGGTTGTGAACTTCACGGCATTAGAAACGCAGTTGAACAGTATCTGTTCCAGACGGAGGCTATCTCCGATAAGAATATTCGGAACGTCGGGATTTATCTCGAAACTCATTTCCAGCGACTTCGACGCCGCCACGTCCGCCATCAGTGAGCGAACGTTCTCCATTATGTCGCTGACCGCGAACTCTTCACTCTTTATCGTTATGCGTCCAGCGTCTATTGCGGAAACGTCCAGTATGTCGTCCACTATGTTGAGAAGCAATTTTGCCGAATGCATGCAGTTATGCAGATATTCCCTCTGCTTTGCGTCAAGGTTGGTATTATCAAGGAGGTGGCTCATTCCCATGATTGCGTTGAGCGGCGTTCGTATCTCGTGCGACATATTGGCCATGAACTCGCTTTTTGCCTTGGCGTTATTCTCGGCTTCGTCGCGAGCCATCCTCAGCTCATCCTCTTTTTTGAGTACGGCGCCAAGCAGAGTCTTTTGTTCGCGCAAGTCACGCGTGTAACCGGCGATAATATACCGATCCTCCTTCATCAGGCGGACCATAATTATCTCGGACGGAATCAGCTCGCCGTCGAACTTCCGGTTCATCCACTCGAACCTGACGTAGCCTTCTTCAAAAGCGCTTTCGACAATTTCGCGGAAAAGTTCGCTTGATTTGCGTCTGTTAGGTTGAAATTCGGGCGACGTACGGTCAAATTCCTCAAGATACTGCCGCTTGTCTGACGCGCCAAAAAGACGGACCGCCGCCTCGTTACAGTCGATGAGCTTGAAATTTTCGTCGATCAAAATACAGCACATAGGCGTGGCGTCGAGCATAATCTTAGTCCGTTCCTCGGCCTCGCGGATCCTGTGCATTGCGATAAGCGCCGCGAGATGCGCGCTCACCGTCTGTATGGTTTCTACATCGCCCATGGTGAGCCGGGGCAAGAACGGCGGCTCCTCCACCAGACGGCCGGTCACGAGAACAGCCGCTATCTGTTCGTTCAGTACCACGGGAGAGGAGATAAGATATTTTAATCCAAGCGCCGCTCTGAAATCGGATAATCGTTCGTCCGGGTCCGCGCCGTTAATGAGAACCGTACTCTCCATATTGAGAATCTCCGGTTCACATTTGATCTGCCTCGATTTGATGATCGCCTCTTCTTCCGGATATCCATGAAGTACTCTCGGGACGAAGAGGCCGTTTTGGGAGGGGAATAAAACAGCCGTACGCTGCATGTTCAGGACGGCATTAAGACGCCTTGCCACGGAAATAAATATCTCCATATAATCCTTACCGTGCCGCATTGTTGCCGCAAGGTTCGCCATGAGCGTGAAACTGCGCCGTTTTTGCTCCAGCTCGTGACGCAAAACGATGGAACTCGCGTCAAGCGCCAGGATTTTTCCGGCATTAAGCTCACAGAGGCGTCTTAAATACTCGAGTTCTCTCTCCTGTTCTTTTCTCATATCGGTACTCATTTAGGCACGCTGAAAAGGCAAAACACGCCTGTCCAGTCCAATCCGCGCGGCCGGCCCATTATGCGGGCTATCTCAACGCCGGAATAAATTCCCAATATTGGCACACGATCCGCTACGGTCTTTTGAACCATTACCGCATCCTCAATATCCATGCCGCCATATCCAGCCGCGCGGCCGGCGCAATCGATGTAGAAAGCGAATACCGGTTTCCTGTCGCGCGTCAGCTCGAACATTCTTTCTATTCTCGGTTTCATGTAGTCGAGGTCGAGGCTGCGGTACATGATTTGAAATTCGGTCCCCTCCACCATATCGGGTTCAAACATAACTATGGCGTTGCGCTCCGGATCTATGGAGAAACAGAGCCTGTTTGCGTAATTATTCTCGTCAAATTCCCCCCACTTATCCCCTCTGTTCACTCCAAATAAAAGAAAGAATGGAAAGGATTCGGGCGGAATGGCCCCCCCCAACAGCTCGTTTATGAAAGGAAGCGCGGGTTCTCCGTTTACCTCCAGTATCGCCTGGCCAACCGCCTTCGTGACGGTATAGTATCTGGTTGCAGGCCGGCACCCGTGCATAATAATACTGTCGATTCTGGCTTCGCCGCTGAAAATAAGCGCGAGCGAGTGATGATTGGTTATACTGTTACCTATCCACTGTTCCGATTGATTGCATGTGAAGTCTCCCATCATACCGGCCCCATTGAGATCCGGGAAAAAACCGAGTTCTTTCTCCATGCCTGAGAGAAGGTGGGTCGCCATCAAGATACGCATTTCTTTTGGGGTTCTATAAATAGCGTCGTAGAAAAGCAGCATTTGAGTGGAATGGTTTACTCCCGCTGAAGCAAGTTTACGAGCCAGTCTTCGTCCGTTTTCGAACTCGTTCTCGTGCAAACCGCCCTCGGCAAAAAATTCCGCCCCAGTGTTACCAAGCCAAAAACAGGCGATACCAACCTGATCCCCCGCGTAGCCGAAACGGTCATTGGTGATGATTCCTACAGTGCCGCCCCCAATGATATTCGCTTTGTCCCCTATTACGCTGCGTACCGCTCCGTTGAGCGGATACGCCTGGTGTCTGGTCGTCTTGAACAGTAATGCCAGATCGCACGGGTCACTCCTGCCGGCGCGTTCCATTGCCTCACGCGCGGCTTCAACTCCTGCGGCGGCCGTTTCTGGATTATCGCTGAAACCTACTCCTACTTTCATATCAGCATATGCTCAACATAATGAAATATTTTCAAATAATTTTGCCGAACGCCAAAACAGCCATAATTTTTTCATTATTCCTCCAAAAACAATCCCAACATAGGCTTGTAATTATTTTTGGAATTATAACTCTTGGTTTTGATAAAGGCAAACGCTAAAACACTGGCTGTAGTCGCGACGGTAATGTTTCTAAAGATGAATTAAAGAGGGCGCAATGTTGTCATCATCATTCAATCCAATTTTCAATTTCAAGATCGGGGACTTTGCCAAAGTGTTTTACGTTGTTGGTCACTAAAACAGCCTTCTTGACCTTGGCACAAGAAGCAATCATCAGATCGGCGGCAGATATAGGCGTACCTTTGGTTTCCAGGAAACACCTGAGCCGCGCGTACTCCTCTGCGGCGGCGTCATCAAAATTAACGATACCGACGTAAGTTACAAATCGCCTGATCACAGCCGGGGTTTTAGAAGAAGCTGTACGCGTCGCCCCATACATCAATTCTGCATAAGTTACAGAACTGATGCATATTTCATCGTTTCTATGATTCCAAAACGCTTGTACTACAGAAGCGGGATTCCTTTTAATAACATAGCTGCAAATATCCGTGTCAAGCATGTAAATATTTGTCATAACAGACGCTTTTACAAATCAACAGGCCGGGGCGGCGACATATCACGCTCAATTTCAAAGTCAGGGCAGTGAATAGAATCAAAAAATTCTTGTACATCCCGCAAAGAGGTGAATTTTTTTGGTTTGGGAAAGATCACAATCCGGTCGTCCTCCTTAGCAATATAAACTTCGCCATCTTCCAACCGAAACTGCCGTGGAAGACGTACAGCTTGTGAATTGCCGCTTGTGAAAACCTTTGTCGTCATAACATTGTTCATATATATAAACCCCTCTTATTATTACGTAAGTACATTTAGTATATACGTGCAAGCGAGGAAGTCAAGCCGCTTCTCTGAAATTAAAAAATACTCAAGCATTGCCGAATAATTTGACGATTTTCGGTCTTACCGCATAATAAATACAGATAAATGCTCTGCCTAACCGTGACTGATTCAATGTGTCATCGCGGTAATGACGGAGCGCCCATACTTCGGGGCAATTGTAGGAGCCGTAAACGCAAATAGCTAAGTAGCAACCCTCATTTTTCGAAGATGCTGCGACCAATCTTGCTTTTTACTCTCATCCTATTTGTTGCTTCTGCCAACGCAAGCGCTGTGTGTCCTTTATTATTCTTCGCATTCAGGTCCGCACCTCCATTGATAAGAGCTGTAACCACTTCGGGATTAGAGTTAAACACCGTTGACCGCATAAGCGGCGTTATTCCATCATTATCCATCGCATTGACATTCGCGCCTGCCTTAATAAGGGCTGTTATCACTTCTGGATTTAAGTGATGTTGCGCTGCAAATAAAAGCGGCGTCCAACTATCATCACTTCGTGCATTGACATCCGCGCCTCCATTAATAAGAGCTGTTATTACTTCAAGATTATGGTTATGTTTAGCTGCCAACGCAAGTGGTGTAATTACACCAATATTTACGTTCGCGCCAGCATTGAGCAAAATGCTAACCGCTTCTGGAAATTTTGACATCACTGCGTCCATCAACGCTGTCACACCGTTTCTATCTTTTGCGTTTACGTCAGCGCCAGCATCGAGAAGGGCCGTAATTGCTTCAAGATTCTTGTTATGCACCGCAATCGAAAGCGGTATTGCCCCGTCATCTCTCTTTGCATTCACGTTTGCTCCATTTTTAATTGCGTCATTGATTTGCTGTAAAGTACCTTTTTTACAAAGTTCAACAAAATCAGAATCATTCATTTTGTACTTTCGCCTCTCTTCAAGATTTACAATTTATCCTCCAAAATTTTTGTAAAAATATGCAAGAATCGCAGGTCTGTTTAATTGCTTACATTCTCGACTGTGTGGCAGATGGAGTCCTTTCAAAATAGACACATCTATTTACATTAATTACTAAAATCAGGCAACTCAAATATTACTAGCATAGGCATTTTTGTATATTTATCAATATGCGTTATTGAAATAATCCTATGCAAGTATGACTATTAAAACAGGCCGGTTTTGCCCTTGTTGTAAGGAGGCTCACTTGTATAGTAGTTTGAGAGGTGACATAAGTGAGTTTAGGTGAACGTATTAGAAAATCGCGAAATATGGCTGGACTATCTCAATCCCAACTCGGAGACAGAATTGAGACGGATGCTAATACAATTTCACGATGGGAAAGAGATTCAATTTCTCCAAAAGCAGAAACGATTATAAAAATCGCCCAGGCTCTCAACACCTCAGTTTCCTATCTTCTCGGTGAAACAGATGATCCGGCACGACCTTCATCGCTATTGTTTCGTGGCTCCGAGGGAGATAATGAAAACTACCCTTTGCCCCATACGTCCGAAGAACAAAAAAAAATTGCAACAGAACAGCGTCGAAATTCGATGTGTCTTGACGTCGCCCCAATAGCCGCAATATACGATGACGTAAGGGAAAGGGCTGGGAACACGACGCGCGAAGACAGGGCTTTAATAGCCGAAATTTTAAAACGCGCATTGGAAAAATTGGAATCCGACGAGGATTAGCAAAGAACGAAGACAGTTAAACAGCTCGGCTCGCTTGCTCGGTATAGATTGGAGAAGGCACAAAACCTGCTCCGTGTCGGCCACGTCTGTGAACCGCATTTTGCCGTCCGGCAGAAGCTGTTTGTTATCTGCTGGATTTAAATTTCGATTTTCCGGATTCCACTTCCCCGACGCAAGTTAAAAAGTAGCTGTGATAATTTATTCCCCAATACTTATCATCTGAATCTGGCAAAAGTCCGTAAGGAACAAAGCAGGCTAACGACAAGCGCAGTGGTTGCCAAGTTCATGACATGTGATACTGTATGTGGTATCATAATATCAGGAGGTGAGCAAATGGCAAGCGCAGGCAAGATTGTCGCAAAAATGAAGCGACAACCCAACGGCATAAGGATTGAAGAAGCTGACAGTGTATTGCGCTATTATGGCTATAATCTCGACCGTCAAAAAGGTTCTCACAGGCAATATATTAACGCTGACGGCGATGTTTTAACAGTAGTAGAGCGCAAACCAACTATAAAATCCTTTTATGTGGGGGAAATCTTGAGTAGATTGGGGGTGTAAACCTCTGTTTTGCTCGCGCTTGTTAAAAACAATGGAGAAAACAGCAGCCTATTATATGAATCTGCCCTATACATTCGTAATTCAGCCTTTTAATGACGAAAGCGGTTTTTATTATACCGGTAAAGTTTTAGAATTGGACGGTTGTTTGACGGATGGTGAAACCAAGGAGGAAGTTTTAGAAAATCTGCGGGAAGCGATGGAGGGCTGGATCGAAACTAAACTTGCAAATGGCTTTCCGATCCCGGAGCCGTTTATAGGGGAAAAGTACAGCGGTAAATTTGTCGTGCGCCTTCCGAAAACGCTGCACGCGAAATTGGCGATTGAGGCGGCACGTGAAGGGGTATCGCTTAACCAGTACGCATTGTATAAGTTAAGCGGCTGATTGGAAATACGCATTTCGCTGCCGGAGGAATACAAAACACGTTTAGATACATTCTGTACCGAGAATAAGTTATCTCTTGCAGAAGCTGTTTGTTATCTGCTGGATTTAAATTTCGATTTTCCGGATTCCACTTCCTCGCCACAAATCAAAAAGTAGCCGCGATAATTTATTTCCTCAATAAAGTCATTTCTGACCCCGCCACGAGGGCCGAAACACCGGAAGCTCCCAACTTTGGCCGCTTATGTGTTGATTTGGCGTTATCCCGTCAACCGTTTCGTTAGTGATGCGCCGACGAGGGATTTCATCTGCGTTATAGCCGTGCTATTGAGTTGTATTAAGCGATCGTTTTGGGGGATCCTCTGTCTTATCAGAAGAGCATTGATACTTTCCATGTTCGACAATACGACAAGCTGTTCCAGCGTGGCGTGGTCGCGGATGTTGCCCTGCTTTTTCGGGTTGGCTGTACGCCATTCCGCCGCTGTCATTCCAAACAGCGCCACATTCAGCAAGTCGGCCTCCGATGCGTAAAACGCCGCCGCTTGTGCTTGAGTGATTTCCTTTGGAATGATTTGTTCTTTTATCGCATCTGTGTGGATTCTGTAATTGATTTTTGATAACGTACGCTGCAGATTCCATTCGAGGGATTGACGCTGAACTTCTTCTATTTTGAGTCGATCGAATTCTTTTACAAGATAGAGCTTGAACTCAACAGATACCCACGACGCGAACTCGTATGCGATTTCTTTATGCGCATACGTCCCTCCGTATCGTCCGGCTTTTGAAGTAATTCCTACTGCGCCTGTAATTTCAATCCACTTTTGCGGTGTCAACACAAAACTGTTAAGACCCGATTGCGTTCTAACCGCCTCGAATTCGACACGGTTAAAATTAGGGTTGTACAAAATTTCCCAAATTCCAAGGAATTCAACCGTATTACGATTCCTCATCCAGTTTTGAATAATGAACCGAGGGTTCAATTCGTCTTTGTACTTAGCTATATCGGTTAACGATATGTAATCATCCTGCCTGTGAGTAAAAACGGATATTTCCATTCCCTGCACTGTGAAACTGTCTTTCTTCGACATATAATATCCTGCTTTCATTTTTATCTTGTCGGCCCGACACAAAACCAAATAATAGTATACTAAATATTCCATTTGACGCGAGCCATGACAAGTAATTCGCCGTAACCCTCACACGACCGGCCATCCTACCGCCAGGGGCGGCCAATTTATATTATTAGTGCTTATGCCTTGTGTCAGCAAGTATAATTCCCGGGTGCAAAACTTGTAGTCGCGACAAAACGATGACCGATATTGTCAACCATCACGCCGAAACCTTCCAAAGTCCGTACGCCAAGCAAAGATTAATCTTAAAAATGCTCATGATATACTCCCAATCCGCTCAGGATTCGCCGAAAGACTAAAAGAAATATTTCACGTTATTTCAGCATAAATCCAGCATATTTGTTTATGATCGAAAAATAACATGCATTGAAAAAATTAAGGGTTGACGAATCGATTATTTTTTACCAACTATATTATATAGAGGGACAAATTTTTTATTGGGGGATATTAAAATGTCTGACGAAAAAATAACTTGCCGAATCGCCGTACAAATTTGCGTGGGCTACTTCCTGGACGGTCGGGAGAGGCACAGGACTTTCTCGCTTTGGCGTGTCCGCCCGGATATTTCCCCGGAAACAATCAGGTACATTATCCGCGCGCTTGCGCCCCTTCTCGAATATCCCATAACGAAGGTCGAGAAGGTGACGAAAAGAGTGATATTTTCCGCCGTAGAGGAACGGAACACCCCGGACGCCGTCCTTCACGCGGCCACGCCGACACCGCAGATCAACGCCGCGCCGGTTGCGGAATCGGAATCGGGGAAAATTATCCCCTTCCCGGTTTTCCCCGTCACGGAACGCCCGGCGGCTAAAAGGACAATCGGGTGCGATATCGCGGAATACGGGCTGACGCGCCGTGCGCGCGCGTATACGGCTTCACCGGGGCAAAAGCGTTTCATGCCGGGGAGAGCGCCGCCGGCGTGTTCCACCCACGCGTTTCCTGATGGCGTCGTGCGCGGATACGTATGTGATGTTTTAAATCAGTCGTTTTCCAGCGAATGAAGGGCAAGTGAGTGAAATTCATCGTTTGAGGCCGAGCCGTCAACGCCGAATTTCGCTTTTTCATTTTCCAGAATCTCTTGAATCCGGGTTTCGTCCTCCCGGATTTCATGACAATCTCCAATGGATCTCTCAATCCATTGGATAACCTCCCTCGCCATGCCATAACTTTGAGGCGAGGCCGCAAGTTTATAGTACACCCACTTGCCGTCTTTCCGTCCCTCTATGAGCCTCGCTTGCTTGAGGACCGAAAGATGCTTCGACGTTGTGGATGGAGATAGATCGAGGAAGGCGGTAATTTCGCAGACGCAAAAACTATGAGTTCGGAGCGCCATTAGTATGCGCACCCTGTTCTCATCTGACAGCGCCTTGGTAATGTTCATGAAACTCATGAAAGACATTCGCCGCACCTTTTAATATAACGGGACGATTACTTTTCCTCGGCTATTTTGAGTACCTGCCTGCCCTTATAGTGACCGCAGCTCGCGCAGGCGCGATACGTCTGCACATTTTCGCCGCAGTTCCGACATACCGTCGTCGGAATGGCAGAAAGAGCCCCAAGGAACTTTGCCTTGCGATTGTGAGTCCTCGCGTGGGAAGTTCGTCTTTTTGGAGTCGCCATAGTAATCCCCCCTTACTCTACATCCGTTAAGATGACGTCATTTAAAATTTTTCAATACTTCCAACCTGGGGTCGGAATCGTCCTCGGTGCAGCCGCATTCAATCTTGCCTCGATTTGTGCCGCAGACCGGGCATAATCCCCTGCAATCATCCGCGCACAACACGCGCGGCGGCAGGTTAAGGATCATAGTTTCCCATATGTACGGCGCCAAATCTATCTCGGCGTTAAGAGGGTCTATCCTGATTATGTCCTCCGCGCCGTCCGGCTCGCCGATATCCTCGCCGTCCGTTTCAGACCGGCGCAATGAGAAAATATACCGCATATCTCCTTTAATTGCAATACCGGTTTCCTCAAGACAGCGGTAACAGGAAACGCTGAATCCGCAATCGATCTCGACGCGAACCACAATGTCGCCGCTCGCCCAACCTGCCGTGACCAACGCCCGAAGCGGACTTGAAGCGGCGTAGCGCTGTCCCCAGTACTCCACCGCTCCGTCAAGCTCAAGCTCGAAATTTTCGATGCGAGGCTCGCCGCTCTTGCGAATGTCGGAAATAATTATGCCGCAATTCCATTCGGCAGGATGTTCGACGAGCTTTGTCATTTCCTGATCAGATTCAGCGTATCACGGGCAATCATTAGCTCCTCGTCGGTCGGTATGACCATTACTTTCACGCGAGAGTCGGGAGCGCTGATGACCTCCTCCCTGCCGCGAACTGTTTCGCTTTTCGCCGCGTCCAGCTTCACACCCATGAACTCCAGGCCCTCCAGCGAGCCTTTGCGTGTCATGTGGCTGTTCTCGCCTATGCCGGCTGTGAAAATTATCGCGTCAACGCCTCCCATCACAGCGGCGTATGAAGCTATGTATTTTTTCACGGAGCGCGTAAGCATGTTCACCGCTAAAGCCGCGCGTTCATTGCCGCGTTCAGCCTCGCCCTCCACGTCGCGGAGGTCGCTCGATATGCCGGAGACGCCCAGCAATCCGCTCTCTTTGTTCAGAATGTCGCTGGTGCGCTTTACGCTTCCCTCTTTATCCACAAGGAAGAGCGCCACCGCGCTGTCTATGTCGCCGCATCTGGTCCCCATCAGCACGCCGGGAACGGTGCTGAGGCCCATGCTCGCGTCCACGCTTCGGCCGCCGTCCACCGCCGTTATGGAGCTGCCATTGCCGAGGTGGCACGTTATCAGTTTCAGCTCGCCGGCGGGTTTGCCGAGCAGTTCCACCGCCCGTTGCGCTACGAATTTGTGGCTCGTGCCGTGGAAGGAATAGCGGCGCACCTTGTCATTTTCGTAATATTTATAAGGGATACCGTATAGGTATGCTTCGGGGGGCATGGTCTGGTGGAAGGCGGTATCAAACACGGCAATGTTCGGCACTCCAGGCAGGTTTTGCTTCATCGCGCTGATGCCGGCCAGGTTCGCCGGGTTATGCAGGGGCGCGAGAACTATGCACTCCTCTATCGCCTGAATTACGTCGTCATTCACAATTACGGACTCCGCGTACTTCTCGCCCGCGTGTACGACTCTGTGGCCGACCGCCGATATCTCGTCCAAACTGCGAAGAACGCCCGACTTCGCGTCGGTAAGGAGGTCCAGAACTATCTTTATCGCGGAAGTATGGTCTGGTATGCCGCCCTCGCGGACTGTGTCGCCAACGCCGACGCTGGTATGCTTAACGCGGGAACCGTCAATCCCGATCCTCTCGACAAGCCCCTTTGCCAGCATTGTTTCGCCTTTCATGTCGAACAACTGATACTTTAAAGACGAACTGCCGCAATTCAACACGAGGATTTTCATATCACTGCTCATTTCAATATCTGCCTCCTTAGATATTTATATATAGTATGATAAGTTTATTATAATGCATCGTAAATGCGCGGAAGGGAGCTGCGTCACGCTTGAGAATCGCAGGAATTACAGCGGAATACAACCCGCTCCACGTCGGTCATCAATATCATATCAGGAAAACGCGGCAATGTGCCAGAGCGGACGCGATTATCGCGCTAATTTCATCGAATTTCACGCAGAGGGGAGAACCCTCGATTGTTGACAAGCGCGCTCGCGCGAGTATGGCCGTCGCCTGCGGGGCGGACCTCGTTCTTGAACTGTCCTGTGTTTTCTCGTGCCGCAACGCCGGGATATTCGCGGACGCGGCGGCGGATATTTTTGCCGCGACCGGACTTGTAAACGTCGTGTCATTCGGGACGGAAGCCGGCGATGAAAAAATAAAAATTTTCGAGGAGGCGGCGCGCATTCTCAATGACGAACCGGCTGGATTCAGGGAAGCTCTGAAAAAATTTCTGGACGAAGGGCACTCGTTCGTACAGTCGCGCAGCATGGCCCTCGACGAATTGGTCCCCGGCGCGCTTGCCCTGCTCTCCACACCCAACAACAATCTCGCGCTCGCCTACATAAAGAGGATAAGAGAAAAAAATTACGAGATGGAAACTCTGCATATACGCAGATCGGGGACCGGTTTTCACGACAGAGAGGCGAAACCGGACGAGTACGCGAGCGCCGCCTCCGTCCGCGCGGCGATAGAGCGAGGCGGCGCGCGGGCGGCGCGTGGATTTGTTCCTGATGCGTGCGCGGATATTTTGGACGCGGAGATTGGCGGAGGCCATGCGGTGATTGGGAAAGACAGACTGTGGAGATCAATAAAGCAGGCGGCGCTCCGCTCGTCGCCGGACGACATGGCGGACATAGCGGAGATGCGCGAGGGATTGGAAAACAGGATGAGGCGAGCCGCATACGAGGCAGCGTCGCTGGATGAGTTTGTCGGCCTCTGCACGAGCAGGAGATATCCGGCGGGGAGGATTCAGCGTTACTGCGTCCATCTTCTGCTGAATCTCAGACAAGAACAGAGCAGAATATTCCAGGAGCGGGGTCCCGCCTATATCCGCGCGCTGGCCGCGAACAGCGCGGGCAGGGAAGTCTTAAAACTCATGAAAAAGACGGCGTCGCTGCCAGTGTTTTCAAAACCGGGAGGGAAGATGACGCGTTACGCGTCGGAAGTACTGAATTTCGAACGGGCCGCTTCGGAGATATGGGAAACGCTCTCCGACTGCCCAAGACCTAACGCCGAGTCGCGAACGCACGCGGTTATGATATGATATAATCGCTTTTATGACTTATACGATAAAAATGAAGGTGAGGCGAATTTTGTGAGGACCGCCGCGCGTCGATGGATTGGCATCGTTTTTCTGGCGCTTGGATTTTTCCTGTTATCAGCGGAAACCAGCATCCAGGCATTCCCGTTCACCACAGTCTACATAGTTAGACCCGGCCGTTTTTATCACAGGTCAAGATGCCTCGTAATACGAAACGGCGGACGGCCTATAGCCATATCCGTCGCTAACGCCAGGGAGCAGGGGTTCTATCCCTGCCGGAGATGTACGCCGCCGACTTGGTAGGACCGGGAGGACATCATATGAACATTTCGAAATATACTCTTACCGTACGGAACGAGAGCTCGCAATTTAAAAGATTCGCGGTATTCCAGACGTTTCGGGATACAACTGATTCAGCGGTGAAACCGCTTCCTCTCGCGTGGATAGTGGGAGCCGCGGCCCCGGGATACGGGGGGCAGAGCAGTCATTCGGAGCTGACATGGAGAACCGTATATAACGTATTGATCGTCAAAAGTTACCACATGGGCAATGATATATTCCAGACAAACTCAATCGAAATTCCGATCTCGCCGGACGACGAAAACGGGTACGCCGCAACATACTTCGGCGACTTCCCCTTCGGCGCGCCTGCGTTCGTGGGTTCCATGATGGATCGCGAGAAGGGTTTTCTTCTCATTCAGTCCGATCACAAGATACCGACAGCCGACCGGCAGTACGAGGAGAACTGTTTTCTCAAAGTCGGTTTCTCAATGGCCGGAAAGCAGGCGTCCGTGGCGGACCTTATCCCCGATGTTTTCTATAAATTCGCTCTTGACCCGGTCTACAGGATCACGATTGGCGAATTTTACCCGGGTCAGGCGCTTGGCGAAATGTCGGTCAAGAGATCACACGTTCTCAACTTCGGAACTACCACCAGAAAAACCATCGTTTTGGGGGCTAACGATTCTTTCAGTGATGAAAATTAGTTAAGCAATCCGGAGAAGTTATTCAGGACAAACGCATGAAGCATTTGTCGAATTGAGAATGGAAAGTTGAGAATTGAGAATTAAAAATATTACTGTGAATTTCTGTTTTTTGCATGAAATCTGGAGCGATTATTTACTTAATTCTCCACTCTCAATTCTCAATTCAAACGCATGAAATTTATTTCATGCGTTTGCCCGGAAGAGTTATTATTTTCTTATTGATTTTTTGAAAAAATTGCTATAAAATGCTCGTTGAGCTATTAATATTCAACAAATTAAATAAAATAAGAGGAGGATTCACAATGAAAAAAATCTTCACAGCCGTCGTTTCCGTTATTCTTTTAATGTGTTTGGTATTAGGCTGTTCGGCCGGCTCAAAAGCAGAGGCGGCCTCAGTAAAAATAGGCGTTTTCCAGCCGGCTTCCGGCGACAACGGCGCGGGCGGCAAGCAGGAAACCCTGGGTATCCAGTTTGCTCATCATGAAACTCCGACGGTAGAAATCGGAGGCGTTCTTTATCAGGTAGAACTTGAGATCGTTGATAATCAGTCGTCCACCGCGACAGCGCCGTCGGCGGCCCAGGCTCTGGTATCCGCGGGCGTTTCGCTGGTATTGGGTTCATACGGGTCGGCGGTTTCAATCGCCGCTTCCGACGTATTCGCGGACGCGGGCCTGGCAGCTATCGGCGTTACATGCACAAATCCCGCTGTTACGTTGGGCAACGATCATTATTTCCGCATTTGCTTCCTTGATCCTTTCCAGGGCACCGTTTTGGCAAACTATGCCAGAGATGAATTTGGCGCGAGCAAAGCCTATGTTCTGGCAAAACTGGGAGATGACTATTCCGTCGGTCTGGCAAATTATTTTATGGCGGCATTCGGTGAAGCAAACTGCATTTATGAAACTTTCCCGGACGGAACTTCCGATTACAGCTCCTATGTAGCGAGCGCGAAAGCCAATAACGCGGACGTTTTCTTCTCGCCCGTTTCCACAGAGGCTGCGGCTTTGATCATCGACCAAGCGCAGACTCAGGGGCTTGAGGTTCCGATCCTCGCAGGCGATACATGGGATTCCAACGTAATACTCAACGCGGCAATGGGTAAAAATGTAAATGTTAACGTCACCACCTTCTATCAGGAAGGCGCGGCTCCCACATTTGACAGCGGCATCAAAGCCTGGATTAACAGCAACGCCGTCGCCAAGAGCAACAATGGCGGCGATGATAAAGTCGCGGCGGTTACGGCGATGGGCTACGACGCTTACTATTTGGCTTTGGAAGCTCTGAAAAAAGCCGGTTCCACCGACCCGGGCGCTATTCTTTCAATACTGCCGGACCTCACCTACACCGGCGTTTCCGGCAATATCGCTTTTGATGAAAACGGCGACGCAATACGCGATACGGCGTTTGTAAAGGTATGCGACAGCGAAACAGGCGAATGGGTGTTTGTGGCGCAGCAGGGCATATAAAATAGCATGATTTCCGCAAAGAGGGCTGTCACTTTTTTTGTGACAGCCCTCTTTTTATCAGTTACTACGCCAAAGCCGCACAGGGGGGAGAAATGTGAATTTTTTTGAAGTTACGATGCCATATGTACTGGCCGGTATATCCGTGGGAGGACAATACGCCCTTATCTCGATAGGATATACGATGGTCTTCGGCATACTGCGTCTTATTAACTTCGCGCACGCGGATGTTTTTATGGTGGCAGGCCTGCTGATGATATATATTTCCGCGACTCTGTCTCTATTTGCCGCAATACCGGTTGTTATCGTGATGATAATAATTTTGGGGTTTATCATCGAGAGGGTGGCATATAAACCATTACGTCAGGCTCCCCGCATGTCCGTCATGATTTCGGCAATAGGCGTCAGCTATCTGCTCCAGAATCTGGCGCTTTATATAACCGGCGGACTTAACAAAGTCTACCCCGCTATCCCCTGGATATCCGACTCCATCACCGTTTTTGGAGTTACCACCAAACGCGTGACGGTTATCACCCCGTTTCTGGTAATAGCGCTGGTTTATGTCCTCGTCTGGCTTATACACCGCACCAAAGTCGGCATTGCAATGCGCGCGGTGGCGAAAGACTTTGAAACCAGCCAGCTAATGGGAATAAAAATTGACTACGTTATCTCGTCGACATTTGCCATGGGTTCGTTCCTCGCGGCGGTGGGCTCGGTTCTGTACTTTTCAAACTACCCCGGAGTCGTCCCCTCATCCGGCGCGATGCCCGGCTTGAAGGCATTTGTCGCGGCCGTATTCGGCGGCATCGGCTCAATACCGGGAGCGGTATTGGGAGGTTTTCTAATCGGCACTGTCGAAAGCTTAATAAAGGGTCTTGACACCATACTGGGACAGGCCGGCGCGGGCCTGATTCAATCTCCTATGGAACTGGCCACGTTCTCCGACGCCTTTACTTTCGTTCTTTTAATTATTATCCTGGTCTTCAAGCCTACGGGCCTGTTCGGTGAAAAAGTCACCGACAAGGTTTAGGGGGTGTAACGATGAAAAAAAACAGCCGGGAAACCATAATAACAGTCGTCCTGCTGGCCGCTCTCTTTCTGCTTATGATTATTTTGGAACAGGTGATCGACCCCAGAGGCCAAATGTCAATGCTTCTAACAGTGTTGAAAAAGGGCTCGGTTTACGCGCTGGTGGCTGTTTCAATGAATTTGCTCAACGGCTTCACAGGCCTGTTTTCTCTTGGCCAGGCCGGATTTATGCTGATAGGCGCTTATTCTTACGCGATTATTTCCATTCCTCAGGCGCAAAAGGATCAGGTTTACAGGTATTACGAAAGCGCGGTCAACTTTTCGCTGCCTGAAATTCTCGAAAATTTAATGGGAGGCCCCGGCATGCTCCTCGGCGTATTTCTCGCCATTGTTCTGGCGGGGCTTATTACCGCCGCGACGGCCTTTCTAATTGGGCTTCCGGTGCTGCGGCTCAAAAGCAACTATCTGGCCATCGCCACCCTGGGCTTCGCCGAGATTATCCGCGCCATATTCATGTGGGGCAAACTTGGCCCAATCACCAACGGCTCAAATCCATTAAGGAACTTCGTCAGGCAGAATGCCTTTAGAATAGATATAGGCGATACCACCATCGGACTCAGCACTTTCTTTTTCGTGTTTTCAGCCGCCGTATGCATCGGTATTATCGTGCTGCTGGTCAACTCCTCTTACGGCAGGGCTTTCAAGGCTATCCGCGAAGATGAAACCGCGGCGGAAGCCATGGGTATAAACCTTTATTGGCATAAGCAGATGTCATTCTGCATCAGCTCATTTTTTACCGGCGTCGGCGGCGCAATGCTCGCCATATTTATGGGAACGGTCATGGCCCAGAATTTCAGAGCTTTAATGACTTATGAGCTTTTGCTTATAGTGGTGCTGGGCGGCATCGGCTCAATTTCCGGCAGCGTTATCG
>Ga0099364_10006047_pt1 | contig 17731 bp, 15 predicted proteins | sample TergutTh196P3_FD_73070 | JGI IMG/M metagenome (GOLD analysis project Ga0099364, IMG submission 73070) | Microcerotermes parvus P3 segment gut microbial communities from Pointe-Noire, Republic of the Congo - Th196 P3 | ecosystem: Host-associated > Arthropoda: Insects > Digestive system > Gut ...
ACTCTGACGCTTATTCCAACCATTTTGCCGGCGAATGCGACCAATAGAACGGTAACGTGGGAATCATCTGCTCCCGATATCGCAACGGTTGCCTATGGCTTTGTTACGGCTCATTCGGCAGGTTCCGCAACCATAACCGTAACTACCAACGATGGTGGTTTTACGGCTACTTGTGAAATTACCGTAACCCCCGACGATCCCGATGATCCTGATGTTAATGTAACCGGAGTAACCTTGAGTCAAAACACCGCAATACTTGAGATTGGCGAAATCCTGATGCTTAACGAAACCGTGTCGCCACCGAACGCGACGAATAAAGCCGTAACGTGGGATGTGGGAAATACCGCTATTGCGACTGTTGACAACGGTTTGGTAACAGCCATATCAGCAGGCACAACCACCGTCAATGTCATCACCGTTGATGGCGGTTTCAGTGCCTCTTGCGAGATAACTGTAGTCCCTGATGAGCCTGATAATCCTGACGAGCCCGATGAGCCTGATAATCCTGACAATGTGCCTGTAACTGATGTGACTGTGGATCCGACAACGGCAATACTAACAGCTGAGGAAACACAACAGTTAACGCCGACGATTACTCCTGCGAATGCAACAAATAAAAATGTTACATACGAGAGTAATAATACAGCGGTGGCAACAGTGAATGCAAATGGATTGATTACAGCGGTAGCTGTTGGAAATGCAACGATTACAGTGAAAACTGCAGACGGAGCAAAGACAGCAACTTGTGCGGTAACAGTTACTGCAGCAACGGTTCCAGTAACTGGTGTTACAGTTAGTCCGACGACTGCAAATTTGACGGTTAATCAGACACAACAGCTTACGCCTACTATTGCTCCTTCGAATGCAACGAATAAAAATGTTACATACGAAAGTAATAATACAGCGGTGGCGACAGTGAATGCAAGTGGATTGATTACAGCAGTAAGTGCTGGAAATGCGACGATTACAGTGAAAACTGCAGACGGAGCAAAAACAGCAACGTGTGCGGTAACGGTGACTGCTGCAGAGACATGGCCTAAGAATTACGTTAACACTGACATTGGTTGGTTTAAAATTAAGCAAGATAGTACACTGGTACATCCAGACGGAACTGACTTGTTTAAAACCACAGATTGTTCAGAGTTGAAGATTTACAGTAATGGGTGGATAAGAGTTAAGTTTAAAACTGAAAATTATCCAAGACTTATGAGGGCAAATAAGACCTATATGTTTAATGTTGCTGATGTACTTAGTCATCTTGAATTATATGATGAAGTTCTAAAACAAAAAGGTTTTGGTTGGATATCAACTAAAGAAGATGGATCAAATTTTTACCAGTTGGTAAAATTGAATGGAACTGTTGTTATAGAAGCTAGTGTGAGAATTATTGAGATTGCTGTAGATTTACCAGGTAATAGATTTGTTCTTACAAGACAAGGTGGTACCACTCAGTATGTCAATTTTAGTGATTAAAAATTAAACAAAAAAACCTGTCAATTTGGCAGGTTTTTTTTTAATGGGAGAAAATGGGATTTTATGGGAAAAATTGGGTGAGATGCCTGATAAAATTTTGTTAAAAGGATAATAAATGACCTGGATACCCCGCATAAAGCGGAGTATGACAATAAAAAAAAAGCTAGCGCAATGCTAGCTTTTTTTATGGTCCGCGAGGGTTGAATCGAACAACCGACATAAGGATTTACAGTCCTCCGTTCTACCGCTGAACTACTCACGGGAAATTTTTAACGAAGTTAATGGTGGCCAGAGATGGAATCGAACCAACGACACAAGGATTTTCAGTCCTTTGCTCTACCAACTGAGCTATCTGGCCATTAAATGCTTAGACAATATATAATAAATATTTTTAAATGTCTATTTGGTTATGTCAATTTTTTTTTGTATTTTTGCAAAAAACTAAGTTATGGAAATTAAAAAACAATCAAGAAAGAAAGCAGGCGAATGGCTGATGGACGTTGCTAAATACACCTTAACAGCAGGAATAGTTATGACTTTTCTTGGCGAATTTGGTCAGCGATGGATGTTTTATAGTGCTGGAATAGTTATTGTTGTGCTATCTTTCATTTTTGGTTTTATTCTTTACAACAAAGACGTAGAATAATAATACATTAAAAATCAATAGTATGGAATCTTTCGTTATGCTCATCGGTGCAGCGATAATTATCACAGGAATTTTTCTTTTTGTTAATTTTGCAGGAAGTAAAGAAACTCCAATACGCCCTGCACACAATTAAAAAAGTCTTCTTTGATCCCGCTGGCACCGACTTGCAGTCGGTGCCACATTCATTCGCTCCGTTCGGCGGAGGTTCCCACCTCCGTCGTTCTATTCAGCGAGGCTAAGCCTCGCTTTTTTTTTATTTCCGAAAGACGCGTATGAGCGGGATTCGGGAACGGTCAATAGCCGAGAGATTACGCCCTTTCAGGGCTCTATTGGGTGGTGTCGCCTTGTTCGTAGGGTGTTACCCTACGCTATTGATTTTGCCCTTTCAGGGCAAGAGGCACAGCGTAAAAAATTATGAGGAGCGTAGCGACGAATACGTTATCGCAGGAAATGTCAGAGCGGAGCGGCGACGTATTTCCTGCAAAGAGTTTTTTTGAATACTTTTTTTGCTCCCAAAAAAAGTATTAGAAAAATAGGCTGATGATAGCAAGGAGATGTCTCGACTTCGCCACCTCGTGGCTACGCTCGACATGACGGCGAAAGCATACGCCCCATACGTTTTCTAAAACTGCTGCTCCTCACCCACAAAAAGATCCTCAATTCTAACCAATGCGACGTTTTGGTAGTAAAACATCAACACGTCCTCAACGCTGAAACCCTCTCGTATCATGCGAATCGCACCTTCTTGGCTCAACCCCACGCCATGCCCGTAGCCTTTGCCGTCCAAAATCACCTTGTCGCCCTCCTGACGAACACTGAAAAATGTAGAACGTAAGTCTAAAGCCCTACGCATCTCAGGTAAACGAATGTTTTCGTCAAAATGCGTTTTGCGTTGACTTTGCTCGAAATTCAAGGCATTTGCACGCTTGGTTTCGTCGTTAATTTCGTATTTGAAATGTCTCTGCAATAAATTCAGCCATTCTTTGGTGGTGTATTCTTTTTGCCATGCAGAACCTGGCATTTCCAACGAAAACGTGTCGATAACACTTCTCAAATAAGGCACAGGCGTTACCCAAACGTCCTCAGAATTCATCGTTTGTCCGCCCGAATTGGCATGAAACGACGCTAAAATCGTCCTGCCGGTTTGATTGTCAACCAAAACCAATCCGGAAGATTCCATCGCACCTTGCAAAATTCTTGCCGTATTGTTGCGACTGTAATATGCTTGACAATGAACACCATCGCACAGATTATAGCCTTCTCGCAGGTGTTTGCGGATATTGGTCATTGCATAGGTTCGCGAAATTATGGCTTGAATTTTGAAAAACTCCACGTCATCGCTACTTCCCAGCACTTCAGACTGAATCACACCGGCAACATAATGTTCCAAATCAACAACGTTAATGAATTGCAATGCATTGTCTACCAACGAAATTTGCAGGTGATCATCGTAAATTCTGGCTCGGATATTTCGGTAGTCCGGTGCAAGTCTGAACATGGTTTTCAAACCATCGCCCATAGCGGTAACCTTTTGAAAGACACCCAAATTCTCTTTGCCTTTCACCACTTTTATACCCTTGGTTTCGGCATGAAACGTTACCGTTTCATCTTTACTCAACGACGTAATTTCTTTGCCGGTTTCATCGGTCAATCGATATTGCCCTAAAACGCAGGTCAATTCTGATTTTCGTATGGTTTGGTCGGCATAAACTCTCACCAAAATATCCATCGCAGAAAGGGCTGTTGCGAATGTAAAAAATAAAAATAGGGAAAATAATTTTTTCATGTCGGTTTATTTCAAAAAATTGATGATTGATTTCGCAGTACGCAGGCTGGCATTGGATTCCCCGAGTTTTTGTTTGAGAAGTTTATAGTCGGCAATTTGCGTTTCGCGATGAGATGATAAACATTTTTGTAATTCTGCTGTTATGTTTTTTGTATTTAAGTCGTTCTGAATCAGTTCAGTAACAACCGGTTTGTCCATAATTAAATTCACCATTGCAATATATTTGATATCTTTTATCAGCATTCTTGCGATGAGATAGGTTATTGGATTTCCCTTGTAACACACCACTTCCGGAACTTCGAACAGTGCTGTTTCCAAGGTCGAAGTTCCCGATTTTACCAAGGCTGCTTTCGCAGAACGGAGTAGGGAATAGGTTTGGTTGAAAACCAGCTTTACATTCTGATTTCCAATAATTTTCGAATATAAATTTCGATGTTGTTCACTTCCGGCAATCACAAATTCATAGTCGGGAAACTGCGGAATCACAGATAACTGTAGAGGTAAGATAGTTTCAATTTCTTGTTTTCGACTTCCGGGAAGTACGGCAATAATTGGTTTTCCGTTTTCGGAAACGTAGGCGGGTTCTGTGTTTCGAGCGATTGCATCTAACAACGGATGCCCGACAAATTCAGATTCGACGCAATGTTTGGTAAAAAAATCTTTCTCAAACGGCAAGATAACCAAAAGTTTATCAATATCTCTCCGCATCTGTTTCACACGTGATTTATGCCATGCCCAAACTTGTGGAGCGATATAATAAATCACTTTAATGCCCTGTTTTTTAGCCCATTTCGCAATTCTGAAATTAAATCCGGGATAGTCTATTAACACAATGGCATCCGGTTTAAATTCCAAAATATCTTTTTTACAAAAATCAAGATTTTGAAAGATAGTTCGCAGATTCATAAGCACTTCTACAAATCCCATAAATGCCAAATCTCGATAATGTTTGCGTAGATCCACACCTTCTTTTTGCATCAAATCACCACCCCAACCGCGAATTTCGAGATCGGATTGCAATCCTTTCAGTTCACGAACAAGGTTTGAGCCGTGCAAATCGCCCGATGCCTCTCCGGCAATGATGTAAAGCCTCATAAATTGAGATGTTTTAGTTTTTCAATCATGTCAAACGCAGTCAGGTCGTACTGTACAGGCACAATCGAAATATAATTTTGTTTCAATGCGTAAATATCCGAATCCTCGCTCACATTTCCATCTACAAATTCGCCTGCAAGCCAGTAGTAGTCTCCGTTCCAAGGGTCTTTTCGAGCTAAATACTCCTCCACCCAATGGGCATCAGCTTGTGTACATATTTTGATGCCTTTTATGTCCTCTTTTTTCGCTTTTGGGATATTAACATTCAGCGAAATCCCTCTCGGAATCTGTGTTTCGATAACATCAGCAATAATTTTTCGCATAAAATCCGCTGCTTGCATAAAATCCGCATCGTGATGATAATCCAACAACGAAAATCCGATTGATTTCACACCTTCTATGGAGGCTTCGATTGCTGCTCCCATTGTTCCGCTGTAAATCACATTTGATGAGGCATTTGAGCCATGATTTATGCCCGAAAGGACTAAATCCACGTTTTGGTTTTCCAGAGGAATTCTCAATCCCATTTTCACACAATCGACGGGCGTTCCAACGCAAACATATTCTTGATAATTTTCCTCTTTTTTCAATAAATTCAGGCGTAGCGGACGACTAACGGTGATAGCGTGCCCCATTCCCGACATGGGATCTTGCGGAGCAACAACCGTGATATTTCCGAAAGGACGTGCAATTTCGATGAGTGTTCTAAGCCCTTTGGCACGAATGCCGTCGTCGTTGGTAATGAGAATATTCAGCATAGTTCGGTGATTTTAATATCTTGCAAAGATACGAAAAAAAAATGAAAAATACAAATAAATTGCAATTTTCTTTCAAAAATCCGCATGTTAATAATTTTTTTCAATAAAAGTTGTGTATGTTTGATTTTTTTTGTACTTTTGCTGTCCGAAACCAAAAGGACGACAGAAAATAAGATATTTATGTTCTTCACAAATCCTACCATACTCTGGCTGTTATTGGCAATCGCTATTCCGATTGCGATACATTTATTTCATTTTCGAAAATTCAAAAAAACGTATTTTTCGAATGTGAAATTGTTGCAAAATATTCAAAATCAAACGAAAAGTCAATCGAAATTGAAACATTTACTGGTTTTGATATGCCGGATTTTCACCATTATTTGCCTTGTCTTGGCTTTTGCTCAACCTAATCCGAAAACAGCACTGAAATCGCTTGTAAGTGAGGGAACTAACTACGTTTCAATGGCAATCGACAATTCGTTCAGCATGGGAACAAACACCGAAAACGGCACGTTGCTCGATCAAGCCAAACAAAAGGCTAAAGAATTGATTTTGAAATACAAACCGTCCGACCGATTTGCCTTGATAACACAAGATTTTTTGGACGATAATCGTCGATTTGTCTCCCGAGAAGAGATGTTAGATGCGATTGAACGTATTGATATGGTGCCATTTTCGAATAATTTATCGGAAATTGTAAGTCGACAAAAAAGTTTATTTCAAAATGTTTCGAGTGAAAATAAGTCGCTTTTTGTGATTTCGGACTTCCAAAAAAGTATGGTTGACATCGAAAATTTGATTTCCGACACGATTTTGCAGACTTGGTTTTTTCCAATTCAATCCAGAAATTTGAACAATATCTCGATCGATTCTTTGTCGGTTGAAACCCCGATTTTCCAAATTGGAAACGAAATTGAGCTTCAAATATGGCTGACCAACTATAGTGAACAATCACTTCAAGAGATACCTGTTAGATTATTTATTGACAATAAGATAATCTCTGTTGGAAATGTGGATTTCGAGTCTCGCCAAACCAAAATGATCCAACGAAAATTGACTTTGCAACAAGCGGGATATTGGCAAGGTCATGTTGAAATTACCGACCACCCCATTACATTTGACGACAGGTTATATTTTACGCTGAATGTTCTGGAAAAAATTCCTGTTTTGATTATTTCCGAATCGCAACCTAATGCGTTTTTAATGAAATTGTTAGGGAATGACGAAAGTTTCGATTTGAAAATTCAGCATGTTCAAAACTTGGATTTTTCCATGCTGCAAAAAGTGAGTTTTGTAGTTTTAGACGAACTCAAAACGCTCTCATCAGGACTTCAAACTGAACTTTTGACGGCAATCGAAGCCGGATTATCTGTTCTGATTTTACCCGGAGAACAAACAGATTTAACTTCAATTAATAATTTAACAAAACTGACATTAAACACTGAGTATAAGCAAATTGAAAAATCGCAAATTAACGTAAATGCCATTTTGTCAGAGCATCCAATCTTTAAATCTGCATTCGTAAAACTGCCGGAAAACCTCCTTTTACCCGAAATTCAAAAATACTTTCCGGTTCAAGTTTCGAGTCGGTCGAATTTGCAATATCTACTTCGACTGAATAATAATGATCCGTTTTTGGCGTTCGGAAACGTAGGAAAAGGGCGTGCTTATTTGTCGGCAGTGCCTTTTGATAACAATTTCAGCAATTTTCAAAATCAGCCGATTTTTGTGGTTTCGATGTTAAATATGATTCTGCAAAGTGCTAATAATGAGGAATTATACCATTTATTAGGTCAAAATGAGGCTGTCGTACACCATGTAGGGGCAATACACGCATCACCCCTGTATCTGCAATCCGAAAATTCCGATTTCGAAATTATACCGCAAATCAGATTCAAGGGTAACCAATTATTTATCAATACATTCTCATCGTTAAAAGAAGCCGGAAACCACATGATAAGAACCAAAAACGAGACTATCGCCAAATTATCCTACAATTTCGATCGAAAGGAATCAAATTTACAAAGTTATTCACAATCGGAACTTGAAAAACTGGTTGAACAGTATCATTTAAGCGGATTTTTTGTCTTAAAAAACAACTTTATTTCAATGAATGGCAATCTGTTAGCTGTTGACTCTCGAATTTCTTGGTGGAAATGGTGTTTACTGCTCGCATTACTTTTTTTATTAACAGAGGTGTGCATATTAAGATTTTTTTAGTATCTTTGCACCGAAAATATATTAAATTTTTTTAGATGGCGAAAAAGACAGACAGCAAGAAAAAGCACGTAGAAGTATCGGAAAACGTAGATATTCAACTAAATACCACGAAAAAAGAGGAAAAATCTCGCACGATTAGTTTGTCTAATATGTATCAGTCGTGGTTTTTGGACTATGCCTCGTACGTGATTTTGGAGCGTGCCGTTCCCGAAATTCAAGATGGATTAAAACCCGTTCAACGGCGTATTTTGCACTCGATGAAAGAGTTAGACGACGGGCGTTACAACAAAGTTGCGAACATCATCGGAAACACGATGAAATATCACCCGCACGGCGATGCTTCGATCGGCGATGCGTTGGTGCAATTGGGACAAAAAGATTATTTGATTGATTGTCAAGGAAATTGGGGTAATATCTTGACCGGCGACAGTGCTGCTGCACCGCGTTACATTGAGGCGAGATTGTCGAAATTCGCCACAGACGTGGTTTTTAACCCCAAAACAACCAATTGGAAATCGTCGTATGATGGACGAAATAAAGAACCGATCACCTTACCTGTGAAATTTCCTTTGCTACTCGCACAAGGTGTTGAGGGGATTGCAGTTGGTTTGGCATCAAAAATTTTACCACATAATTTTAACGAATTGATTGATGCTTCAATCAAAGTCTTGAAAAATCAGCGATTTGAACTGTTACCCGATTTTCAAACGGGTGGTTTGGTTGATGCTGAAAACTACAACGATGGTTTGCGTGGCGGAAAAATCCGTGTTCGGGCACGTATTTCACAGGAGGATAGAAAAACGTTGCTGATTTCCGAAATCCCTTTCTCTACAACGACTTCCTCTTTGATTGACTCCATTTTGAAAGCCCGAGAAAAAGGTAAAATCAAAATTCGAAAAATTGATGATAACACATCGGAAAATGTCGAAATTTTGATTCATTTAGAGCCGAATGTTTCGCCGGACACCACGATTGACGCACTTTACGCCTTTACCGATTGTGAAGTGTCGATTTCGCCAAATGCTTGTGTAATTTCGGAAGAAAAACCTGAATTTATTGGCGTTACAGAGATTTTGAAACGTTCGACCGAGAACACGATGGCACTTTTGAAAAGTGAACTCCAAATTCGACTGAACGAACTGAACGACGATTGGCACTACACATCACTCGAAAAAATCTTTTTTGAAAAACGCATCTATCGCGAGTTAGAAAATGATGTAAAGACTTGGGAACACCTTTTGGACGACATTGAAGAGGCGTTCAAACCTTACAAAAAGAAGTTGAAACGAGAGATTACGCGTGACGATATTTTGAAACTTACCGAAAAACCGGTACGAAAAATTTCCAAATTTGATGTCAAAAAAGCCGATGAACACATTAAAAATCTGGAATTGGAAATGGACGAAGTGAAAAACCATTTGAAACATTTGGTTGATTATACCATCAATTATTTCCAGCAAATTAAGAAAAAACACGGTAAAAATTGGGAACGAAAAACCGAAATTCGCAGTTTTGAAACCATCGAACGTACGGCTGTTGCGGCAAATAACGTGAAATTGTATGTGAACAGAGAGGAGGGTTTCGTTGGAACTTCGTTGAAAAAAGACGAATTTATTGCCGATTGTTCGGACTTGGACGATGTGATTGCATTCCGCGAAGATGGCTCGTTTATGGTGGCGAAAGTGGCTGAGAAAGTGTTCTTTGGACAACATATTATCCATGTAGATGTGTTCCGAAAAAACGACGAACGCACGGTTTACAATATGGTTTATCAAGATGGAAAATATGGTTTTGCGTATATCAAACGTTTCAACATCGGTGGAATTACACGTGAAAAAATATATGATTTGACCAAAGGTTCGAAAGATAGCAAAGTGCTGTATTTTACGGCAAATCCGAATGGTGAAGCCGAAAATATTCGCGTGTTTTTGAAAAATAAACCGGGTTTACGACGGTTGGTTTTTGATTACGATTTTTCAGAATTGGCAGTTAAAGGACGTTCCTCGATGGGCAATATCTTGTCTCGAAATTTAGTCAAAAAAATTGTTTTGGAAAATGAAGGACATTCTACCTTGGCTGCTCGGAAACTCTGGTTTGACGAGAGTATCAAGCGATTGAATGCCGATGAACGCGGACAGTATTTGGGCGAATTCAAAGCACAAGACAAGATTTTGGAACTCACTCAAGACGGTTATTATCGCTTGCTAAACTTCGATTTGGGCACACATTTTGACGAGGATTTGATTCATATCGAGAAATTCAATCCGAAAAAACCGATAACAGCCGTGTATTTCGACGGCGAGATACAAAGGTTTTATTTGAAACGTTTTATGATTGAGGAAACCGACAAAAAAACGTTGTTTGTCGATGAACATCCGGAATCGTATTTGCTCACGATTAACGCAGATTGGCACCCCATGTTGGAGTTGGAGTTCGACAAAAAAATCAACAAACGCCACATCGAAGATGAAATTGTAGATTGCGTTGAATTTATTGGTGAAAAAAGTCATAAAGCCAAAGGCAAACGTCTGTCGAATTATACGATCAAATCCGTGAATTGGTTGGAATCTCAACCGCATGAAAATGACGAGGTTTTGACTGATGAAACACCGGAAAATGATGTGCAATTGGATTCTGAATTAGGCGTGATACAAAACGGAAAATTAGTGCAGGGTGAATTGTTTTAACGAAAAATAAATGTAAAAAATGTTATTAGAATCCGAACAAAAATTAGATTTCAATGACGTGTTGATTCGTCCGAAACGCTCGACATTAGAGAGTCGTAAGCAAATGGTGTTGGAACGCAAATTCAAAACCAAGTGGGCACAACGTGAATTTTCGTGTGTGCCGATTATCTGTGCGAATATGGCGACGGGCACATTTCGTATGGCGGAAGTGTTTGGCGAGTACAAAATGTTGGTGGCGATTCACAAATTTCATACGAAGGAGGATTGGCTGAATGCCTCAAAAGACGCACTTTCTGCGTCAATTTTCACCATTGGAATGTCGGATGCAGAATATCAAAATTTCAAAGAAATTCGCAATGCATTATTGGCTGCCAAAAAAATCAATCATTTGGACGATTTGTTTTTGTGCGTAGACATTGCAAACGGCTACACACAGCGATTTGCCTCATTTATTCGCAAAATTCGTGAAGAAAATCCGAATATGGTCATGCTTGCCGGAAATGTTGCAACGCCGGAAATGGTGCAGGAATTGATTATTGCGGGTGCGGATTATGTGAAAATCGGTATTGGCCCGGGAAGTCAGTGCACCACGCGATTGAAGGCAGGCGTAGGCTATCCGCAAATTTCTGCCTCGTTGGAATGTGCTGATGCGGCTCACGGATTGAATGCCGGAATTATTTTAGATGGTGGTGTTCGTTCGCCCGGCGATGCAGCAAAAGCGTTTATCGCAAACGCCGATATGATTATGATTGGCGGTATGTTTTCCGGAACCGACGAACAAGAAGGCGAACTCATTACACGCCGTTTTTTGACCAACGAATTGGACGAAAATAATCAACCCATCATAGAGGAAAAGCAGTATAAACTTTTTTTCGGTATGTCGTCGGAATATGCACAGAAAAAATTTATGTCGGGTGGCATGAAAAACTATCGCACCAGCGAGGGACGAAAAGAGGAAATCCTTTACAAAGGCTCGGTTCGAGAGGTTATTGATGATTTGTTGGGCGGTTTACGTTCGGCAGGAACTTACATCGGTGCCGGCAGTATAAAAACGTTTGGCAGATGCGGAACGCTTATCCGCGTAAGCAGACAGCATGACAGATTTTAATGACTGAAAATCGCTTTTGGTAATTCTCTTTGATTATAGGTTGATGCCATTACTTCGCCGTATGCCCCTGCGGAACGCAAAGCAATCATATCGTTGCGTTGTGCTTGATTCATTTGATATTCGGTCGAAAAAACGTCGGCAGATTCGCAAATCGGACCAACGACATCGTAGATTTCCTCCGGCTCATGTGAGGTCAAATTTTCAATGCGATGATTCGCGCTGTACAGGGCAGGGCGTAGCAAATCCGACATTCCGGCATCTACAATCGCAAATTGTTTTTGTGAACCTTTTTTGACATACAACACCCGTGTAATCAGACTTCCGCAAGGTCCGACCACCGAACGTCCCAATTCGAAGTGTACTTTTTGATTTTTACGGATCTCCAAATGCTTGCGAAACGTTTCGAAATACATCTTGAAATCCGCAATGGGTATATGATTCGGGTGTTCGTAGTTGATACCCAAACCACCTCCGCAATTGAGAATTGAGAATTGAGAATTAACTTCGTTGAGCATAGAAAATGAATTTTGAATTTCATTGATGCGTTTTGCCAAATTTTCAAACACATTCATATCTAAAATTTGTGATCCGATATGAAAATGCAATCCTATCAATTCCACGTTTGACAAGGTTTTTAGAACATTCAACACATGATGTAATTCAGACAAATTGATGCCGAATTTATTTTCGTTCAAGCCGGTTGTGATGTAGTGATGTGTTTGTGCATCTACATTCGGATTGAGGCGTAAACAGACACGAGCGTGCTTGCGAAGTTTGCCCGCTAATTCATCAATAACGTGCAATTCAGGAATGGATTCCACGTTGAAACAAAAGATATTTTCGTTCAATGCCAGCTCAATTTCCCAATCGGTTTTTCCAACACCGGCATACACAATTTTTTCCGGAGCGAATCCTGTTTTGAGTGCAATTTGAATTTCACCACCACTTACACAATCTGCTCCAAACCCTGATTTTGCAATGGTTTCAAGGATTCTAAGATTACTATTTGCTTTAAGTGCATAATGCACTTCGAAGTCGCCTTTAGTTGCGTGAATTTCCTGTAAAGTTTGGTTGAGCAACTGTAAATCGTAGTAATAAAAAGGTGTCCGCAACGTTTGAAAAACATCTAACGGAAAGTCTCCTGTCATCATAAAAATAAGGTATTGTGGAGTTTTTGTAAGGCTTTGATTTTGTCTTCAGAACGAACGATAAACGAAATGTTGTAATTGCTTCCGCCGTACGAAACCATTCGAATCGGAATATCTTGAAAGGCTTGTAAAACCTTAGATTGAATGCCGATGGTGTCTGATGGAATTTGTCCAACGACACAAATAATGGTCATGTTTTTTTCCACAAAAACCGTTCCGCACTTTTCCAATTTTTGTTTGATTTCGTTGAGATGTTTATTGTTGTCAATCGTTACAGAAACGCCGACTTCCGAAGTTGTAATCAAATCAATCGGCGTTTGAAAATCTTCAAAAATCTGAAACACTTCTCGCAAAAAACCATACGCTAAAAGCATTCGTCCGGATTTGATTTTTATAGACGTAATGCCGTCTTTTGCAGCAATAGCAACGATTCCGGAGTGAGATACTTCATTGGAAATGGTTGTACCTTCTGCGGTTGGTTGCATCGTGTTGAGTAAACGAACCTTGATATTTTTTTCTTTTGCCGGCAAAATACACGTTGGGTGCAAAATTTTTGCACCAAAATATGCCAACTCCGCAGCCTCTTCAAATTGCAGATTTCGTACGGGTTTCGTGCCTTCTACCAAACGAGGATCATTATTGTGCATCCCATCAATATCCGTCCAGATTTGAATTTCGTCGGCATTCACGATTGACCCAATAATTGATGCCGTATAATCACTTCCGCCACGTTGCAAATTGTCGATTTCAGCATTGTGATTAAGACAAATAAAACCTTGTGTGATAAATAATTTTTGTGTTGGATTTTGGTTGATAATTTTTGTCAAATCCGCATCAATTCTATCAAAAACAGGTTCGCCATGCTCATTAACGTGCATAAAATCCAATGCAGGAATGAGTTTACAATCCACATTTTTTTCTTGTAAATAGTGCGTAAACAAATGTGTAGAAAGCAATTCGCCTTGTGCTAAAATTTCTTTTTCAACGATTGGCGAATATGTTTTTTGCACTAAATGATTCAAATGTTCAAAAACAGAATCCACGAAACGAGTTGATTTTTCAATAGATTCAGGCGTTTTGTGCAGTTCCGAAACCATTTGGATATAGGTTTGTTTCAGATGAGCGAGTAGGGGAGAGACACGCTCAGTCCTTACAGAATTGGCAATTTCAACCAACGAATTGGTCGTTCCCGACATTGCCGAAAGTACAATAATTTTGGTGTCGCCATCGTCAATTAATCCTGCAACATGTTTCATTCGAGCGGCTGATCCTACTGATGTTCCGCCGAATTTCTGTATTTTGGAAATTTTCATAAAAATTAAATCTTCATTCCGATGATAAAAATACCAAATTCATCAGCCATTTTTATCACAGCCTCACGCTCAATCAAGAGGATTGCACCGGCTTCGACTGCAATGCCTTTTATGCCGTATTTTTTTAGTAATTCAATGGTTTGTAAGCCAATAGCAGGCAAATCCGTTCGAGTATCCTGACCGGGTTTTTTCACTTTAACCATCACGGGAGCCTTACCTTGTTTTTTCAAAGTCGCTGCACGAGACAGCATCATATCGGTACCCTCCACAGCTTCCACCGCCAAAACAATGCCTTCTTGAACAACAGCCGCTTGTCCGACATCTACCGAGCCCAACGCTCTTGCTACAGCAATGCCACGTTGAATATCATTCATATCATCATCGGAAGGTTTGGTTTTTCCATAAATTCCTTCCGAAAACAACATTTCGGGAACGACATCTTCAATGCCTACAACCTTAAATCCGCAGTCGCCGTAGTTTTCGATTTCATCAATCACGGCGAGAAATAAATCATTATCGCCCATTTTTTTGATTGCTAATTTTGCAATCATTTTTGCACCTTGCCAATCGGGAATCAACTCCTTGAATGACGGGCGTTTGATACCACCTGCCATGACAATTTCTTTGACTTCTTGTTTTGCAAAATTTTTCAAAATTTTTCCAACTTCGCCGATTTTTGCAAAAATATGTGGAGCATCTTTGATTTGTTCTTCCCAAGAAAAAGGCTCGAGACCTATAACAAATATCTCTCTTCCCGTGTTATTACAGTGTTTGATGATTTCCGTCGGTAACACGCCTCCGCCGGCAATTAATCCTAATTTTTCTTTTTCCATGGTGCAAAGATACAAAAAATTTGTGGTAATTCAAAAAAAATGTGTATCTTTGTACTCAAAATTACAAATCCTTAAATCTTTTTAGTATGATACATTACAAAAAAATCGCAACAATTGCATGCTTACTATTTGCATGTTTGGTATTATCAGCACAAAACGGAATCGACTGGAAAATTGCGGAACTGCCGCATTTACAACGAACGGAGGGAAATCCTGAAACCTTTGAAACACCGCTTGGAAAAGCAGTTCAATTCAATGGAAGTGATGCTTACTTTTTAGATCATCATCCGCTGAAAGGCTTGTCGCAGTTCACTTTGGAGGTTATTTTCCGCCCCGATGGTGATGGACGATTTGAGCAACGTTTTTTACATATTGGTACCGTTAGCAGTCAACGTCTAATGTTGGAAACCCGCGTAAAACGTGATGGTACCTGGTATTTCGACACACATTTTCATTTACCGAATGATTTCAAATTAACGTTGATTGACTCCACACTAACCCATCCCACCGATTGCTGGTATCATGCAGCAGTAGTTGTTGACGGCACTCGTGCAAAAGTATTTATCAATGGCGTTATTGAATTTGACGAACCCCTTGAATACTTGCCACTCAGCGAAGGCGATGTAACCTCTATCGGCGTGCGTCAAAATTTGCGTTCGTGGTATAAAGGAGGTTTTTATCGCATGCGTATCACCCCTCATCCGCTCCCCGTAAGCGAATTTCTCAACGATCATCATGCATTGAATGATAATCAATAAACAAGTGCAATTTACAAAAATATCTGATCTGAATTGAACAATTTTTTGATGATTTCAAAAAAAATCGTATCTTTGCAAAAAAATTAAGAACGCACTATGAATACAATGGAGTTAGAAGCACAAAAAGCATGGTTGGCACGTGAAATTTTGTGTATGAATAGCGAAGTCAAATTAAACGACCTGTGGGTCGTGTTAAAAGGCTATAATCCGCTTGCATATCAACAAGAAAAAAGCCAAAAACGAGATATTGGTTTTTTGGAAGGAAAGGCGAAAGTGATTTTTGCAGATGATTGGGAAATGACGCCTGAAGAACTCAATATGGTATGAAAAGATATTTGTTAGATACACATACGCTTATTTGGGCGATTGCGGATAAAAGTAAACTCTCAAAACAAGTTTTGGAGATACTGCAAGACAGCGATACGCAGTTGTTTGTGAGTGCCGTGTCTTTTTGGGAAATTGTCCTAAAGCACGGAAAGGGAAAACTCAATTTGGATAATTTTCACATTCACGACATCCCCGATTATTGCAGAAAGTTAAGCATACAACCTGTTCCGTTAACGTCCGATGAGGCGATTAACTATTCAAAATTTTCTTTTGCCGAAAATCACAAAGACCCTTTCGACAGAATGCTGATCTACCAATCCATAAAAGGTGATTACACCTTGATAAGCCGTGACGAAAAGATGAAATTTTACGAAAAAGACGGCTTGAAGTGTATTTGGTAATTTTTTCGTATCTTTGCAAAATCATAATAAAAAAAAACAAAACCATGAAATAAACGAAAACATAATAAAATATAGCGGTTGCTATTCTTGTTATCGAAAATTAGACACTTTCGCAGTATAGACAAGGATAAGAACGCCTGCCAGTGCGGGCTTACTTGTTTGTCTATATGGGTCGTCTAATACCTCGATAACGGATTTGTTAAGTCCGTTTTTTTTATTGTCAAAAACTCAAACACAATTAAACAAAATACAAACTAAAAAACCAAAAAAAACTATGAAAAAATTTCTTTATTCTGCGATGATTTTATCGCTTGCTTTTGCAATTTCTTGTGACAAAGACCCCAACAACACGGAAACAACCACTAATGGTGAAAGTGTGGTGATCAACGGCGTGAGTTGGGCAACCCGCAACCTTAAGGCTCACGGCGAATTTGTAGAAAACACGCAAGACTATGGTGCTTTTTTCCAATGGGGGCGAAAGGGCGATGGGCACGAACAGCGCACAAGCCCAATCGCAAGCGGTCCTATTACCGTATTCGATGCCAACGGACAGCCCACAGGCACAAACACAGGCCGATTTATAACCAATGGCATCCCCCCTTGGGATTGGCGCACCCCGCAACAAAACACCTTATGGAACTCCGGCACGGAAAGCAACCCGATAAAAACCGTCAACGACCCCTGCCCTCAAGGGTGGCGAATGCCAACTGAAACTGAACTTACATCACTTGGAAATGCCCCCAACACATGGACAACGAATTGGAACGGAACAGGTGTTGCGGGTCGCATTTTCGGAACTGCCCCTGGTACGCTTTTCCTGCCCGCTGCAGGCTACCGCTACTACAGCTACGATGGGGTGGTCGGCAACGAGGGTACGAACGGCGGCTACTGGAGCAGTGCAGTCGATGGGACGTACGCCCGGAGCTTGTACTTCTACAGTGGCGATGTGAGCATGTACGACGGCTACCGAGCGCTCGGACAATCCGTCCGCTGCGTCTCAGAATAATTAGTTTGAATGGTGAATTGTAGTAGGGGCACAAAATTTTGTGCCCCTACGGATTCACACTGGCGGGCGAAAACCGATTTTTGAAAAGGCAAACCATTTTTTTCCAAGGGCTTTTTACGATGCACCCAAGTGGTAGGGGTCGTTGTCAATCAACAAAAAACTGTCCTGAGAA
>Ga0099364_10006048_pt1 | contig 17729 bp, 17 predicted proteins | sample TergutTh196P3_FD_73070 | JGI IMG/M metagenome (GOLD analysis project Ga0099364, IMG submission 73070) | Microcerotermes parvus P3 segment gut microbial communities from Pointe-Noire, Republic of the Congo - Th196 P3 | ecosystem: Host-associated > Arthropoda: Insects > Digestive system > Gut ...
AGGCTACCTTACCGGTATTGTTTAATTACTTTTCAAATTTATTGATTTGCCACTATTCACTGGATAAATCAGATACAAGTATCATGAAAACATTGGGGTTGCGTCATCCCATACAGGTAAAAGATTACCAGACCGGTCTACGAAACTTTAGCGCTACAAAAGTGTTTACCATCATCCACGAGATACGACTGTCTGACGCCCGCTCGAAAGGAGTCGATGCTACCTCTTCGCTGACTGACGGGGATATTCTGAAAGAATTGTTGTATAAGATTTTACACTAAAAATCTTTTGCATCCTTGCGAGAACGTTTCATTTTATTATAACGAAAAACAGCACAAAGAAATAATGTAATACGCTACCGGCCAGCACGAACAAATGCCAGATAAAGTGCATAAAACGCGGTTTTTTCAAATAAAAAAACACGATGCCTGACGTATATGACAGACCACCGCCCAGCAACAAAACCCAAGCAGCACGTGACAGAGGAGGAAGAAATGAAAAAGTCGCTACGACCGACCAACCCATCAGTAAGTACAGCACAATAGAAAGCGTCTGAAAACGCTTGACACCTATACTATTCAGCGCCAAACCGAATACTGTCAACAGAATATTCCAGCCAAACAGCATCCAACCCGCCATTCCGCCCATCAGCGAAAGCGCCATTGGAGCATAGCAGCCCAAAATCAGGATAAAAATGCCGCAGTGGTCAAATAACTGAAAAAGACGTTTCGCTTTATAGGAAGTGAGTGAATGATAGAGGGTAGAACTCAAATACAGGAAAATCAAACTGCTTCCGTAAATAGAACTGCTAACAATGCCCATGACTTGACCTTGTTGTATAGCTACCATAATCAGTACAACAGATCCGGTTATTGCTAACAACGCTCCCATCCCGTGTGAAATAGCATTGGCAATTTCTTCACCCATACTCTGGTTGTTAATGTACTGTTTTTCAATATTTTTTGTTTTATTTGCTTTATATTTATCGTTTCGTACGGGCATGCTCTTATTTCTTTTTGTTGCAAATATAAATAAATGTTGTATTTTTACGTATCAAATGCCCAAAAATGATACGAGAAAAATTTATCGAAATATGCCTCACTTTTGAACCGAATTTTGCCCAAACCTGGGCAGAGGAGGTGATTTCAACGCAATCTTTTCAAACATTATGGGAACTTATCTTGGAAAGCGACAAACTCAACCTAACCAAAAAAATGCTGGAAAAATTTGAATTTCGCTCAGCTTACATACTCGAAACCATTTATTGTAAAGATTCAAGCTTGTTGTTTCCTTTTCTAAATCAGTTTTTTGATTTATTTCCTACAATCACAAACGGTAGTATGCGACGGCATTTCGCGAAAATATGTTTCCTTGCAATCAAAGAGGGGAACCGCCCGCCAAACATCGAAACTATTGCTACTGCATGCGCTGATTGGATTATCGACCCCCAAACGCGTGTTGCAGTTAAAGTCTGGGCGCTGGATATTCTTGCCGAGCTCTCCAAAACCGAAAAATGGATTAAGGAGTTTCTTCCCGAAGTGGTTGCATCATTAGCCAAACACCCTTCGGCTGGAATAATCGTACGACTTCGCCGAATAAAAACAATATTAAACACACGAGAAAACAGAAAAATTACTGAATTTACAAATATATAATGTAACGTCTATTTAGGTGAATTCTAACAAGGTATGAAACATTGTTAGGGTTTTAGAAAGTTATTTGATGTAACCCCCATGATGCAAATCACAATTTAAGTTAATCTATTCCCTAAAAAAGGCATGACATAAAGTCATTTTTTGTATAATAAAATAATCAAATGAATAATTATGCATGGAATTCATGCGTGATGGTTGTTTACAATAATACCGTAATCACACCATTCGTAAATAGTTTGATCGAGCGTTACAATTGTATTCGCAATAGCAGGGGGGGGTGTTGGAAACATTTGTTTTGTCAACAATGCTAAAATAACATAGATTTTTTAATAGTATTAACAATTAGTAATAGATTTTATATCAACAGTATAGTTGTGTTTTTATAAAGTAATTCTTTCATATTTTATCTATCCGAGGGTTATTATTCGCATATTTTACGGGGAATTATCTTGTTAATTTTTATTTAATGTGTTTGTTTTCAGTTTATTTATATGATATTTATCAAGTATTACTTCAATGATAGGGTAGGGGGGATGGCGTGTGTTTAGGTTTGGAAATTATACATCTGTGTATTTTGGTTTACAAATATAAATTCGGCTAATTTGCAAATGTATTTTTCTGTTTCAATAATAATGTTTATCTTTGTTGATCGAATGGTTTATAAAAGTAACAATGACGATATGACAAAAATATAAATAGTAAAATGTTATGAAAGAAAGAATATTATTAATTATGGATTTGGAAGGATTGACTCCATCAGTGTTTGCGGAACAAATTGGTATTCAACGTGCTGCTATGTCTCATATCACTTCCGGTAGAAATAAACCCAGTTTGGATGTATGTACTAAAATCCTGGAACGCTTTACCTATATCAATCCTGATTGGCTCTTATTTGGTACCGGAAATATGAAACGGGAAAACAAACAAGGTCATGTAATACAACCGGACTTGTTTTCAAATCCTTCGTATACTCAGCAGGAGAAAAAAAATATTCCTGAATATCGCAAGGAAATCAAGGATAAAAAACCCATAAACCAACCTAAAAAGACAGAAAATGAGGATATTATATATACAGAAACGCCTGTTAAAAAAGTTGTGAAAATAATGATTTTCTACACCGATAACACTTACGAAACTTTTAATCCCGAAAAATAAACAAGGAAATCCCCCCTCAAAACTTCCACAAAGAGGAAATACGCTTACTATATTTTGTCTCTGTCAATATGAGGTATGTCCGTAGGTATTTCGATTGAAAATTCAACCAATCCGACTACTATTCCGTCTTTGTACCATGGGGTTTGATGTATAAATTTTCTGATACCATTTCTTTGAACGGTATATGTGTTTGAGACTTTCTTCGTTTTGAAGGTATCAATTTTCTCCATCGATACTTGTTTGTGGCAACCGGCTAACTGATCGCCGACTTTAGAATTTGGATAGGCAAGTTTGGATTTTTCATTCATATACACAATGGTATCATTTATATCAGCCACCGTGATAGCCAATTGTAATTCATTTGCCCATAAAACGTCATCTAACATAGGTTCATAAATTAAAGAAACTTTCAAAAATAATTCTTTTTTGCAAAAAAAATTGATGGATTCAAAAAAAAATCTTATATTTCGCCCAAAATAATGAATATTATGAATGAAAAGACATTTTTTCTTTATGATTTGCACATGCGCACGTCTGCAAATCAAAGTGCACAAGACCTGGTTGACAAAGCCGAAACAAGTGGCTTTGTAAGTATTGGAATACTACAAAACGTGGCAGCATCGGGAATTGAAACCAATGATGACCTGCAGAAATTTATCAATGACACGAAAAACTACCCGTGCTACATGGGATTAAAGCCGGCAGCCCCCGGATGGAGTAAGAATTTATCAAAAGAATTGATAGACCAGGTAGACTATATCCTTATGGCTCCACAATATATGCCCAACGGCAATAAATATGGCGACGTGATGGAAGTGAAGGACTTCAATTGTTATATTGACGATCCCGAAGACTTTATGAATCGTAACGTGGAATGGTATCTAAAGATATTGAATCACGAAGAGGACCCACTCGACATTTTAGGCTGGCCATTATTTTTACCGCCAAGTATTCGGAGAGAATATTACATGTTATGGACTCAAGAACGTATGGAACAGATTATTGAAGCTGCCCGAATAAATCGTATTGCATTGGAAATTAACGATTTAGCTCATACTCCACATGCTGAGTTTATTCTGAAGGCCAAGAAAGCCGGCGTGAAATTCACCTTCGGATCGGACACCGGCGATTACCGCTCTTTCCGTTTAGATTACTGTAAAGAGGTTGCTACGTTATGTAATCTTACTGAAGAAGATTTCTTCATTCCGGTACGCAAACCCAGAAAATAAGTCAAACAGAAAAATACTGATAGAATGAAAAGAAAAGAATTCATAAAAAGCGCCGGCGTCATGCTGGCAAGCGGAATGACCGTGGGCTTTAGCCATGTTGAAGAGGCAAAGGCCGCCAAGCAACTATCACCAATACCAACCGAGGAATCAAAACCCTTCCCAGTGTACGATTTACATGTTCACCGTTCTCAAGCGCAAACTGCCCAACAGATTATCGAAAAAGCGGAGAAGAATGGCATACAGGTGTGTGGTATTATACTAAATCCGGGAAGGAGTGAAGATAGGGAAAGGAACGATGATGGCCTGCTGAGATTCTTCGATGAAGTCAAAGACTTACCTTGTTATATGGCTCTGCAACCCATGCAGATGGGCTGGAGCACCTATCTATCGAAAGAACTGATTGAAAGGGCAGATTATATAATCATGGATCCACAGACCGTCCCTAACAGCAACAAATACGGAGACACAGCACAAATATGGAGATATGATTGCTATATCCCTGATGCAGAGGAGTTCATGAGGGTTAACATGCAGCTTTATTTAGCTGTTATCAATAATCCCGAACCTCTGAACATTTTCGGTTGGCCGTTATTTCTTCCCCCAGCCATCGCCCCTCTCTACCTCCGGCTGTGGACCAAAGAACGCATGGAGCAGATTATCGAAGCTGTACGGAACCGCGGCATTGCTTTAGAGATAAACGATTTGGCCCGTACCCCTCATGCCGAATTTATTCTGATGGCCAAGAAAGCCGGCGTGAAGTTCGTTTTCGGATCGGACACCCGCGACCACCGCACCTTTCGTTTGGACTACTGCAAGCAGATTGCCAGTCTGTGCGGACTGACCGAAGACGACTTTTACATACCTGTTCGCAAGAAAAGGTGATTGTATTTTTTAGAATGTTAGGTGATTTGTTTTCAAAAATATAATATATATTAACGATATTTATAAATAAAAAGTGGACATTTTAAAAACATCAGATTTATGAAAAAGTTCCATTTGTTATTAATCATTCTTTTTACTGCCATGCTCATCTTTGCTTGTCAATCGGCAGATAAGGGAATACCAGACTTAGATACAGCGAACTATGAATCGCCCTACTTCCAATCAGAAGATGAAAGAATAACATACCGTGAAATCATAAACTTTGATTATGTGGACCAAAAAGGACTGTCTCACTATCCAACCGGGATAGAACATGTGATAATATCGAACCAATCAATAATAATCGACTTTACTCCGGATGAGTATTTAGCAGAAGCGATCTCTTATAGAAATACTAATTATGAAAACGGACATTATATTGTATATGATGACGGCCAGATTATTGAAGGTGATTTATTCGATATTTTCTCTACTTTTGGTCAATTGATTGATTATTACGCCAGAAGCCGTTATGGTTATAGGCCTGGTTATGTAAGCCTTATTACTCCTATCTATGACGGTGAATTTACGTATCCTCCTGTCGAATATACGCTCGCTCAAGAGTGTTTTCGGGATAATTGCCCAACAGAATTAAGAAAAGTTATATTGCTCGCTTGATAAACATAAACAGAAAACAAGAAGTACTATTCTTATTTCTCCCAACTCAAGAAGAACCGGTATGTTTTTAATGGCTGTCATTCTCGTTAAGGAAAAAGATGCCGATTTTTTGACTGCTCTTCGTGAAAATCAGAATCTGCAAAATGCCTTGTGTCTGAATCTGGATGCGGAAAGTGTTTTGAATATGCTAGGTATAACAGACAATCCAATTGATCCTGCAATATGTCAGTTTGCAGAAAGTTTCTTATCAAAAAAATAATTCAATAAAAACAAGTTTTTTTATACATAGATCCAGAATTCCATATCCCATCCATGTAAATCAGATAGTTTACATGATAACAGGCAAAAGGAAAGTGTCGTAGTAGTGAAAATCTTGTTTTCCAACATCACCCTTAGTCATCGAACCATATTCTTTGACCCTTATTCGCTTATTTTCATTCAATAAACGAATAAGGGAAGATAGGAAAATACAACAGGCTACTAAGGGAGGATGAAGAAATAAGTGTTATGAAAATACGGTTTTGCGATTCATTTTCCCATTCTTACGGTCTTCTATAGTGATGCCACCAAATTTCTGTCCCCATACGCATTATTCACGCGGGCGACATTGACCCAGAACTTACTTTCGTGCAACCAGTCTAACGGAAATGCGGCTTTCGAACGGGAATAACGATGGTTCCATTCATCACCGGTGACTTCGTATTCCGGATGCGGCGCATTTTTTAATACATTATCTTCCTTTAAGGCTATACCGCTCTCTATCTCTTTAATTTCTTGAAAAATACAATTCATTACTTCAATAAAACGATCTAATTCCGCTTTACTTTCGCTCTCGGTCGGTTCGATCATTAATGTGCCATGAACAGGAAAAGATAAGGTAGGGGCATGGTAGCCAAAATCCACCAAACGTTTCGCTATATCCGTTTCATCAATTCCGGCATCTTTAAAATTGCGACATTCCAAAATCAATTCATGCCCCACGCGCCCATTCACACCTGTATATACCACTCCATACGTATCTTTTAGTTTGGCGGCTAAATAATTGGCATTTACAATAGCCATACGGGTAGCTTGCGTCAATCCTTCAATACCTAACATACGAATATAAGCATACGAAATCGGGAGAAGTCCAGCACTTCCAAAGGGAGCGGCGGCGACCGTATTTTGACTACTTCCAAATGCAATGGGGTGGGAGGGTAAGAACGGGATCAGATGTTCGGCTACACAAATGGGGCCGACACCGGGGCCGCCCCCCCCATGAGGTGATGCAAACGTTTTATGCAAATTCAAATGACATACATCGGCGCCAATGATTCCCGGATTGGTCAGTCCTACCTGCGCATTCATATTGGCGCCGTCTAAATATACCTGCCCCCCAAATGAATGTACAATCGCACACATCTCGCGGATATCCGTCTCAAAAATCCCATGCGTCGATGGATACGTAATCATGGTAACCGCTAGCGTGTCTTTATATTCTTCGGCTTTTGAGCGGAAGTCGGTCATATCAATATTGCCTTTTTCATCGCAACGAACTGTCACAGTTGAATAACCGCACTGAATCGCACTTGCCGGATTCGTTCCATGAGCCGAAGAAGGTAGTAACACAATATTCCGATGTTCCTGGTTTATACTTTCAAGATATGATTTAATCACACGAAGTCCTGCATATTCGCCTGCTGCACCCGAATTAGGCTGCAAACTGCAACCTTTCATCCCTGTAATTTCAATCAGGTAAGACGAAAGATTTTCAATCAACTCTTTGTATCCTTCTGTCTGGTCTTCTGGAGCATAAGGATGTATGTTCTGAAATGCCGGATTACTTAGCGGCAACATCTCAGAAGCAGCGTTGAGTTTCATCGTACACGAACCAAGCGAAATCATGGAATGAGCCAATGAGATGTCCCGACGTTCCAATCTTTTAATGTAACGCATCAACGCTGTTTCGGTATGATATTTTTTAAACACTTCATGTTGCAGGAAACCGGATGTTCTTCGGAACCTCTTATTCACATAAATTTGTATAGGAATACTTTCTTCAAGCAAATAATCAATTCCGGCTGCATTTGAAAATATATAGATTAATGTGCCGATATCCGTAACCTGTGTTGTTTCGTCGATACTGATACCCACCTGTCCGTCTTCAAAATAGCGCAGGTTTACGTTACATTCCAATGCAATTTGGCGCAAACCGGAAACAGAAATACCAGCCGGCAATGCTATTTTTAATGTATCAAAATAGTTCTCATTGCATTGTTTATATCCGAATTTATGCAGTTCGTTGGCTAAAAAACCTGCGAAGGCATGGATACGTAATGCGATATCACATAAACCTGCCTGCCCGTGATATACCGCATAAAAACCTGCCATGGTAGCTAATAAAGCCTGTGATGTACAGATGTTAGAGGTTGCTTTTTCCCGTTTGATATGTTGTTCGCGAGTTTGAAGCGCCAACCGGTATGCCGGATGTCCGTAAGCATCCACAGAAAGACCGATAATTCGTCCGGGTATAAATCGTTTATATTCCTCTTTGGCAGCAAAATAAGCGGCGGAAGGACCTCCGTAAAACATGGGTATTCCGAAACGCTGACTACTTCCAAAAACAATATCTGCGCCCCATTCACCCGGAGGCGTCAACAGGACAAGACCCATCAAATCGGCAGCCACCGCAACACGGATTCCATTGGCATGCGCTGATGAAACAAATGAAGTATAGTCGTTGACAGACCCATTGCTGTCCGGATATTGAATGATGGCTCCAAATATTTCTTTCGTCAGATGAAAATCGCGGTAATTGCCTGTGATTATTTGAATGTCTTGCGGAATCATACGTGTTTGGAGCACGGCAAGGGTAGATTCAAATACGGTTTCATCGACAAAAAGAACGTTTGTTTCCGCTTTAATCTGTTCACGGCTGCGGGTGGCGAATAACATGGATGCCGCTTCTGCCGCCGCTGTTGCTTCGTCCAAAAGCGAACAGTTTGCCAAAGCCATGCCGGTGAGTTCGCAAATCACCGTCTGAAAGTTAAATAATGCTTCCAAACGTCCCTGTGATACTTCTGCCTGATAAGGCGTATAGGATGTATACCATGCCGGATTTTCAAAAACGTTTCGCAGGATGAGAGCAGGACAAATGGTATCATACCAGCCCATACCGATATAGGACGTGACAATCTTGTTTTTAGAGGCTAATTCGGCGATGTGTTCGGCAAACTCACGCTCGGTCATTGGTTCCGGCAGATTGAGGGCTTTGTGCAGACGGATTTCCGATGGAATTGTCTGCTCAATCAATTCGTCAATTGAATTGACCCCGATTGTTTGTATCATGACTGATATATCTTCAGCTGTAACGCCAATATGGCGATTGGCAAAATTATTCGTATCCATAATTTAATTTATAAAAAGGGGTTGTTTAATTTTTCTTCTATGACCGTAGTGGAAGGTCCATGGCCGGGATATACGATAGTTTCGTCAGGCAAGCATAAAATTTTATCCTTGATAGCGGCAACCAGTATATCATGGTTTCCGCCCCATAGGTCTGAACGCCCGATACTGCCTTTAAACAATACATCACCGGCAACAATAAAACCATCCTTGCGGCTGTAATAAGCCAGACTGCCGGGCGAATGTCCGGGAATAAGCATGGTAACTAATTCGGATTCGCCAAAACGTATCGTTTCATTTCCAACCAAATAGTCCTCTACTTCAATCAATTGAACGGGCAGGCGAACGCCCATGTATTGGATCTGTTGTTTGATTGACGGCAGCAGTTCGACTTCTTTTCGATGCGCTTCCGGTTTTATTCCGTAAGTCTTATAAATGAAATGATTGCCTAATATATGGTCAAAATGAAGATGGGTACAGAGTAATCGTTTTAACTGAATATCATTTTGATCAATAAAATCGGTTAGTTTTTTTTCTTCAGCTGCATACATGCAGCCACAATCAATCAGGACAGCCTCTTTTGTGTCATCGTACAGCAGATACGTGTTTTCTGCAATTATATTAAATACAAATGTTTTAACCGTAATCATAGGGATATAAATATTACTTTTTTAGTCTTAAAAAATGATTCCTTAAAATAATCTCTCAAATTCACGCATACAATCTGTTTTGAAAAAGGAGCGGTTTCCTTGTGCAGTTCGCCTCCTTTTAAACAGATCAAACCATTTGGGATTGCATTTTTTTGCTCTTGCCTGATATTTTTTCGAACCAATTTCACCAATTCAGGCAAAGGCATCACCGCACGGCTCACGATGAAATCGAAGGTTGCCCTTTCGTCTTCTATCCGGCAATGTCTGGTTTTTATATTCGTCAGTCCGATGGAATCGATAACTGCTTGCGCTACATTAATTTTTTTTCCGGTGCTATCGATTAAAAGAAACGACGTTTCAGGAAATAAAATAGCCAAAGGAATACCGGGAAATCCGCCTCCGGTACCCACATCCAATACGGTTGATGAATTTTTAAAACGCACTAATTTCTCTATACCCAACGAATGTAATACATGGCGCTCGTAAAGATTTTCTATATCCTTACGCGAGATCACATTGATTTTTGTATTCCATTCACTATAAATACTATACAGTGCAGCAAACTGTCGCTCTTGCTGCCCGCTTAACGTAGGATAATAACGGCGAATGATTTCCATTTTAACGAAATGCAATGGAGGAAACAGGACTTTCCTGGCGCAAAAGATACCGGATTTTATCGTATGGGATGGTTATTGAAACGGGTCCAACGACATAAGCCGCTATTTCATACTCATTAAATGTATAGGTGATTCCTGTTTCATCCACATAAAAATTCTTGTTCGGATATATTTCCTTCACATTAAAGAAACCTATATTTTCTAATTCGGTTACTTCTACTTGATTTGCTGAAGCAATCCCGTTAACAATGATGTTTGCCAAATCATCCGGATAGTCATCAACGAAAATATCATTTTCCATAATCTGTTGGCCGGTTTTCAAATCAACTACCCGGTTAATATATTGATGTGAACCATGAGCTCCGCCATAATAACAATCCTTGTACACCACGAAACTTAAAACATCATTCCGATTATACACGATTTGATTGTTTGAAGTTTCATTATAAGAATACCATGATTCCATCGTTTCATGCCCATGATTTTCCAATTCCATCTTAAAATTGTCTTCCTCTTCCTTATATTTTGCAATGAAATTAAGGGCATATTGTTCAGCAGCCTCCTTTGGGGCAAAACTCACATATTCATCCCCCAAAAAGCCGGATATAAACTGCTGTTGTACTAATTTTAAAATATCCTTGTTTGTATAGTCTTTGGGATAGACAAATTGGATTTGCAACGAGCATTTGGGATTTGTTTCGACATCCAATAAATGATACGCCTTATCCACGAAAAAAGAATCAAACAGTATGTTATTTTCCGAATCGTTTTTTATTCCTGTATTACAACCAATTAGTACTCTTGCCATGCAAAAAAGCACAAAAAACCTAAAAAAAATCGCTTTCATTCCATTCCATTTTTAGTTAAACTATCCGATGCAAATTTAAAAAGAATCTTTTTTGAATAACAAATGTTTCACAAAAAGATTATCGAAAAATCTTCTTATTTCAACTATAATGCTTAAAATCATTTGTGTAAAAATAATAATAATTCTTAATAATTACATAAAAATGTGATTTTTTTTTCATTTTTTTTGCCACAAATTAAAAAAGCAGTACTTTAGCATGTTTTTTCAGATGAAAAGACAGAGCTTTATTAAGATTTTAAAATGATAGAACAAGACAGAATAATTTCGGTTAACATTGAAGAAGTGATGAAATCGGCCTACATTGATTATTCAATGTCGGTCATTGTTTCACGTGCGCTTCCCGATGTTAGGGATGGATTTAAACCGGTTCACAGACGTGTTTTATTTGGTATGAATGAATTGGGAAATACATCCGACAAACCTTATAAAAAATCTGCCAGAATAGTTGGAGAGGTGTTAGGAAAATATCATCCGCATGGTGATTCATCGGTATATGGCGCAATTGTTCGGATGGCACAAACGTGGTCGCTTCGTTATCCTCTTGTCGATGGGCAGGGAAATTTCGGCTCGGTTGATGGCGACAGTCCGGCAGCCATGCGTTACACAGAAGCGCGTTTGAGTAAAATGGCTGAAGAAATGCTTAGGGATATTGATAAAGATACGGTTGACTTCCAATTTAATTTTGATGATACATTAAAGGAACCCACTGTTTTACCGACACGTATTCCTAATTTACTTATCAACGGCGCATCCGGTATTGCCGTAGGAATGGCAACCAATATGCCCCCCCATAATTTAAGAGAAATCATTGAAACCTGTATCGCATTTATTGACGCGAAAGGTGAAATTGAAATAAACGAGTTGCTGGCGTTTATTAAGGCCCCTGATTTTCCGACAGGCGCTACAATCTATGGATATGAAGGCGTTAGAGAAGCGTTTGAGACGGGTAGGGGACGTATTGTGTTACGTGGTAAAGCCGAAATTGAAACAGACGGCGCCATGGAGAAAATCATCATTTCCGAAATTCCATACATGGTTAATAAGGCGGAACTGATTAAGCATATCGCTGATTTGGTGAACGAAAAGCGCGTTGATGGTATTTCGAATGTAAACGACGAATCCGACCGCCGAGGCATGCGGATTGTAGTAGATGTGAAACGGGATGCGAATTCGAATGTTGTCCTCAACAAATTATATAAACTGACCGCCCTGCAATCATCTTTTAGCGTAAATAATATTGCATTGGTCAATGGAAGACCCAAATTATTGAATTTGAAAGATTTAATTCAATTATTTGTAAGCCATCGGAAAGATGTTGTTTCACGGCGTACCCGTTTTGAACTGAAAAAAGCAAAAGAAAGAGCGCATATTCTGGAAGGTTTGATTATTGCTTCCGATCATATTGATGAAGTAATCGCAATTATTAAAGCTTCGGGTAACCCTAACGAAGCGATCAATCGTTTGATAGAACGTTTCTCGCTCACTGAAATTCAAGCGCGGGCAATCGTGGAAATGCGACTCCGTCAACTGACTGGTTTAGAACAGGAGAAATTACGCGCCGAATATGAAGAGATTAATAAATTGATTGCCCGATTAAAAGAAATTCTTGAAAACGAGGATATCCTAATGCAGGTAATCAAAGACGAATTGCTTGAAATTAAACATAAATACGGCGACGATCGCAAAACAGATATTATCTTTGCCTCCGAGGAACTTAATCCTGAAGATTTCTATGCAGACGATGAAATGATTATCACGATTTCACACATGGGATATATCAAACGAACTCCATTGAGTGAATTTCGTGCACAGGGACGTGGAGGTGTTGGAGCAAAAGGTTCGGAAACACGCGACGAAGACTTTGTCGAATATATTTATCCGGCATCCATGCACGCGACGATCTTGTTTTTCACCGCCAAAGGCCGTTGTTTCTGGAAAAAAGTCTTTGAAATTCCGGAAGGTGCAAAAAATGCAAAAGGTCGGGCGATTCAGAATTTCCTGAATATTGATGCAGATGACAGTGTTAATGCCTTTATTCGTATCAAAAATCTGACCAATGATGTCGAATTTATCAATTCTCATTATTTGTTATTCTGTACGAAGAAAGGGATCATTAAGAAGACGTTGTTGGAGGCTTATTCTCGTCCGCGTCAAAATGGGGTCAATGCCATTACCTTAAATCCCGACGACGGATTGATACAGGTTCGCCTGACAAACGGAAATAATGAAGTCTTGATTGCCAATAGAAATGGCAGGGCGATTCGTTTTCACGAAAGTAAGGTACGTGTGATGGGACGAACAGCAGCTGGTGTACGTGGGATGACTTTGGATGGAGACGACGACGAAGTAGTCGGTCTGGTTTGCATCAAACATCCGGAAAAAGAGTCCATCTTGGTTGTTTCGGAAAAAGGATATGGAAAGCGCTCAAAAATAGATGCTTATCGAATAACCAACCGAGGAGGAAAAGGAGTAAAGACCATTAACGTCACCGATAAAACCGGAAAATTAGTCGGAATCAAAAATGTAACCGAAGAAAATGATTTAATGATTATCAACAAATCGGGTATCACGATACGCATGAAAGTATCTGATATCAACGTCATAGGCCGTGCTGCTCAGGGGGTTCGTTTGATTAATCTGGAAAAACGCAACGATGAAATCGCTTCAGTGTGTAAAGTGATGTCCGAATTGGAAGAAGATAAAATTGTAAATAAAAATAACGCAAACGATAATTATAAGAAAGAATATATTTAAAAACAAATTATTAACATCAAAATTAAATGAAAATGAAACATGTATTATTGATTATTGGTTTATGTCTTGCAACGACAACTGCATATGCCCAAAAGGCTGCAGTAACTGGTGCAGAGCGTATTGCGAAAAATGCGAGAGGGAATTTTAACGAAGCTCGCACTTTAATTAAAGGAGCCTTGGAACATGCGGAAACGAAAGATGATCCCAAAACATGGTTTGTTGCCGGACAGGTTGAAGACGCCCAATTTAATGCTGAAAATACAAAGCAGCTGTTGGGACAACAATTCAATGAACCTGTTATGTATGAAGCCTTACTGAATGCCCTTCCATTCTATATAAAGGCTTTTGAATTAGATCAACGCCCTGATGACAGAGGGAGAGTAAGGCCCAGGTATGATAAAAACATTAAAGGCATTTTAGGCGCAAACCATATCCATTATTATAGCGGAGGCGGTTATTGGTTTATGGAACGAGATTATCAAAAAGCATTCGACTTTTTTGAGCAATATATAGAAATTGCTAATTTGCCATTTATGGCAGATACAAAATCAGCTGCAAAAGATTCGACTTATATGTTTACACAATATTATTCAGCCATGGCTTCTACACAGTTAGGACAACCAGAAATTGCCATTAAAACTATCAATCGAGCCAAAAACCCTCCTTATAATTTAAATGATATATTGCAATGGCTTTGGTATGAATATGAACAATTAAATGATACTGAGAATATAGAAAAAACATTGGAAGAAGGCTATAAGGCTTTTCCGGATTCAAGTATATTTTTGTTTAGCTTAATCAATGTCTACATATCAAGTGAAAGGAACGAACAAGCGATTAATATGTTAAATACTGCGATTGATAAAGATCCCTCTAACCCATTACTGTATCAGGCGCTTGGCAGTGTATATGAAAAAGGAACTAGCGATGACGATAAAGCAGAGGCTAACTTTTTAAAAGCGTTAGAATTGAGTCCCGATAATCCAGCAAATCTTTTTAATCTCGGACGTATATATTACAATCAAGCTGTAAGTAAATTAAATGATACAAACTTGATTACCGACGCCAATTTATATAATCAGGAAAAGGCTGTTGTAAAATCCTTTTTTGAAAAAGCACGTCCTTATTTTGAACAAGCGCATAAAATAGTACCAGACGATGGAGAATATATGGTGCCATTACGAACAATTTATTATAATTTAGATATGTCTAAGGAATTAGAAACAATAGATGCAAAAATTGAAAACTTATATCGATAAAAAAAATCAGACAAAGTAATTGAAAAAAGAGGTGCTCCGGAAGAGGAGTACCTCTTTTTTTAGATTCTGATCATTTCATTTAACATAATAGTAATTATAGTGAAAAAATAAGGTGGAACCAGCGTCCAGGAGAGATTTTATCTTTTGCGCAATGTTTGTTTATGCCCTTGCCGACAAAGAATCCGGCATTTTATTTTTTTCGTCCAATATTTCCAATGCTCGTTCTAAAATAAATGTATCACTTAAGAATACAATACCTCCATCCGGTCCGGGTTGGATATGTATTCCACAACTATTTCCTTCTACATAATTATGCCCACCAAAATAATTCCGGACGGTTTCTACTGTTAAACCAAGTTCACTGGCAATTTCGTGAATGGTTCCGTCCGGTAAACGGTCTTTGATATCCCGAAGTTCATTAAATGTGATTGTTTTTGTCATGATTTCACTGATTTTATTTTTATTATTCATTTGGTTGATTAAAGCCTCTAATGTATATATAAAACTCGAAATACATCCTATTATTGTTTATGCTTTATAACATATATTCATGTTTTAATTTGGTTGATAGATAATTATCAAGTTAATGTATTTTTTTTAAAAACTATAAATCAGCATAGATAAACACGTAACATGTAAAGCGTAAATAATGAGCCTTTTGCGGGAATCCGGATAAATGTAGCAAGGTTTATCCGTCTTTTTCAATACTCTACGACGTACAGTAACATAAAGTTTATAGACCAGGAAACCAAAAAATATGCCCGACATAGCGCCGGGAATAATATCTGAAATAAAATGTACACCCAAATAGATACGCGAATAAGCCATTAATATGCTCCAGACCAACACTGTGATTGTATATGGACGGTAACGAAACAGCAAAAGAGAAAACATAGCATAACCAAACGAATTGGCTGCATGGCCGGAAATAAATCCGTACATTCCTCCCCTGTAATCATTGACAATATTTACATAATCTTTAAAGGCAGGATGATGAGTTGGACGAAAACGCATAAAATACGGTTTACATATCGTTGATGTAAATTGGTCGCATAATACGACAATCAATACAATAGATAATAAAACGAGAACCGATTCTTTCCAGTCTGTTTTGTAAAATAGAACCACAAGTAACAACAAAATAAGGGGAACCCATACCACTTGTCCGGTATAAAGCCACATAAAACTGTCCCAGAAAGGGTTGTGGTTTCCATTGAGCCACAGGAAAGCGTTACGTTCAAACTCCAGAATTTTTTCTAACATATCGGATTTATATTTTTTCCAAGTCTTTTTGAGGAATCCAACCTATATTTCCATCTTCCAATTCAATTTCATGCCATTCGCCCAAAGTGCTCTTAATAAATACTTTTGTTCCTTCGCGCAGCACAAACAAATCTGTTCCGCTCGCATCAGGCGAACTTTTAATCGTTATCGTTGGGGCAAATATGATCGCGCCCCGGCGTTCGACAATCGCTCTCTTTTGATTCCAGGCAAACAGATTGGAGCAGATGACTACAAAAAGCAATATAATACCGGCATAAAATCCTGTTTTTTTCAATTTCATCCACTTGGAAAAAAAGAATAAAGTCAGGCAACCTATAAATAAGATAAAACATGCAATCCCAATCGAAGCCCATGTGTCTACACTGAACAAATCCTGCAAGAAACGAAACCATTGGGTTAAGAAAAACTCATCCAGCGGCTCAATTCTATCTACTTTCCTCAGTTTGGCAATCTCCAGATTGAAACGAATATCTTTATCGCCTGGTTTCATCAGTAACGCCCGCTCGTAATTTAAGATTGACGGCGCTATCCTTCCTGCTTTATAATAGGCATTTCCAAGGTTATAATAAATATCGCCGGAGGCGCCGTAATTACTCAAAATCTCCTCATAAAGTTCGATTGCCTGCGTATAATCTTCCTGTGAATAGGCTGTTTCCGCAGCTTTAAGGGCTATTTCCTGATCTTCTGCATTATGCTCTCCGTCTAATAAGGATAAATATTGAGGTCGAAAAGTGACAGGCTCTTCCTGAGCCGCAATAAAACCTGACGTCAATATAAATAATAACAAGAATAATCTTTTCATACGCTTCATATTCATATTTTTTTAATTGTATTCTCCATTTTTCCGATAGCATTGACAGTTTGTTCGAACAAGGTATCCATTGCATCCGAAGCCTGAGCAGGTGCATAACGTGCAAATTCGCACGTATTCAATATATCCATAAATTCGTTCAACAACTCCTCCCCTACTCCATATTTGGCTAATTCGGACCCGACGTTATCCTTAGTCAGTTGTGCCTGCGGAATATTTAACTTATCGCTCAAATAACCCCACAAGGCGCGTAAAACTTCGTCATAAAATGCTTCCTTTTTATTTTCCCTCAACAGTTTTTCAGCTTTTTTCAATCGCCTGACGGCTGTCCTGTTGGCTTTTCGGGTACGAACCAACGCTATATTTGCATTTTCTTTGACCTGTTTGCGGTAAATAATAAAAAATGCGGCAAACAGGATTGTAATAACCAAATAGACTAAAAGATACGTAAATGTACCGAAGAATATTTCATTATTCAATATAAAATGCGGATTTGAAATCAATTTGATATAACGAATATCCTG
>Ga0099364_10006049_pt1 | contig 17728 bp, 17 predicted proteins | sample TergutTh196P3_FD_73070 | JGI IMG/M metagenome (GOLD analysis project Ga0099364, IMG submission 73070) | Microcerotermes parvus P3 segment gut microbial communities from Pointe-Noire, Republic of the Congo - Th196 P3 | ecosystem: Host-associated > Arthropoda: Insects > Digestive system > Gut ...
ATTCAGTTTCGTACAGAAAAAGTCTCAAATTTCGTAGTTGCGGCCTCTGAGCCGCAATCCCCCCGATGACCGCAGGGGATTGAGGGTCAAGCCCGCAATGACGTGACTGAGGTCTTTTCCAATTTATTTGGGTTATAGGAGTTAGGAGTTATGGCTAGGTTGTTTCATAGGCGTGTTGCTTTTTTGGTTTCGATTGTTGTTGCGGTTTCTTTGATTTTGCCGATTCAGGCGGTTGCGGTGGGGAATATAACTTCGGGCGGAGCTTGCGTTGTTGACTACGACACAGGGGTGGTGCTGTTCGGGCATGAGGCCGATACGCCAAGGGTGCCGGCAAGCATGGTTAAGCTTGTTGCAGTGAATGTCGTTTATGATGCTATCAAAGCGGGCGAAATCGGTATTGACACCGCGACTGTCATTAGCCGAGGCGTCAGTGAGCTTTCGTATAGCTTGGAGTTCTCGAACGTCCCGCTTCCCGTCGGATTGTCGGTGACGATTGGGGAACTGCTAGATGTCGCAATAATATGGTCGGCCTGTGCGGCAACTGTCGCGCTCGGCGAGGCATTGGTCGGGAGCGAGGAAGCATTTGTCGAGCGTATGAATGAGAAGGTCGTGAACCTTGGTTTTGGCGCGTACTTTTTTGACTGTTACGGCGCTTCGCGCGATAACAACATTACGCCAAGAGAGATGGCGCTTTTTACAAGACAGCTCATTAGCGACCATCCAGAGGTTTTGGTAACGGCATCGAAGAGGAGCGTCACTTTCCGCGGCACGGAGTATAGTAACACGAATCAGTTGCTCGGAGAGTATACCGGAATAGACGGGCTCAAAAAGGGTTTCACCAGTGCGGCAGGGTATTGCTTTGTAGGCACTGCTCAGCGGGAGGGCCGCAGGATTATCGCCGTGACGATGGGTTCGACCCAAGCTGCTCGCTTCCCCGATGCCAGAAGTCTTCTCGATTATGGTTTCTCAGTCGCCGACAGCGTAATAAACTCGCAACCTCAAAGGCAAAGAAGGACGGCAACTCCGTCAAAGGCGAATCTCATACTAAACGGCGACGAAATGCCGCTCAACGCTTTCCTCATCGGCGGGTCCCATTATTTCAGGCTTCGGGGTATTGCCTTGCTGCTCAACGGGACATCAAAGCAGTTTAACGTCACATTCAGCTCTTCGGAGAACGTTATTGGTATTGTGACGGATACGAGTTATTCAGGAAGCGGCAGCATCGTTGTTGACATCGGCGAGGATCCGCGTTCCTGCGTACTAACGCCGTCAACTATACTTGTCGACGGCATGGAGTTTTCCCTTGAGGTGTATTTAATTGGAAACAGCAACTATTTCAGGTTGCGCGACCTCGGAAGCATAGTCGGCTTTAGGGTAGGCTGGACCCAATCAACGCGCACGGTTATAATCGATACCTAGTGCCTTAACGACCATCAACGGTAATTAAAACAAGATAATACCAGTCGTTATGGTACAATTGAAAATGGAGAATTGAAAATTGATAATTAGGGCGGAGAACGGCTCTTCATTCTCAATTATCAACTATCAATTATCAATTGTGGTCGAAGAGCGCTTTGGGCTACTTGCTTTTGTAGCCGGATAGGGGAGAGCGCATTGCGGCGTCGCGGAGACTGCTGTTTTCTATGTGGGTGTATATTTGCGTTGTATTGAGGTGTTCATGGCCTAAAAGCTCCTGAAGCGTCCTTATGTCCACTCCGCCTTTTAGCATCAGTGTCGCGGCTGTGTGGCGCAGCTTGTGCGAGGAGTATTTCGTGCTGTCAAGCCCTGCGGCAAGCAGGTGTTTTTTTACAAGGCTGTGTATTGTGGATGTGCTGATTCTCGTGCGGCGGCTTGACAGGAAAAGTGCTTTCCCGTCCAATGCGGCAATGCTTTTACGTATGGCAAGATAGTTGTTTATGGCTTCAGCGCACGCGTCGTTAATGAAAACGATGCGTTCTTTATTGCCCTTTCCCAAGACCCTGATGGAGTCGGAGCGCAGGTCGGTCAGATCCAGCCCTGCCAGTTCCGATATGCGAAGACCGCAGTTGAGGAAGATCGTAAGTATGCAAAAGTCGCGCTCCCGATACATTCCATCCACGCCGTCGAGCAGCTTTACGCTTTCGTCAAGGCTGAGATAGCGGGGGAGGGACTTTCGCAGTTTCGGCGAATCTAGGTCGGCCACAGGGTTTTCGGTCAGCTTGTTTGCCTTTAGCGTGAGATACTTGTAATATGAGCGGATGACGGCGATTTTGCGCGCGCGAGAGTTTGCGTTTAGCCCATAATCGGTTCCACGGCTGTTGCCATGCTTCGGCCTGTCGCGCGACAGGAACGCCAAGTATTCATAGATGTCGGATATCGTAACGGATTTGACCAGCTCGAGGTCAACGTCCATTATAGATATTTCGTCAAACTCCGAGTTTTGCGGCGCGTAGTTCTTGTGTATCTTCATAAACCGAAAAAACGTGCGAAGATCAAGGAAGTACTCGTCAATCGTCTTCTTCGAGTGCCCCTTGATAGTTTCATGGTAAAACAGAAACTCGCGCAATATTTCGGGGGAGTTGGTTCTATAGTCCATAATCACACCACCACTCATAATATTTCGTGGGTATGCATTTGTCACATCAATCATCTGACCGCGTTTTTGAGCGAGAGTACAGCTTATTGTATTTCCCATGAAAAACTAAAAGTTTCTCCCATGTAATATCCGCTAATCTGATAAGCGCCGGGCGTGGCAAGCTGTTCTTCAAGGGTCAGAGCGTAACTTGTGCTGACGCTGTCTTTATATCCACTCTCTAAATAGCGAAACATATGACTGCGCACCGCAAATGGTATTGTTTCTCCATCCAACATTAGCACAACACTTGTTAAGTCGGATAGATAAAATGACTGTTGCACACCGTTGAAATGGAACGATATTTCGCTTACGTATAAAGGCGTACCATTTTCGCTTGGTTGAAAACCGATTCCAACCCCTTCAAAATCATCAGGGTTTGCAGGGGTTTCGCTTATATCGCTCTCGAGTATTTTGCTGTGGACTATGAAATCGACACCTTTATATTTTCCTGTCAAGCTATAGACGCCGGGTTCATTGTTCTCGAACTCAAACTCGAAGTAGAGGCCGCCCCAATTAAATTGATTTGTACCGCTGTAATACGTTAGCCTATTTTCTACGGAGACCCCGTCTCGCGTAAAAACCATGTCTGTAAAATCATCGGGATCAATGTCATCAAGCGAACCGTGGAAACGCATTACTACGCCGCGTATGCCTGTTTTTAGCCCTAAAATGCGTCCCGATACCGTGGCATAAAATCCCGCAAGTATATCGTCCTTGTTTTCTTCTGTAACGCTTTCGGCAAGATAAGAAAACTCATCGTGGTCTGTTGCCACATCAAAGAAGCCATAATTGAAACTGCTTTGGTTTTCTTCCGAGATTTTTGCCCCCACTGAGGTATCTGCCGATGCCTGTATGCCGTCATGCGCAACATCGGCTATAAATGGCTCAGCGGCATAAGCAACAACCTCCGCAGAGGAGTTCGCGAGATACTCAAAACTATCCTCCACAGCGTTGAGCGGATTAGCTGTCCCCAAGTAGTTCCTAGAACAGCCACTCAGCAAAACAATTACGACAACCATGCTCATTCCAATAAATCTAACAGAAGCCTTCAATTTTGCAACCCCCTTCGCTTGTTCATATTTTTACAAAACTTGCAATGCGTATATATTGCAATGGTTGGGTATCTGAATTGTATCGTTATTAATGGCATGGGATTACGAATATTCCATATTTTCAATCCACATCTGTGGCGCACTCTGATTCTCGGCGGCAATTGATTTCAATCCACACCGTCCGCGAGGACGGTAACTTGGCTATCATAAGGTTCAAGCACCGCATCTTGAATTTCAATCCACACCGTCCGCGAGGACGGTGACCGCCCCCCAAGTATTATTGATACCCGTCGCTTCGATTTCAATCCACACCGTCCGCGAGGACGGTGACCTGCGGATGGGTAAACGTTCGTAGTTTTATGTTATATTTCAATCCACACCGTCCGCGAGGACGGTGACTCGTCTGCAAGCGAGCGGTTGAAAAGCATCACGATTTCAATCCACACCGTCCGCGAGGACGGTGACCGTTCGCACCAGTAATATACCCTTGCGCTTGCGTATTTCAATCCACACCGTCCGCGAGGACGGTGACTGCCGCCCGCATCATATAGCCATACGTTTCCACATTTCAATCCACACCGTCCGCGAGGACGGTGACCAGTGGGGTCGCATAAGCGGCACACACCTCGGTATTTCAATCCACACCGTCCGCGAGGACGGTGACTGCCGTGAAAAGCCTGTATATAGTCTCAGGCTTATTTCAATCCACACCGTCCGCGAGGACGGTGACTTCAATCGCTGCGGTTGCGGCTGGCGTAAACTTATTTCAATCCACACCGTCCGCGAGGACGGTGACCTCAAGGCCTTTCGCGTTTAGATAGTCTTGCGTGTATTTCAATCCACACCGTCCGCGAGGACGGTGACTGATAACGGATATCGTAGGCAGCAGTAAAATAGATATTTCAATCCACACCGTCCGCGAGGACGGTGACTTGTTGATTGCGAGATAAATGCTTACGAAAAAGAATTTCAATCCACACCGTCCGCGAGGACGGTGACAGCACTGCCATTTCCTGCGTTCCCGAGGGGGTCTATTTCAATCCACACCGTCCGCGAGGACGGTGACTACGATATTTTGATGAGGTTTTATTATTAGGCACAATATGCATCAAAAATATCGTCGCAAGTAATAGTTTAACAAAAACAATTGGTCAATTTTTGCTATTTATGCAAGAAATATGGTGCGAAAGCTCCAGAAAATATATGAGTGGTTGACATTCGCACCTAAACAATCAGTACATCTTCAACAGAAAAAGATGCCTTTGCTCCGAAGTGCTCCACTCTGGTCTTGTAATTGTTTCCCAAATAATAAAAGCGAATACTATCCTCCTCGTCATTAATTATTTTCATCAATTGACTTTTAACTTTTGCACATTGCGTTGCATCAAGGACGCATTCAAAAACCGAATTCTGGACACGCTGACCGTAATTGACGCATTGTTTTGCAACCTGTCTAAGACGACGCCTTCCCTCTGCTGATTGAGTGCTTACATCATAAGTGATTAACACCAGCATTTTGCACCTACTTCCACATGAATGGGGGATACTCGTCAATATCCTCGCGCAAGTATCTCGCCAAAAGTAACGCCTGCGAGTGGGGAACAAGCCCCCAAGCGATTTTTTCTTCCAAAAACGGATGAGTTATAGGTTCCTGCTTACGAGTTTGCCAAGCTCGTAATACGGTTTGACGCGCTCCATCTTTCAGAAGAACCGCACCATTTTCTTTAGTCTCAAATCCATCTGCAACTACTTCTTTACGATTAATCAACGTGAGCACAAAGCGATCTGCTATAACCGGTCGCAGCTCTTCCATAAGGTCTAACGCTAGGGATGGCCTACCGGGGCGACCTCTGTGTAAAAATCCCATATACGGATCAAGTCCCACAGCTTCGAGGGCGCTTGCCGTTTCTTTTGCTAAAAGAACATATGCAAAGGATAGCAATGCGTTAATTGGATCAAGGGGAGGACGCCTTGATCTTTCGCGATAAGCAAAGAACTCCTTATTTTGTAGAATCAGTTGATCAAACACGCTAAAATACCGTTCGGCTGCGCTGCCCTCTACACCGCGGAGTTGGTCCAGATCAATGCACTCATATGCGTTAGTAATGGACTGCTTTAGTGATTGTGATGTTGTTTTGAGTAATGAAGCATCGACCCGCATCTCGTGGTCGCGCAGCGCTCTCTCCAAAACCCAGCGCGCATTGTAAACTTTTCCTGCTATCATGTTTTTTGCTATGGCAAGAGATTCTTTTTCATTGTCATAAATCTGATGCTGCCGATGGCGCAGTAACACATTACCACGTATCTCGCCGGACACTCGCGCTAAGAAGCGACCGCTGGGAGTAAGAAAGCACAGATCAATCCCGCGACTTGCACACGCTCCCATAAGCGCTGGACTTGCACCCGTGTATCCAAACACGACAATACCCTCAAGATTGTGCAACGGCAACCGCATCAGTTCCTCGTTATCTTTGCGGATTACTACATTTTCACCATCGAGCGCGAGATAGGTATCTGGTTGCGTTACATAAAGAGTGTTTAAAAGCTTTCGCATTCGTTGACCTCATCTATTATAACCATAGGAAACATAGAGCAAAACTCACTGACTGACAATAAATCAAATCGTTTTTCAAAATGTTGTTTGCTTCCAAATTCAGGTTTGTTTAATGAAAAGGGAAGTCGGTTAAATACTTTTTCACGTAGCTTTGCAATATCCGTTTTTGTCATCATACCAAACTCGAGAAGTAAAACACACCAAATTGGTTTTTCAAACTTTTCGCCTCGCGCCCATGTGCATAATAATACGTTTTTAAACTTGTCACTTATCAAATAAGGGTATACATCAGATCGTAAATCGTCAAGAAAGGATTTTCGGCTTTGGGTCGTAGCGCTCGGATGATCAGGGTTCTTGACCTCAATGAGTACAATATTGTCATTTGTTTCCATTATGAAATCAACACTAGACAAGTCATGATATGTTATAGTGTCGGCTTTTTGGGCGGTAGCACAGTTTGTAAAATCAAACCTGTATCCGCTTTCATCAAAAACCATACTATTCAACCCTCCATGGCTTTATCGATCGCATCTTTGTAAAGCCGCTCTCCCGCGCTATCGATTGGATTGGGCGTAAGATTTCTAAAGCTGTCTGCCCATGAGTTGACGGTGTTTCCGTCGTCAGACTTATATAGGCAAAAATGCTTAATAGCGTCGTCCTTTTTACGCAACACATCGAAATAACGGACAAAGTTGTAACTATGGGATGCCGCAATTATTTGCACACCATGCCGCTGCAGTTCAAGCATTGATTCTACTAATGACGGTATATTATTCGGATTTATACTGCTTTCAGGTTCATCCCACAAAATCACGCTATTCGGGGTAATGCTTTCGTTCATGATCAACTGCCATAACAAACCAAACTGCTTAAACCCGTCCGCTTCCATTGAAAACGGCAGCATCTTGCCGTTGGTCTTTTTTATCCAAAAACTTCCGTCTTCCGCTATCTCAACAACGCCGTCTATTATTCTTTCGATAACCGGCGTGATGCTTTTTGCCAAAGGCGGGGCTTCGCTCAATTTCCATGCCTGCGCTTTTTCGATGATGTCCAGTAGCGTTACGTCGAACGGCATATTATCGCCGTACTTTTTCTTCATCGAGGTTAAACCTCTGGCGTGTGATAGCATTTCTTTTGAAGGTATAAACATTACTTGTGTTTGAGTTGACGGGAAAATCATGTCATGCTTGAGGAAGAAATCAGGACTGTTTATGTCGCTTTTCAAATATTCGTCACTAACATCAAATACGGAAGACAAGGCACCAGTCACTAATTCTTTTGACATCTGTTTGGCGTTATTATCTACGTTTGTCCCATCATGGCGCTGTTGTGTTTTTATCAAGCTATATATTATTTTAAGCAAATGTGTTTTTCCTATACCGTTTTCTCCAATAATCAGATTAATACCAGTACTAAATTCCATTTCAAAATCTGTAAAAACTGTAAAATTCTTGATTTTAATTTTTTCTATTGGCATTTATTCTCAACCTTTCATAATAGTGATTTTCATATTTTAAGACATATCATCCTCCTTCTTCAGCGTTTCATTGATGTACCCTCGCACGGATTTATTCCTGCCCAATTTTGGTACGCAAATATCCTTTAGCGAACACGCGTTACAACCTTTTCTCGGCTTAACTTTTGGAGTATACTCTCTCGTTGCGTATTCGTGCATTTGAATAAAAGCCTTTGTTACATTTTCACGGAGTTCCACGTCGAACAAAACTTCTGTGCGTCGGCGTGGTTCACCGTAAAAGAGATAGCCGCGTGAAATTTCACATACGAGCATCTCTTCTATGCACATAGCCTGCGCACATAACTGCAGCCTATCTGCGTCATGTTCCTTCGGTTTACCTCGTTTGTACTCGATTGGAGTTGCTTGATAGAGTCCCTGTCTGCCATGCAAAGGAACACCGGTCTCACTTAGATGGAACTCAACTACATCGCATTCGCCACTGATCCCCAATGTGCGGGAAAACACTTTCATACCCCGTATCGTCAATATGTCCCCACGTTTTTCACTGCTTGCTCCGTCATGCACACGCTCATGCATTAGATGGCCCTCGAATGTGCGTAGATTTTCGAGCCATTGCTGTTCTACGTGGATCAACGCCCATTGACGAGGGCAATATGCGAAATGCTGGATGCCTGAGAGTAGGAGGTAATTTTCTTCGTTGTGCATAGCATACCGCTCCATTTATCTGATCTTGCACCTTATTTCAACAAAACTTTTAACTCCATTGGTCATAAATCCCACAATCGTTCAAAAATATTTCGACTCATATTATGAGAACTTCACCTTCAAACTTTTTGAGTTTTACAATACCAGCCATATAGCCCAAAAAATTATTATAAAGCAAATTCCATTGATATATATCCGGCATTATCATTGGTATATTCAACTCTTTCAATTTGTAACGAGCAATTTGAACTGAGTTCCTTTGAAGCTCCTTCCAATCGGCATTTCCATTGCGTATGCGAACACAAAAGTCCTGATCGACAATGGCAATGCACGTATCGGATTCAATTACGTTGAATTGATCTTCTATATTCTCAAAGTCCCAATTTTCCTCGTGTGTGAGCAATTTGCTAAAAACCCTGCTTACACCATGCAATCTTATTTCCTTATGCATAGAATCTGTACTTAATTTGGGATCAATATCTATACTTTTCTCAAAATAGCCACGTAGTATTATTGCGGCATCCTGTAAGCCGGGATTACTTTTTAGCATATTATCTTGCGCAAGTACAAAAGTCCACATCTTAGCATCAAAATACTTATTCTTACGATTTACACGCCCAGCAGCCTGTAAGAGAGAAACTAAGGCGCCTAACTCACGAAAACCATTTCTAAATGATAAATCAAGGCCGGCTTCTGCGCAAGAAGTTGCAAAGAGAGACCAGTCGCTGTCATCTTCGTTTTTCAGTCTGTTACGTACTCGTTCTAGGGTATCTTCTCTGTCCTTTGGTGTTAACGCTGTTGACAAATGTTCGGTTCGTTCACGCCCGAATCGATTACTGTAAGCGTCAGCTAGAACAGCCGCTGTCTGCACAGTGTTAAGTATAATTAGTCGTGGACCGGGAATCGTAGAAATCCAACTCATAAAATCAACAATACACTTAGGTTGTAAGTCACTTTTATACGTAATCCGCTTTTGTTCAAAAACTGATAACCTACTACGCAAATCAACGCCAATTATTTCTGGTATTTCCTTCGCTGTTCTACTTTGAGCAATCTCTTCTATCTGCCAAAATCTACACAAAGACCCAGATGCCATCACCCAATAGCAACTCCATTCATCTGCGAAAATGTTCATCCAATGCCATGCAATAGGCAGGAGTTTTACTGGCAAGGCGGCATGGGCTTCGTCAACAAAAACTGCGCTTCCCGGAAGCTCATGTAGACGACGCAATGTTGAAGGTGATTTTGACGACAATGTTTCAAAAAAAGTAACAGCAGTGGTAACGATAATCGGTGCGCGCCAAAGCGAACTCAAGTGGCGAACATCTTCGCTTTCAAAGTCCGCACGATGATGAAGCTCCGCCACTATTTCCTCGGGGTTTTCTCCGGGCAAAACCAAGGCTTTTCTATAAACCCTGACTGACTGTTGAATAATGCTAGTAAATGGCAACACTACAAAAATACGCCGCAGACCGCGCTTTTGCGCTTGGTTTAGTAAATGTGCCATCACTGCTGTTGTCTTACCTGTACCCACAGGACTGTCGCAAGAGCTTATGGATTCTTCGATATTGGAATTACGGCAAGCATTGTACATCTCTCTTCGCAAAGCATCGCGATTGTCTGTTCCATCGCTGAGTTTGGTAACATAGCTATCTAACGACTCAAGCCGCGCGGCTGGTCGAAGACTTATAGTGGTTTCATTTTGGGGATAATTTCCATAATTTACCGCAGTATTTGTGTGATCCGCGTCAACTAAACAGGATAGTAGTAACCGTAAAAATACCGGCACATCGCCCTTTGGCATCAAATCGTCAACAGGAGGTCCCTTTGTGACGAGATTATCATGGATTCTATTAAGCTCAGGTAGCAGCATGTTTGTTTTCTCAACAACTTCATCATCATGATCACGAAATATGCGCTCTTCTCTTTCTCCCTCTGCTCTGAAATTTGGGAGACCTTTGTGATGTGCCGAAATAATAACTGCTGCAATGAGACAAAAATGTTCATCCGATAAATAGTGGGCAACACCTGCGTCTTGATGATGGTATGGCAATTTTCGTGCTGACTTTTCACCGCTAAGCACTCTTTGATTTTCCTTTTCAAGTTTGCCTAAATCGTGACGGTAAGCTGAAGCTTCTGCTAAAGACTGCAATAATGCTCCATCTATTCGCCCGTATTTCGCAACGATTGGCATGTATTCTTTTAACCGCTTAATAACTGCGTTTATATGCGCCGTGTAAGTTTGAGGTGGTATGCCATTTTTGGGACTATGCGCAAAATAACTCACAGCAAATCCTCCACAGAATCTATCCTTGATAAAAGATTGGTAGGTAGAACGGTCATATCATCATAATCTCCCCATGAGTTCGACGGTTCGGTGTCATCCCCAAGGCGTCGCGGTGTCAGCGCTTCAAACAGCAGATAATCCGGGCAACTACCCAAACTGTTTTTATGCTCTATGTACCATGCGTGACGAAGACGGACATCGGGGCGAATTGCTGAACGGTTCAAGTCATAAGCGTATGGAATTAGTAGCTTCATTAGTTCAATGTCGTCGGCTGTGCAACCTGTTTTTCCGGCATAGTTAGGGTTGACAAAGAATGGCATGGTATAGACTCCGTGTTCCACAACACGGAAGCCTAGCGGAGCCATACCAGCACTTTTACCCCCCTGTACGCCCGATTTATTGGTGTTTGTATGCCTAACGATACTCACCGGAGAAATCGAAATACCAACGCCAAATTGAACGACACCGGTTTTTATAAAGCCTTTATCTCCACCTTCTTCTAAAAAAGTATTGCCAAACACACGCGCATCCCAGTATTTCTTTACAAATTCACTTTCCATAAATTTGCTAGGATCAGCACCCATTTCTTTTACTATTGCATTTCGGTCTCGCCCGCGTGATTCGAGTATCCGATAATTTTCCGGATGCATAGAGTACTTGTCAGGTAAGTCCAAATAAAACGGACTATCTGCATCTTCCAACAAATCCCTCAGTTTACGCTTAAATGAAACTGGTGAGATTTCGCCTAGCCCATTAGGGCGTTGTCGTGGATCACTTTCTCGATCAGGGTCGCCGTTTGGATTTGAATTAACTACTTCAATAACCAACAATCCAGTTGCGCGTTTTAAGTTTTTCCTCATTGCAGTTTTTCTCCTTTAATCGTTATCGTTATAAGTTTCGGATTCATTTTCAAGTTTCTCTCGTTTTGGAAATGCTGCTAGGTAGCCCAAAAACAACTGCGCCTTATCAAAATCGTTGAAGCGCACGGGTTCAGTCAAAGTTTTAGTCAATTTGGTGGACAAATCCTCAAACAGATTCAGATACCACCCTGCGTCGTCTGGTTTGACACTTCCCGATTTCCAGCTTTTCTTACCTCTGCTGTATTGCTTTGCCCACGACAAATATGGACTCATCCTCTGGCTCAAATGTGCCAGAGCCTTGTGCGGAGTTTCTGATGCGGTGAAAAAAACAGCATTTCCTGCTAACTGCGGTGGCACATCTCCATTCCGTACAACCTTACAGTACAACGTGTGTAACTCATCAGAAATCTTAAGGATTTGTCCTACAATAAAAGCTGTGTCTTGCATATAAACCTCCTTAATAAATCCATTCTTATGTAGCAGTAACCCAAACATGGCCGCAATATCAGCAATTTGCTCTTTGTAATACGTACTGGCATCTGTGCCGTTATGACAACGATTACCAAAATAATATATCAAACCTTCAGTATTGTACAATATTAAATTTAGAAAACACTTCACCATTTTCGCGCATTGATGATTTTGCTCTGTTGGAGAATAGAGCAATAACTCAATTCCTTGATAATACTGTACTCGATTAACAAGTTTTTTTCCGCTTGCTAGCTGTTTACCGTCTCGTTTCCAAGCAGTATTAAGTATCCGCGCAACTTCCAACGGAAATGGCACATTAGGCACAATGCCATTAATAATCGGTATATTTAAGCTGCCTAATTGCCAATCCTCCGCCATCTTAACTAGCCATTCGGACGAAAGATTGCGCGTGAAAACAACTTTTGAACGCGCCTTATCCATTTTCCTTATAGAAAACACCCTTATATGTTTAGGTAGATTTTTCGGCGGCAAACCCTTAAAAGCAGATATAAAATTCTCTGCACATTCTTCAAACCGCGCTCTAGCCTTATTACTTTTTGCGTCCTTGTTCGCCGCAGATCCTAATAAAGACGCATAGCGTAAAGGTATTTCTGTAAGCATTGAGGGATATACAAAAACAATCTCATCTTTATCCGCTCGTTTCCAAGTCACTCCCTCGTAATCTTGTGATGCAATCCACTCCAATGCCTGTTTGACCGCTGTACGATTAGCTTTGGCAATATAATATGAACCATCGTCGAACTCACCATATCTCTGCTGACACCGTTGCTCATGAAACATGGAACGGAGAGTGACACTAAAACCCGGTATTTTCACATTAGGCATAGGTTCGGACATATGGCAACTATACGGTGAGCCAAAAGCATCAACTTCATGTTCATTTATTCCATCTACTGATAATGTTTTTGCTTCATCAGCACACAACAAAGCGCTGTTAATCCATGCAGTTATTCTCTCGCTTGCTACGGGATAACCATAGCTTTCCCACTCCACTAAATCCAAGATGACTGAAATATTGCTTCCCGTATCGTATATCGCAGCTTTATTCTCATTCCCGCTGTGGAGAAGAACGCGAAGAAGTGTGCTTGTGTTCAGCCCATCTTCAAGTGCTGACAATATATAAGATTTAAGAGCAGCCCGTAGTCCTCCTTTCAAACTGCCGACAGACTGTATCAAGCTTGTAACGACTTGTCCGTAGTCATCATTGCATTGGTCAATCGCTTCTTGTAATCTTGAACTAATGTTAACAAGAGCGTTGTCTATATTTTTCAGACTTTTATGCCAATTATCATTTATAAGCAAACCCTTAACAATCTCAACTCTCAACAGGGAGGGGTCTTTTGTCATTTCTTCCAACATCTTTTTTTGCTGTTCATCAAAAATACGATACAGGGGTTTGATATTAAAAGCAGGAAACGACGCTTGATTGTTTCCAAACTTGCGTAGTTTTTGAACTGTTTCGACCTTTAGCTCGTCAAGTCCTCCTATGACGCCCTTTTCCGAAACCCATATCCTTAAGCACGGAGCTCTAGTGCTTGCATTAGGAAGCTCTTTGTACTCACGATGCCAAGTCTCAGATTTTATGCCAATATTTGAAAGAGTCTGCGATAACGCATAAAGTTCATTAATCATGGCTATCCTTCTTTCGTTCATAGTTTAAGCAGCCTTTATGTATTATGACATTCTGGTCATAAGAAAAGGAAACAGGGCTATTGTATCCCGAACTAAAAACCGATCGTAACATAGACGGAACGCTAATATCAGGGTGGGAAGACAAAACCTCGGTATTATCACATAAAGGACCGAAGTAGCTTGGCACAAACTCCCGCCAGCCTAGGACAGGAATAGAGTAGCACTGCCCCCGTTTTAGCCGCCTATAAAATATCGATTGATATGCATGTCCGGGCGATGTCGTTTTTGCATCCCATTGCATTGCGCTTTCTGGAAGCTCTTTTTTATTACGGATAGCTCGAACTTCAGCGAATAGTTTATACCGAACATCCACTAATACGGTTGCTAGTAGTTGATAATTGTTCCCCTTTACCAAAGACTTTCCACTGCGCAGAGGTCCACCGTAATTTGTGACATAGGAATGATACTGCACAGGCATGCAAATTTCTACTTTTGTAGGGGTGACCTCAACAGCCGGTCCCCATAGGATTGATTCAAAAATTGCTTTTGCTGCGGAATATGTCGGTGCAGGGTAGCTAACTGGACAATCTCCGGTGTCAGGACGAGTCCAGCAAGCTGTTGCACCAGCGATTTCCATAGTTATCTGATATGCTGATTGATACAAAAGATTCACCTCTTTTTTACTTGTGTTAGAGTCCAACTACAAAGAACGTATTTACATTTTTTTGACTTTATCATATTATGTAAGTGTTGTCAAGCTTTATAACGCTTATACTTGTTATAGTAATTTAGGCTTTATAAAGCCTGTGGATTGAAATTTTGTCGTTGGTATATTTGCGCACTACTCGTCACAGGGAGGTAAGAGGATTACTTCTCTGTGGCGCATAGCGCTACTGTCACTCTATGGAAGTCCATTGTTGCATGATCAAAAGCGTCTACTCAGCGCTTACAGAAAAGAAGACTTCGACCCCGGAATATTGGCTATATTGGAGGCGATTACAAATGGACAATGAATACAGATGCCCAATGCTTGGTGTGGTTATTGACGATACGATTTGCTATGATATCCAAATGGTTGTCGGTTCGGGGAGCCTCATAAAAAAAAGCATACTTGATGAGTATGCGGACTTATTCAGCCCAAGTATGGTTACCGACGAACTGGCTGCGGTTTTTTGCGCGAACTGCTCATTCAATCAATTGTTTGGGCCACCAACAATGATTGAACATGGCACTGCAACAGAACTGTCGGCTTAACGCTGCCCAACACCTTCCCATCATCAACGTCATCAACCCATCCTATCCCTATCATGCAACCTACATGACCAATTCTTTGATAGCGTCGTCTATCAGGAAGCAGTCATTAAGAGTAGTGCCTACTACCGCACCCATCAGCGCATTATTTATCACTGTAGTGTCCCTTGCAGTGATATACTTCGAGTTTGTTATCATCCGTTACCTTATACACAAGCCTATTCGTCTCGTCAATTGTCCGACTCCATTTGCCCGATAAATCATGCTTAAGCGGCTCCGGGTGTCCTATCCCGTCGCGCTCGCCGTTTCTGATAATGTCCATTATCAACTTGTTTATCTTTTTCAGTGTGCGGTGGTCTTGGCTCTGCCAATGGAAGTAATGTTCTAGCCCGGTTGCGTCGAATGTTACGCCATCTATCAACTCTAGTTCACCGCTTTCTTATGTGATTCTAGAAAGTCAATGGCGCGTTGCGGTATATCGCCGTCTTCCATCGCTAAAAGCTCATCCATCGTGAAAGTAATGCATTCGCCGCGCTTCATCCGCTCTGCCGATTCAAGGATGCATTTGACAACATCCGGGGTGAAGTAATCGTTGTACTCTTCTTCTGCGGTTTTAGCTTTGATCTCAAAGGGGATTGCCTGTTGTCGGATTGCTTGCCTGAAAAACACGTTAATAGCTCCCGATATACTGAACCCTAACTTGTCAAACAAGGTTTCTGCCTCCCGTTTGATTTCATCTTCTATGCGGATAGTAATACTGGTCATCGTTATCAACTCGTTTCAAAGTTTAATTGTATTGTAATTGTACTGCATAATGCGTTAAATGTCAATGTGTTGAAAACGATTATTTTTGCATTGCCCCCATTTTGGCAGCGCTCCTTCTTTCATGTCATCCTTGTTAAGCCGTCAGGGAAGTGCATGGGATTACGAAATCATAAGTCCTCCGCTGCTTTACGGATCGCATCCTTTTGCAAAACTCCATTTCAAAATCTGTAAAGACGGTGAATCTATTGATAGATATTTTCTTTATCGGCATTATCAGAATCCTTTTATACATTTTATATTATGCAGTTGTTTTAACTCATCCAGTGTTTTGCGTCCTGAATAATAAAACTATGAGAGTTTGGTTATGGGCTTTACTATTTTTTTCGTAAATTCCCAAAGTAAGTTCCACCGTTGGAAAGGGTGCGGAAGTTAAACCGAGAAACGTTGTAAATGCTGTGCGAATTTACTATGAGAAAAGGTATTGTTATTGAATAAACTTTCAAATATGGGGTATGCTAAGCCCAGAGGATGTAAAAAAAGGTCACGTCAAACAAGCCTCAAACGGTGAAGTTTCAGACTAAGTTCCAGACCTTTGGAATTTAGATTGGGAAATCCCTTGTTCAGTTTGAGTCGTTGCATGCCACCCGCAAGCCTTGACATGCCCCCTAAAAAATGTTCCCAAACTGTGCCGACGGTGACGGAACTCAGGGATATTACATCCTCAGCCACCGTTGCCTTCCGCATTATAACATTTTTTATGAGGCACATCAAGGCCGCTTCGCGCCGCCTGCGGCGGTTGCTATCTTTTTCGCCTCTGGATCGGGAATCTAAGGATATTACATTTCCCTGACTAAACGCCACTAAATCCACCCTTTCAGACTAAACGCCACTTTCGCGTCCACTATGGAACTTACTTTGGGAATTAACTTTACTATTTTTTTCGCAGAAAAAACTTGTAAATGCACAGCCCCTATGATATCATACGTATCAGAAAGGCCATAACAAGGGCCGCAGCGACCGCGTGGTGTCGAAACCACCGCGCGGCGTATGTAGGGAAAGTTTAACCGACCGCCTACAAACACGGGAAATCCCGCCGCTACGACTTAAGTCAGTATATCTTTTTCTAAAGATTTTTACAAGCTGATTTTTTCGGTGTGCCGGTTGTGTTTTTCGTATAAACGCTGAAAACGTAGATTTCAAGCGCGTAGGCAAGGTAGTTTTACCCCTGCGCGCTTTTTGGCATGGCCTTCTGGCGAGCTTCAGGGAATGCAGGCAGAGCAAATCAAAGGATTGGTATATAGACGATAACGGCTATATGACAGACCTGAACGGCTTATTCGACTCGGCAACTGGGCTTGTGACATTTACAATAAATCAAGCGTGAGCAACCGCATGATGATATATTATCACGTTTTGTCTTAGATTCCGCAAAACCCATTGATTTAATCATTAGCGTCTGTTATTATTATGTTGCAAGGCTCAAGGAGGACACCAATGGACATAGACAACATACTACGTAGTGACATGCCGCCGGACGAATTTTTGTCCGAAGACATATTGCCCGACGGATTGCCGAGAATACTCCCACCCTACGAAAACGGCATATTCCAGTCGATCCTTACATTGCCCGAATCCCACGCCGCCCTTGTTAGCATAGTAGCGGCCATCCTTGACCGCCCGGTGAGAACAGTCACGCTGCGCAATAACGACGCGCCTACGAGGGACAAACTCGCGAAACAGGAAGAATACGACATAAACGGCGTCGTGGATTCTGCGGACGGGGACCAGTGCAACCTCGAAATGCAAGCTTCGCCAATGGCGGGCGACAACAGGGGGAACGATCACAGGAACATCAAGTGGCGAAGCGTTTACAACCTGTGCCACCTTCACTCTAACCAGCCGGGGAAAGGCATAGACTACGGCAGCTTTGTGAGAAGCTATCAGATAATGCTGTGCAACTACAAGGTTTTCGACTTTGAAAACGACCTTATGGAGCATTTCGTGTTCCGCAACGAAAAAGGGACCGAGCTCTGCGGCGC
>Ga0099364_10006050_pt1 | contig 17722 bp, 12 predicted proteins | sample TergutTh196P3_FD_73070 | JGI IMG/M metagenome (GOLD analysis project Ga0099364, IMG submission 73070) | Microcerotermes parvus P3 segment gut microbial communities from Pointe-Noire, Republic of the Congo - Th196 P3 | ecosystem: Host-associated > Arthropoda: Insects > Digestive system > Gut ...
GAAATTTCCAAAGAAAGCTGCTTTGAAGAAAGCTGCTTTGAAGAAAGCTGCTTTATGTCAGTTTCTGCAAGACAGCCTGGCAGGTCAAGAAGCTTATCCTTTAGCTGTCCGGGCAGTATAAAAAGCTTATCTCCCAGTGCTGCCAGCTCTTCTCTTTCCATCTGTGCATAACAACCGCTTACCAAAACAATACAGCCATAGCTCAGACATAAACGGATAATACGCCGGGCTTTTTGTTCGGCTTTTGAGGTTACTGTGCAGGTATTAATTATACAAAGCTCTGGTATGGCAGTACCATTAAGCTGATGCTTTTCCTTTTGTGCCGGTAAAAACCAGGGAAGGACAGTAAAACCGGCATTCCGGAAAGAAGCGGCGATAGCTTCGGTTTCCAGCTGGTTTAATTTGCATCCAAAGGTATAAAAAGAAACCATTTACTGGTTTATTAACTGTGCCCTTGTGCGATCCCGGCCATTCCTTGCATCGCTAAGGTTTTCGTTAAGCTCCAGGGCCTGTTCATAAGCTGTTAATGCAGAACGTAATTCGCCGGCATTTTCCCTTGCATAAGCTAGTCTTGCCCACCAGAGGGCATTACGAGGCATATAGTACACTGCTGTAGAGAGGGCTATATCCGCCCGGCGATAGCGGCCCTGGCGGATAAAAATCTCTCCTAAATAATAATATGCCATAAATATTTGATCTCCCTGGGGCGCCAGGCTGATATATTCCTGAAAATACTGGAGCGATTCGTTGTTCCGGCCTTGAAAAAAATATACTTCTCCCAGGATTTCTATAAGCCGCGGATCATAGCGGCTAATGCTCCTGCCTGCCAATGCATAGGTACGGCCTTCTTCATAACGGCCCAGATTAACAAGGCTGCGGCTTAGTATTATATATAATTCCAGATCATTAGGGTTTGCGGCAATCTCGTTTCTGGCGATTTGTACTGCTTCTTCAAATCTGCCGTTCCTGAATGCCTGCAATGCAGTCTGGGAACGGGCATTCCATTGAGCCCCGACGGCAGGTAGTATACAAAGAAAAAAATAAAAACAAAGCGCAGTTTTTATCATGTTTTTATCTTCTATCGGTCATAATACAACGACCGGAAAAAAAGCAGCCTGTTTCCATATTTATCTCCGGTGCAGTAACATTACCTGTTAGTTTCCCGCTGACAGAGACTTCCACCTTTATATCGGCCTGCACATTACCTTTGACAGTCCCCAGGATAATTACCTGGGATGCCCGGATATTTGCATCTACTACCGCTTCTTCGGCAATCATAAGCAGACTGGAAGCATTAATTTCTCCGGAAACTTTTCCCTGAATTAATACAGGTTTATCAAAGCTTAATGTTCCGGTAAATTCAATATCCGGCGATAAAACAGTATCAAAATCTTCCAGTTCCAGAGCATCATTGTGAACATCCGTCATATTTCCACTGTAGCGGAGTATTCACAATTCGTCAATTACAGGTTATTATAATAGCGGTTATGATGATAAAAATTTAAAGGAGCTGTACATGGATTTTGTCAAGGAAATGAAGGCTAAGGCTGCTTCACAACAAAAAAACCTGGTATTTCCCGAAGGAAGCGAACCCAGGACCATAAAAGCCGCCAGGATACTTATGGACGAAGGATTGGCTGCTTCGATTACCCTGCTAGGAAAGGCAGAGAAAATCAATGCCGCTGCTTCTGCCGAAGGAGTTAAGCTGGATCGTATAAACCTTGTTGATCCTGCCCTTTCTTCTTTATGCGACAGCTATGCCAATGAATTGTATGAACATCGTAAACACAAGGGAATGACGCCGGAACAGGCAAAAATAGACATTATTGACCCCCTGCGCTGGGGTGCCATGATGATACGCAAGGGGGAAGCCGATGCCTTTGTAGCTGGTGCAGAAAATACCACCGGTGATGTACTTAGGGCCGGGCTTACCATTATTGGAACCACGCCGGGACTTAAAACTGCCTCATCCTGTTTTGTAATGAGCGGCATGGATGCTTCTTACGGCAGTGAGGGTTCCCTAATCTTTTCCGACTGTGCTGTGCTTCCAGACCCCTCTGCAGAGCAGCTTGCCGACATTGCCGAAAGCGCTGCCCAAAGCTGCCGGGAATTACTGGGAATAGAACCAGTTTTAGCCTTATTGTCCTTTTCAACCAAGGGATCTGCCAAACACGATCTTGTAAGCAAAGTTCAGCAGGCTGCTGATATACTAAAAAGCAGAAATGTAAACTTTCCTTTTGACGGCGAATTACAGGTCGATGCAGCATTGGTTCCATCTGTAATGGATTCAAAAGCTCCCGGGAGCTCCATTGCAGGCAAAAAAGTTAATACGCTTGTTTTTCCCGGACTTGAAGCGGGAAATATCGGCTATAAACTTGTCCAGCGATTTGCAAAGGCAAATGCCTTTGGCCCCTTTCTTCAGGGTTTTGCCAAGCCAGTCAGCGATCTTTCCAGGGGTGCCACAGTAGACGATATTGTGGTTACCAGCGCTGTTACTCTTGCCCGTGCATAGTTTTTATCGCGAAGCGGCATTTAAGCGAAGCGTGCAGGAAGGAGAAAAAAAACTCCGAAAAGCAATAGCTGCAGGAAATAAACGGGATTATATCACCGCTATTTCCATTCTGGAAGAAATCATTTCCGGTTACGAGGGCCCTGCCGAGGCATTTCTTTATCTTGGAAGGGCGCTTCACTGTATTAATAACTATTCACGTTCTCTGGCTGCATTTAACGACTATATTGCAGTAAAACCAGCTTCTTATAAAGGCTACCTTTTTGCAGGCCGTACCTGTCTTGTCCTGGGTTTTTATCAGCGGGCGGCAAGCTATCTGGAAAAAGCCCTAAAAAGGGCTAAAAAAAACAGCCAGGTAATGGCGCTTTTGGGAACAGCTTTATTAAAAGCCCGCAATTCCCAGGCTGCCGTAGATATCTTGCAAAAGGCAGTCGAAACTGCTCCGGAAGATCAAAGGATTTACCGGGCTTATTTAAATGCGCTTTTTATCCGGGCGCTGCGGCTTTGCCGTATGGAAAATTACGAGCTGGGTATTCAAATGCTCCGCTTTGTTCTGGAAAACGGCAGAGACGGCCCCCTCTTACGGCTTGAACTGGGCAGGGCTTCCAGAGAACTGGGATTTCTTGAAGAAGCACTGGAACACTATACCCAGGCACTGCGCTATTCTCCGGATGACCCCATGATACGCTGGTATCGATCTTCAATTTTAATGGAACTTGACAAAAAAATTGAAGCTATCGAAGATCTTTCCATTATCCGTTCCCAGGGTGTACAGCTGCCCGATCTGCCCTGGAACAGCATTCTAATTGACCGTTTTATGATCAATGCTTTCTTAGAAGGAGGACAATGGCGCAGAGCCGCCGATGCATGCCGGGATTGGCTTAAAAAAAATGGAAGCGAAGCGGAAATTCATGCCATGTATGCAGAAGCTCATCGAAATCTAAAAAACTATACTGCTGCAGAAAACCACCTTAAAAGGGCAATAGAAATGGACAGTGAAAGCCTCCAGCTCTGGTATGCATCAATACTGGTAGCCTGGGAAGGGCGTAATTTAAAAAGCCTTAAAAAAGCCCTTTATACTGCCAAAAAATACGGCGGTGAGCAGGAGATTTTATCCCGTTTTTCTATTCTATATGAGTCTGAACATTCAGCCGATATAAAACGGGTAATCACCCTCTTACAAAAGGCAATTCATACACTGGGGCCGGAAACGGAATTAATGTACCAATTGGGCAAAAATTATCTTAAAGTAGGCCTTTTTGAAGAGGCAGAAAGCTGGTTTAATAAAACATTAGTATTGCAGGAAGCTCACGAAGAAGCATGGTTGGGCCTTATTGCTGTCCGTGAAATATTATTTGAAGAGGGACAAGGAAATATAGGCGAAAAACTTGCCGCTTCTTATGAGGAGTATCTGGAAAAATGGCCGGATAATCGCAGTATACGCCGGGACGAAGCACTGTTTTTGGTAAAAACCTGCGAATATGAAAAAGCAGCCAAAAAACTCGAAGCTTTATTGGCCTGGGATCCAAAAAATCCTGGTCTAAGACGGATTTTAGCATATTCATACCGGAAACTGGGAAATTACCGCTCCGCGGCCGTTTACCTTCGGGCTCTGCTCAAGGAAAAGCCCAAGGATATCAGGCTGCTTATTGAATATTGCGGTTGTATTGAACGGGCCGGGAACAGCGACAGAGCAAAGATGATCCTGGAAAAAGCAGCAACGGTTTTTGACAATTTTTCGGAAATCCCTATTGCATTGGGGCTTTTGGCATATAAAGAAGGTCAATTGGAGAAAGCCTTTGATTTCCTTAGAGAAGCTGCTTCAAAAAACAAAAATGACCCCCGGCCGTATCGCTGGATGCAGCTGATATCCAAAAATAAAGGAGATCTGGAGGGTGCAGCACGCTATGAGCGGGAATATGAGCGAATTTTAAAAAAATCTGTGAATTAATGACTTGCAGAAATAGAAAAGATGGTTTATTATTGTAATACTGCTAAAGCAAATAGGGGGAAAGAGATGGCGAAAAAAATAGAAAAAGCAAGTGCACCAAAAGCCAAGACAGCTGGTACAAGCAAAGCAAAAACAAGCGGTGCAGCCAAAGCAAAGAAACCAGCAGCAAGCGCTGCCAAAGCAAAAAAACCGGCAGCAAGCGCAGCCAAAACAAACAAACCAGCAGCTAAAAAACCAGCGGCTAAATCACCCAAAGTAATGAATCTTTTTGATGCATATACAAGTGATCAGCTGCCAAGAGATCAGGGTTATATTATTTCTTCATTTATTAATGGAAATACCGGCTATTCGATCTATGAAGTAATTTCTTATTCCGGCGTTAAAGCAATTTATCCGGAAGGAAGCGGGCTGACATTCCAGTCTTCGGGAAGGAAACTGCATGCGTTAATTGAACCTCCTTCTTATCCCCATAAAGGCATTGAACCGTATCTTAGAGAAAAAAATGACCAGATACCTTTGCGTTTTAAGGAGGTAGACAAACACTTTTGTAAAAACCAGTCTACTATTTATTGGGCACAAAAACCTATTGAATCTCTGTCCTCGTTTAGCGTTGCCCGTCCCACAGGGTTGAACGTAGCCTTTGTATTTTATGACCATTCTGACCTTTATGATACCCTTGCAAAGTTCTTTGAAAGATCCTTTACCAGCGATGCAGGGCTTCCCATGATAGATGCCCGTAAGGGAGGAGCAGAAATCACTGCTATTGTTAAGAAATTTATGAATTTCAAAGGTCAATTTGATTAATTACAATAACCGGCAGGCATAGCTTGCCGGTTTTTTTTTATGCCCTACTCTTCCTTTGTTTTAAGGACTGCAAGGAATGCACTTTGCGGCAGTTCCACGTCCCCGACCATACGCATTCGTTTTTTCCCTTCTTTCTGCTTTTCTAAAAGCTTCCTTTTTCGGGTAACATCCCCGCCGTAACATTTGGCTGTTACATCTTTGCGCAGTGGATTTACTGTTTCTCTGGCAATTATCTGACTTCCAATAGCGCCCTGTATGGGAATTTTAAACTGCTGCCTTGGGATTTCGTCTACCAGCCGTTCGCAAATAGTGCGGGCTCTTGCCTGGGCACGGGGTTTATACACTAATTGTGCCAGGGCATCTACCTGTTTACCGTTTAGGAGTATATCGAGTTTTACCAGTTCTGTTGGTTTATAGCCAATGATATCATAATCGAAGGATGCATAGCCCCTGCTGGTGCTTTTTAGTCTATCGTAAAAATCAAACAGTACTTCCGAAAGGGGCATTTCATATATTAGCTCTACACGTTTTTCGTCCAGGTAATTCATTCCTGTCTGGGTTCCCCGTTTTTCCATACAAAGACTCATAATATTACCAAGATATTCTGACGGAGTAATTACTTCGGCACGGATATACGGTTCTTCTGCTCCTTCTACCTGACTTTCGTCAGGATAATCCATGGGATTATCAACCATAACTTCGCCCTTATTGCGGATAAATACCTTATACTTTACCGATGGAGCAGTAAAAATAACCGACTGGTCAAATTCCCGTTCCAATCTTTCCTGAATAACTTCCAGATGCAGGAGCCCTAAAAATCCGCAGCGAAACCCAAAGCCAAGGGCAGCCGAGCTGTCCTTTTCGTAGATTAAAGAGGCATCATTAAGTTTAAGTTTCTCCATGCTGATCTTTAGTTCTTCGTAGTCGTTGGAATCTACCGGATAAATCGAAGAAAAAACTACGGGCTTTATTTCCCGAAAACCCGGCAGAGCATTTTTACAGGGATTTTCTACCGCTGTAACGGTATCTCCAACCCGGACATCGCTTACTGTCTTAATCCCGGCTATAATATACCCCACCGCTCCGGCATTTAGTTCGTTTGTTTCTGCAAGACCCAGCTTAAATATTCCTGCGCTTTCTACTTCGTATTCTGCTTCATTGGACATAAACCGGATTTTCATTCCTTTTTTAATACTTCCGTTAAAAAGACGCAGATGGACAATAACGCCGCGATAGACATCATAATGGCAGTCAAATATTAATGCTTCCAGAGGAGATTGAGAATTGCCCTTTGGAGCCGGAATTCTGTTTATAATAGCTTCGAATAAATTATCCACCCCTGTACCCTGACGTGCAGATACAAGAATCGCGCCCTCCGGATCAAGCCCAAGATCTTTTTCTATCTGCGCTTTTGTTCCAGGAATGTCTGCTGCAAGCATATCTATTTTATTAATTACCGGGATAATTTCCAGATCATGTTCCATAGCCAGATACATATTGGACAAGGTTTGGGCTTGCACTCCCTGGGCAGCATCCACCAATAACAGGGCTCCTTCGCAGGAATTAATAGCTCGGCTTACCTCGTAGCTAAAATCTACATGTCCGGGAGTATCCACCAGGTTAAGCACATAGGTTTTTCCATCTGCTGCAGTATATGGAATTGATACAGCTTGGCTCTTTATGGTGATACCCCGCTCACGTTCTATATCCATATTGTCAAGTATTTGATTCTGAAAATTCCGATCTTCTACCAGATTGCCTTTTTGTATCAACCGGTCTGCCAGTGTTGATTTTCCATGATCAATGTGCGCAATAATGCAAAAGTTGCGAATTAATGTAACCATCTATTTATTCCGTTATTCTTTCCAAAGTTTCATTATTCCATTTTACAGAAATTTTTGATATAATTGCAAAAACTAATGTAAGTCCCAGCATTGTAATCGCCATTATCTTAATACCATTAGCAATATTTACCGCTAAAATATAACTAAAAACAATCGGACCGGCAGCCATTGCAATATTCTCTATAACTGAATATACTCCAAGAGCTTTAATGGATGAAATACGCTCTTCCTGGTATAAAATAGAAAAATATGTCTGAATATTGGTTGCAGCAAAAATATTTACTATAGCCAATAATACAATAGTTACAATAAGCATAATTATTGAAACATTTAAAGAAAATAAATACAAGGCGCCCGCATTTAAGACCAGCGGAAAAATAACAGATACAAATATGGACACTCTCTTTGCCGTAAATTTGCATAAACTTGCGCCAAACAGGATTGCAAATAAACCGCTTAATAGCATTAATTGACCTATATTGGCTTCTCCCAGTCCGTTTTCCATACCGAATATTGGCATAAAATATTCTATAAAATTTAAGGAGATAATATATGGAACAAACGCCATTATTAGAATACAAAAGACAACCGGTTTAAAAAAGAATTTTATTAGAGCAAATTTTTCTGTTGTATGCTCTTTAATATGTTCTAAATTGATAGATACCTTGCGTAGTCTTTGTTTTGAATTGCCGCTTTCATAAAATATTTTAAACAAATCTGAACGTAAAGAAAATATAATAATACTTAAAAAAAGCAATGCTATAAGCGATGAAAACCAAAATAATGTTTTATAGGGAAAGTACTGTGCTATTATTGCTCCAAAAACTACTCCAACATTTACCCCGGACAGGTATGCTGCATTTAGATTTGCAAAACCGTTGTGCATATCTGCAGCATTTTTTTGTGAACCAATAATTGTATTAAAAATTAAACTAAATGCACCGCAGGACAATCCTAATAAAGCATATCCAATAGACAAATGTATAACATTATCTGCGATAATACAATTAATATTACCAAATAAAAACAGAATTGCCGATATAAGGCTTATTTTTCTTCCTCCGGTTTTTTGAATTATGTTAGGAACCAAAAGCAGGGAAACTATGATCATTATTGCCATAGCAGTAAAAGGAAGCGTAACTATAAATTCTCTTGGCAGAATATATACCGGAACATACAGCTCTGCAGCATATATAGGCAATAAAGCTGTAGCAAAATTTGCAGAAAAATACATAAAAAAGGCAGCTGCTCTTATTAGTTCAGGACGAAAGGTTGTGATATTTTCATTTTTTTTCTTTTTATATGCATCAAGCATTGAAAGACATTCTATAATGATTAATAAAAACGCTACCGTGGTTGCAAGAACAATAAGAGCTGTTTGGATTATCATCGTTCTGTTTTCTGCTTCAACTACCTGCTTATTTAATCCAGTTTCAATTGCAGCCACTACATTGCCGTCTTTATCAAATATGGGACCGACAACATATTCCCATATTCCGGATGGTAAATGATCGCTAAAACGACTATATTGAGCAGAATTAAATATCTCTTCCAGAAAACTTCCTTCAAATTCTTCCCAGGGATGAAATGAACCAAGGGCATATTCTAAATCATAAATACTGTAAATAATGCCTTCTCGTTCTACACAAATCATGGTATAAACCTGTTGTCCTTGAAAGCCAAGTTCAACAAAGAGAGATGTAACATTCTCTAAAAATGTAAGATATTCTTCTTCATCAAATTGCATAGGCGATTGAATATTATTAATAATATCAACATCAACAGAAGCTGCCAATAACCTTGATATTTTTTCAAGCTCGCTGAATGTATTCTCTATATTCTTTTTCTGCATTTCTCTTAATATAACAAGAGAAGAAACTGTAGCGCCGAATATTATGCATAAACCAACAAGTATAATTCTTTTAAAAATATCACTGGTTTTTTTCTTTACTATAAAAAAAACTGCTCTTATTACAAATAAAACCAATATACAAATATTAATAATACATAATAAAAATATAATGCACCTTATAATAATACTTTGGTCAGAGAAAGTATAAGTATCAACAGTGTTATATGAACCGTCATAATTAATAATTAATACATCATCAGCGTTATATGATGCAATAATATTATTGCCGTTGTAATTTATATAATAATAAAATATACCATCAGACATAGAACGATGAAATAAATTTGTTTTTTCACCGCTATTTCCATCTATTAAGCCAATTTTATAATTCCAAATATCTGTGAAAATTATATCATTATTATTATTTGACAAGGCCATAAAAGGCCATATATCTTCATCGGCAGGTATCTCGTTAATAAGAGAACCAGAAAAGCTATAAATCAAAATAGTCCCGCTTTTTGTTGTCCATACAATACGTTGATTTTGAATATTTAACCTACAAAGCAATAATCCGCGAAATGCATTAGGGTATGAAAAATAATTATGAACACGCGGATTGTTTTGCTCCTTAATATCCATAAAAATGTTTACAGATTCAAGAATAAATCCATTATGTTCAAGCCTTACCAAATAGAGAGTATCTTCATAGATAGACATCCCGCTAATCTTTCCCTTAGTAATAATAAAATCTTCGTTAATATAGGAATATGAATATATAACTCCCAGATATTCTCCATTAGAAGAATATTTTATAATTCGCTCTGTACTTTCATCAAAAGCACCTCCAAAAATTTTATCGTATACATATAGATTGTTGTATTCATCCAGCTCTACCAATTCTGCACTCACAAAAGAATGCGAACTTGATATACCGGCATGGATTTTATATAATAATTCTCCATCGTTATCTATTACTACAATAGTTCTTGCTGCATCTGTAATAATCGCAGTTGCCTTTCCATTACTGCTGGCCGAACCAATCCATTCCAGCGGAATTTCCTTGTTCCATGGCTTAAACGATATATTTTCCTTGTTTACAAACAAAACAGCAGAAAACATTACGAACAACGCAAAAAGATACCTCTTTTTTATTTTCATTTTATCCTTCTTTTAAAAGAACATAAATATTTAGTTTGAAGTTCATATTTTCCCAGTCTTTTTTTAAAAAACCTCAAACCTTCTTTTCCTAAATCTGCACCAGTATTTATTTTTTTAACATCATTTAAATAATTTTTTGCAGCAATATAATAAATAAAAACACTAAAATCAGGAACTATTGTTTTTGCAATATGAAAATATGCTATATCCTTACTTGTTTTTTCAAAAATAATATAACTAACAGGAATATCGTCTATATAACCCAGAATACCCTTATACATATAATCATCAAAAATATCTAACATAATTTTTAGCGTATTTTTTGAACAACCAGCAAAAGATCTGCATAAATCACAGTTTTGTTTACTACACCAGCTATTTTCTATATCCATACATAAATAAATATTATTTTTTGTCATTTTCTGTATAGAAACATTTGGTTTATCTAAAAATTTTTTAATTAAATATCGTTTTTCCTTGTTTTTTCTTCCTGCTAAATCTATAAAATTATCTTTGTTATATACATATTCGCTAAAGTCTTCATTATATGCTGTTTCAATATTATACCCAATTAAATATCTGTAATCTTTTAGAAATCTTTCTTCTATATTCCAGATTGGCAAAGCTTCCAGTCCTGCTTCCAAAGAAATTTCATATAATATATCTACTATAGACTGTAACTCATGGTTTTCCATTGGACGGATTATATAAAAGGAAAAATCTCCATCCGGATAAAAATTTGCAATACATAAAAAACCATTTAAACATTTGTATAGAATATTATATTCTCCCGACCATGTTACAATTAAACAAGCAGTTAATTCGAACAGCATATTATCACTATTAAAATTTTTTATCACCAAATGACTTTCTTTATCTGCCGGCAGAAATCCCTTGTTAAAAAGGCAGTTTTGTATATTTTTCTGTTTATCATTCATTATTCAATCCCTTATATACTATACGATATATAATACTTATGCCACAATTCATATGGACTTATTAATTTTTTAAATTTTCTAAGTCCCGGATGCCCCATATCTTCATTAAAATTCATATAATGGACTTCTTTTAAATAGTCCTTGTACATTATATAGATTAAGTATACAAAACCATCGTCCAGAGTTGATTTCCCAAAATATAAAAAGCTAAGCTTACTGTTTAATTGCTCGCATATTATATAACCAACAGGTTTATCTTCGTTAAACAATAACAAACCTTTATGAATTTCTTCGCTGTAAATATCCACAATAATTTCTATTGCTTTTTTTTCACACCCAAAAAAAGAATAACAGTATGAACAATCCTGCCTACTGCACCATTGATCTTCTATTTCCAGGCATAGATTAACATTCTCCTTTGTCATTAATTGTATGGAAATATCTTTTCTGTTAATATACTTTTTAATCCGTTTTCTTTTATAATAATTTGCCGTACCTTTAAGATTTAATAAATTGTCTCTTGAATAAATATACTCGCTGCCGTCTATATCGTATATTATATGTAAAATAGGATTTTGAACAGCCAAATATTCATCAAGCAATTGCTGATCTATTAATTTTATTCTTAATTCATGAATATCTGCTTTTTTGCATAGTTTTACAAGTACAGATAGTATTTGTTGAAGAGGATATTCAGAATTTTCCTTTGGCCTTTGGATAGTCCAGTATATTTCCTGTTGTTCATGAAAAAATACCGAACATAGACATTGATCTATTATTTTGTAAAGTCCAAAAAGACAATCCTGCCAAACAACATAGGTAGTAATATTTTTTTCCTGAAGCCTGCTGTAATACTTATACTTTTGTAAAATCTTATAAGATTCTTTATCAAGTGAAAAAAAACCTTCGCTAAGAAAAATAGAATAAGCTTTTTTTTGTGCATCAGTCATTGTATATGTCACTTTTTATCAAAAACAAACATACTTGGCAAATCAGGATCTTTAATGCGTTTTTTTGCTTCATTAAGATGATATACAGCACAAATATCGCCTGGATCTTCTTTTATGACTCTTTCAAAACGTAAAACAGCTTTTGCATATTTTTTTTGGTGGAAATTTCTGACACCGGATTCAAAGATTGCTTTTGTCGCAATACGTTTACGTTTATCCTTTTCCGGAAGGGCATCCAGAATATCAAACAATCCTATAACTTCGTTAATTCCGGCAGCCTGTACCATGCCAATAAAACGATAAGTAAATTCTCCTTCGCTGCCTGCAAGCTGGTTTAATGTATCCTTTGTTATTAATAAGCCAGAACCAGTCTGTTTTGTTAGAGACTCTACACGGGAAGCCAAATTTACATTTGGAGAAATAACCGTACTGGAGAGTCTTTCGTTTTCACCTACGATGCCCATCATAACAGAACCTGTGTGTATACCCACTCCAATAGCGATACTGTCCACTCCTAATTTAACACAAGTTTTACTGTTAAAAACCAGTTCTCGCTGTAATTCGATACCCGAACGTACAGCATCCAGTCCATTATCAAAAAGCACCATGGCTGCATCGCCTATGTATTTGTCCACAAAACCGTTATTCCTGCGGATTATTGGGCCGGCAATTCCAAGTACTTTATTTATAAAAATAAAATTCTCCCGTGCTGTCATCATTTCAGAGTTAATTGAAAAGGTCCGTATATCAAAAAACAATACACTTGTTTCTCGCTGTACATTATCCCCAAGTTTCATTTTGCTAATGTCAGAAACGCCCAAATGTTTCATAAACTGTACAGGTACAAAACGAATTGTCGATTCATTAAGCCGGTTAATGCGGTTAAACTGGTTTTGCAGTTCCTCTGCCATGTTATTAAGGCCATAGCTGACTTTACCAAGTTCATCCTTTGCTTTATATCGAACCCGTTTGGTATGATCCCCGCCGGATATGGCGTGCAGAACACCAGCAACAGCAGAAAGCTGCCTGACGATAATAGAAATTAAAAAACATAAAACCAATAGTATTACCAGACAAATTCCAGATGCAATAAGGGCGACATCTTTTCTTAGATTTACATTACTGATCTCATAAGCAATCATATCAAGTCCAATTTCCAAAACGCCGTTTACATTTCCTGCACTGTTGTACACTGGTACTGCAGCAAATGCCCAATCGCCGTCATCAAGAGAAAAAATTCCTCCAACAATCTCTCCTTTTATTAGGGAGTCGTATTCTTCTCCCATGAGCGGTGTTGTTGGGCGGAAAAGGTTATACTCATCGGTACAAACCATCAAAGCATATTCAAAATGACTGCCCTTAAAAAGCGCTGAATAAAAGGCTTTATTCCATGGATCTGCATTATTTCCGGTAATTTCCTTCAGCGTTTGCACGAGATTGTTATATGAATCGCTGTAATAATCTTTTGTACTTTTTAGCATATCAATGTCATCGCCGTTTATTAGTTTTGAAGAAAGAACAGCCAAAGCCCTAAGTTCATTAAAAAGAGTTTCGTTATGCCGTTCGGTCAAAATATTAAAAGTAACCGAAAATAATATTATAAATGCCATTATCAAAAGCGGAATAATTACAGCAGTTTGTTTAATAAAGAGTGAAACATAACGATCCAGGATACCGACAAATAATATAAAAAAACCGCTGATAAAAGCAAGTATTCCCAGTACAAGAGAGAGCTGTACAACAATTATTCGAAACCTTTCGGCAGGCGGAAGTTGTAATGGTCCGTCGAAAATAATAAAGTCAGAACCGTCATACATCCATACTATGTCGCCGTATATTCCAGCATATGTATTTTCATAAAAACCAAATCCCTTAACTGCCGGAAATTCTCCCATTCTTTTTAAATGCTCAAAATAAGATTCGGGGACAATATGATACATATATGAGCCATTAATGCGAAAGAGTGAACCTGATGCCATATCAAAAAAAATAATATTTCCGTCATTATCATATCTTAGGTACCATGGAATAATACCGCCAGATTCTTCGTTCCAGGTAAACGAAGCCCTAAGCAGCGGTTCTTCACTGTTTATAACTTCAAAAATGTCCCCGTCACGCATAACATATGCATAATTATTAAAATCTTTATGTATAAGATGAGCAATTAGATTATTATCTCCCATTCCCCACCATTTTGGAATAATCAACTGCTTAAGATCTTCGCGGAATGTGTCGTACTGGTAGAGTGTAACCCTGTTCCTTTCAAGGCGGGAAAAAGTCAATATACCATTTTCGCAAAGCAGCGAGCTAAACTGATAAAATAAACGAGGATTATTTACCGCACTGTTATAGTTTATACTAATAATGTCTTTAATAAAATGTCCGTTATTATCGTATTTCCTGATTATATCCCGTTTTGTCAGGTTGGCATCATATTCTGCTTCCATGGCATATATATATAGATTCCCCCTTTCGTCAATGGTAAAATCTACAATTCGGATATATTCCTTCATTTTATCAATAGTGATTGTATAATGAATATTTCCGTCCGGTGCCATGCAGATAAGACGAAATGATCCGCTGTCCACTATATACAGATTGCCGTCTTTTTCGAATTTTGCAACAGCCGGTCCGCTAAAAGTAATTGTACTCTGAAAAAGTTTCATTCTAAGAGCATCTATATTAAACAAACACAGTAATCCGCAGCCAATAAAAATGATCATGCATAGAGCAAACATAAAGTATGTAATTTTCTTCTTTTTCATGCCCATGATATTATTTTCACCTTTGATTGCAGTAATTATACAGGAAAATATCGTTTTTGTATATGTATCATTTGCGCAGCTGTTTCTGTAATATTCCTGGATGACAGCACAGATACACCCAAGATTGCATTTCCGGTAAGTTCTGCATGAATAATTTTGGGTAATAATAGTACTTTCCTGCTTCTGTCGGCCTTATACTGGTTCCAAAGCCCTTCTGCGCACTGCCCGCCGGAAAGCGTTAATTCTTTTATTACCTGTCCCGCTGCTTCCAGATTATCAATGGCCTTAATAAACGAATCGCATATTTTTTCCAATACTGCCCATCCGCTATGCGAAGAGTCCGAGAAAATTTCTCGTACCAGATCAGCATGGGGTTTTCTTGCCTGAGCTGTTTCACTGCGGTACTGTTCAAAAAGTATCCCTGATTTGGGGATATGCGCTCCAATATTCCACAAACCGGGAATGGCATGGGGAAGAATACGCAGTGCTGATCCGGCCGCTGGAAGATTGGATACACATAGGTTGATTCCTTCGGAAGATCCTGTTCTGTCACAGGCTTTCCCCGGCTCCAGTGTTCCTGTTCCAATAAGCGCCATAATAAAGTCCGCCGCTCCTGCTATAAGAGGAATACCTGCAGGAAGAAGCTTTGCAGCAAGACCATCTTGTAAAAAAACAGCAGAATTGAGCTCTCCAATAATACTGCCCATGTTCACAAAGGGGGGAAACCAATTTTGGTCTATTTCCAGCCTGGAACATTGTATATCATCCCAGTAAAAAGGAATATAAGCTTCATGGGGAATTACCGTTACAGGGCCTGCCCCAAGTTTCCAGGAAAGCCATTCCTGGGGAGAAAAGAAATATCTTACTCCGGCAATGTTTGAAAGATCTGCATCTATAAAGGCTTTTAATCTGGGCAGGAAAAGCGATATGGTTTTTTCCAAAGGCATATTTTTTAAAGGAGTTAATGGATCGTTCCAGTAAATTGGCCGCATCGATTCTGACGATTCCGGGTCTTTTCCTTTTACCGGGATTAAAGTAGGACCGCTTCCGGAAATAATAAGTGCAGCTACCGGCAATGTCCTGCCGGCAGCATCCCAGGCCCCGGCAAGCTGATCTGCCGCCGAATAAAAGGCATTGAGATACGGAACGGCTTTCCCATCATTGCGAAATGGAATACGGACAAAAGCATGCAGGGAGCCGGTATTGTCGATCAAGGCAGCTTTAAGAGAACTAGTTCCAAGATCAACGCAGAAAAAAAGTCGTTCTTTCAAGTAGTACTATTCCAGTAATTTTAATTCTCTAACAAGGTAATTTCCACACGACGGTTTTGCCTCATTCCTTCTGCAGTACGATTGTCTGCTACCGGCCGTTCCGCGCCATAACCGCGGACTATTACCTGGGAAGCATCCCGCACTCCGTTGGAGATAAGGTAATTTGCCACCGATCCGGCACGATCCTGTGACAGCCTCATACGGCCGGCGGCCGTTCCAGCCAAAGCAGTATGCCCTGCAACAAGTATATCCCTGCCGGAAAACTGCATTAGGATTTCTCCGATTTTATCGAGTTTTTCTTTTTCACTTTCCAGAAGTATTGCAGAATCGGGCTGAAACTGTATATTTTCCATATTGATCAGTATCCCTTCATCTACAATACGTACCGTTACATCTTCAATTCCAAGCCTGGCAATCTCATCTTCAATGGTCTGCGCTACTTCTTCTTTTTGCATAATTTCCGCTTCGATTACAACAGCCTGAGCCCTGCCGCGGAATTCCATTATCATTCCATTGGATAGTTCAAAAATCAATCTAAAGGTTTCGTCGTAGGCAACAGCCTGCCCTATTTCCGTATCCCAGTATACAAGCTGATCTGATGCTCCCATAATACGCCGTGGCCATACGCGCCCGGGAACCGGATCCGGTTCATAAAAAATCCGGTACGATACAGAAAAAACCGGATAGCTTTCTTCCCTCCATTCCTGTTTGCCGCGGTAGGTATAATGGGCTTCAAAGGGAATACGGTAGGGCTGTTCAATTTCAAAAGCTCTGCGGAAATCATGCATTTCGTAGCCGGCAGCGCTCCAGCTTTCACCTTCTGTTACATTCCTGCCGGGAAATACCGGTACATTGCGAACCACCGGCATATAGTATTCCGGGTCTATGGTAATATACCCCAGCCTGTCTCTTTCAAATATAGAATTATATTCTTCACTCCATTGAAAATTGCCATCCCCTTCGAGAAGCTGCTCTGAGGAAAGAAATACAGCATTATGCTGGGCGCTGTCTTCTTCTGCACCGGTTACTTCTACAGAAACCCTGTTAATAATCCTTGCTCTATGGCTGAATTGCCTGTCTATATAGACATCCTGTTCCACTACAGAGACAATACGGTATTTGTTTCCCTCGGCATACTGGAATTCAAAGGTTTCTGTCCCTGCTGCTGTAAAAAGGGCGATAAAAAGAAAAAAGCCAAATAGTACATGTTTTTTATTCATAGGGTCTCAGTATAACTATACAGCATAAACCGGATTTTGTAAAACCTTCTTGCTTGACATGATCTATCCATATTTATAAAATATGTTTATTAGAGTAAAATCCCGGGCCTTTAGCTCAGTTGGTTAGAGCAGCGGACTCATAATCCGCTGGTCCTGTGTTCAAGTCACAGAAGGCCCAGAAAAACAACAATTTATGGGGAGCTGGTGATATGGAATTAAAAGGATTCCATGGTATCGGCTGAGAATAAGCTTACCGCTTTAAACCCTTGAACCTGATCCGGATAATGCCGGCGGAGGGAACATAGTGCAAAATTGCGCCCTGTAAAACCTCCCTGCCGGGAGGTTTTTTTTAGGAGGCGCGTATGTCAATACCGGAAGCAAGTCTGGCAATTCAAGTGCTGCCCCAGACAAGGGACGGCGAAGAACTAATCCGCATTGTGGATGCAGTAATTGCCTATAT
>Ga0099364_10006051_pt1 | contig 17721 bp, 23 predicted proteins | sample TergutTh196P3_FD_73070 | JGI IMG/M metagenome (GOLD analysis project Ga0099364, IMG submission 73070) | Microcerotermes parvus P3 segment gut microbial communities from Pointe-Noire, Republic of the Congo - Th196 P3 | ecosystem: Host-associated > Arthropoda: Insects > Digestive system > Gut ...
TACATCACTTTCAAGCGTTCGAGTATTGCAAAGACCACAGGACATACTTCTGCGTATTCTATGATGCCGAGCATATGCGACAACCTATCTGGCTTGTCGGTAAAGGGGAATCCCGTGCAATCGTCTGGCTTGCACTCTTGAATCTGGCAGCGCCCATCGTCACCTAAAAACGCACATGGCGTTCCATTGAGTTCATACGGCTTTTCATCGCCTGGCTCTGCATTTGTTAAATACTTCGTGATAAAATCGTTTTCCTCCACCCCGAGAAATGCTGCGATTCTCTTGACCTCATCGTTGCCGAGGATCGTGCTGTATGTTTTGCAGCAATTAGCGCATTTACAGCAGTCATAACCCGCGAACAGTTCCTTGTGAAGCGACAAAAATTGCGCGTCCAGTTCGTCATAATCAGCACGGTTTTTAAGGAATGTCCTGAATTTGTAGTTCTGTTCTTCGAGCCTTTGCGCTTCTGCTTTTACTTCGTTTGGCTTAATCATTATGCTGCTCCTTCAAGGTATAACATAGTCCACCGATAAAAGGTCTTTGCATGCAAAACTGTGCAATTGACACCTTCGATGCAAGTTTATCATTTATGCCACCGATGCACAACGCACCATGCACATAGCTGAGGGAGCCTGTACTTTCAACCCCGCCACTTGATGTCACTTACGCATAAGACGCGATTTCCATATCCTAGGGTTTTTCGTGTTGACAAATCTTGTTACTTCGCATAGAATGAAATCACCGATAAGGTTGGTGGGCTGACACCATTAAGAATCCGAAAGACTTACTGGACTTCGGGTGCCAGTGTGCCGAGCAGGCGGCGGAAATCCTGCGTGCCTTGCTGGACTTCGGGTGCCAGTGTGCTGGCGGACAGCGGAAAAATCAGCCATTAACGGGGAGTATCGCAGACCTGCGGGGCTGTTGCTCCCCGTTAGAATTTGGATGGTAGCTCTATGGCAATCTCTAATCCAACTGAAGCATTACGTATTGTCTCTACATGTGCAGCATTATACGAAAAGAACCTCTCTGGTAAAAATGTGTTGTTCGCGACTGTGGATGACGATAAATCCGCTTGTGTTGAAACGCTGTTTCAACCACAGAATTTTCTTCATTTAACTGGGTTGCAGACAAACCTGAGCAGCGAGCGATTCTATGATGCCGCACTCCATCAAAGGCTGAAGCTGTCCGATGTTTCATTCAAAACAAGTGGCGTAACGGAGTTAAAACTACAGATACTCCCGAGACTCATGTCTATCCACATCACAGCAAGGATGATTGGGGATTATGACCATTCCCAGCCACTATTGATAACAGACAAGTTAGCTGGAACAGTTACAATGGCCATGGGATTTGTCCTCACCAATGGTGTTTATGTTCCCAACACCGCATTGAAAAAAGACCTGCGAGACATTACTGCAAATGCTACCCGGCGTAAAGTGGCAGCCATTTTTACCAAAACTAAAAACTCCGAAAAATATATGCATCTAACCTATATTGCCAAAGGTATGACGATTGATGACCCCGCTATTTCATCAATACTTCAGGAGAATGTGGACATGGAAAACCTGATTGCTGAATTTCCTGTTCTGAGAAAACCAAGCGTCTGTTGAACACGGGCGCTTTCTGGTTACGCAATCGTATTCCGATACCATGCAATCGTATTCCGTATACCCTCTTCAAATGAAGTGGCCGCCCTAAACCCAAATAGGCGTTCCGCCAGCGCAGCGTCAATCAGCCTGAGAGGTATCATGCTGGGTTTGTCGGAGTTGTACTTGATTGTTGGATTTATATAGCTATCGGCCTTGACGATAATATCCAGCGCCTCTCTTACGCTGATGGACTCCCCCTTGGCGATGTTCACAGGTTGAAAAGTTTCCAGCTTCTCCATAGCCATCAGCATGCCGTCAATAAAGTCCTTGATGTAAATAAAATCTTTGCGGTCGTTTCCATCCCCCCATACTTCAACAGGATCGTGCCTTTCCACTACTTTTCTTATCAGCGCAGGAAGCACATGTGAAGTTTCCCACTCAAAATCATCCCATTCGCCGTAGATGTTGCCGGGCCGGACTACGACTGTTTTCATTGGTTTTTTTATCTGTTCCGAATACATCCCGCATAGGATCTCCGAAAACCTTTTCATCCACCCAACGCAATAGTATTTTTCGTATAAATCTCCCGCAAAGGCTTCATCTTCTTTTACCGGATGCTCATACGGTGGGTATACGGTATTACTGCTTATAAAGAGATATTTTAGGGCACCTGCACTGTAAGCCGCATCCAGCATGTTCGTGTTCATGATCACATTTGGCGTAACATGCGCAAGCGGCGAATTTTCGATAACTGCCGCGCCTGATGTGTTTGCCGCGCACATAAAAACAAACTGCTGATTTTTGACCGCTTTTTGGCAGTCGATGGGATTTGTCAGATCCGCCTGTATATAGTTGACCCTTTCATCCTTAAACTGCGGCTGACGTTTGTGTATGGTCGCTGTAACAATGGCGCCCATCTCCAATAACCTTACTGTCAAGTTCGTGCCAACAAAACCGGACCCTCCGGCGACTAAAACGTTTTTCCCTTCAAACATAGCGTCACTTATTGCTTCCTTCCTTAAAATAATTCTGCTTCAGCTTATATTCATCTTGATGAGCCACATACCACTCCCAAGTTTCCTTCAGCCCTTCCAACAAAGACGTCTGCGGGTCATAGCCAATCATCGCTTTTGCCTTCGATATATCCATAACCCGTTTCGGAAACCCCGAAGGCTTCTGAGTATCGAAGAAGTAATTAAACGGCAAAAAACTGTTAAGCGTTTCAACCAGCTCCCTGACGGTGTACCCAATTCCGCTCCCCAAGTTAACATATCCGCCTTTGGTGCCGTGATACAGCGCAAGGATCACCCCTTGCGCTACGTCTTTGCTATACGCAAAATCACGCACCGCGCTACCATCACCCCAGACCGTCACAGGGTCTTCCTTATTAAAAATCCTGTGCATCAGCGTAGGGATGACCATGGCGTTATCGGGGTCAAAATTATCCCCCGGGCCATATACGTTACAAGGCCGCACTACGGCGAAGTTGTCAAGGCCGTATTGTATCTGATAGGTTTTAACCTGCAACTCAGCCATCCGCTTGGCCCATCCTGGGAACATATCCATCGGCTCGCCTTGGAACTCGTCGCTCTCCACAAAAACCTCCGCTCTTTCATAAGCACCGATTGAGCTTGTGTATACCACCTTGCTTACATTATTGATTCTACAGGCCTCCAGCATATTGGTATTCATCATCAACAGCGGCACGAAAAAACTGGCGGGTTTAGCTTTCGTAATCTCGACAGAGCCTTTGATACCCGCCATGTGCATAACATAATCCATGTCCTTGCAAAGTTCTTTGCAAAAATTGAAATCCGTTAAGTCTCCAAAAACATGCTCAGCCTTGGGGTTAATATTTATCTTATCAAGGGAAGCGACTTTAACAAACGCCCCGGCGTCCACCAGTATATTCACCGCTTGCCGCCCGATAAGCCCGGTACCTCCGGTTACTAATATGTTTTTGTTTTTGAAGCATTGGAGAATGGTGTCTGTTAACATGATATGTGTTCTCCCCTCGTTATATCATTTAATTACATATAAAATATCCCAAATCAAAACCGTCCGGCGGCGGACTTCAAGAAAAGGGCAAGCTGAAAATCAAACTTTGAACCTCTTATCCCTTTTCTCAAACTCAAAGAGTCCAACGAAACAGCTATCAGAAGGGCTGTTTAGATTATCATTATCCTTTGGATTGACATTTTTGATCAATGGTGGCTCGCCGTTTGGCGTAGCGATGCTAAACTCTATAAGCCGCATATCAGTGAACAACTCTACAACACTCTGAGGTTTAAAAATACGACCATTGTTAAACCAGATTTCATCTTGCCCAATAGGCAAAGATATATATACTTTTCCGCCTGGCTTCATCACGCGTTGTATAGCGCAAATGGCTTTATCGCAAGCCTCTGGGTCAATTGGGTCGCCATACCTCCCAAGGCCGAAATGCTCCAGTGAGCATAATGCGGAAAGCGAGTATAACGAGTCATCTTGAATACTCTCTAAGTTTGTGGCGTCAGCTTGCACGAACTCAAGCCTTTCATCTATCTTGTGCGGAAATGGGCGTACATCAATCATAACTACACTCTTACCAAAACATAGAAGATGCGTTATGAATCCGTCTATTCTGGAACCAACGTCATAATGTTTTTCATCCCTATCTAGCTCAAAAATCTTTTTTGCTGCCCATAAATCCTGCGTCAGGTATTGGGATAATCCACCCGCAGGGGCTGCCTTGTCATCAAGAAACGCATGGAGACGTGTTATTGGTACCCCCCCCCGCATTTAGCTCTTTTTGCTTCTTTCTGAAGAGTTTTAGATCTTTGTAAAACCATCTCCAATAGTTCGGACGCATTGGCTTTAATGTAAAATATATACCCTTAAGAATTGGATATGCGAAAATCTTTGTTACTGGTTTTTCCTCTATTATTGCCTTCAATTTTTTTATCATCATACACCTCCAAACTCCCCTGATACCATGCGATTGTATTCCGTATGCCTTCCTCAAATGAAGTGGATGCTCTAAAGCCAAATAAGTTTTCCGCAAGTGTTGTGTCGAATAGCCAGAATGGATGACTTTTAGAACAATTTCACAATATTGTCATTCGCCCTCCATCTTTGGCAATTGTGACGATAAAACTGTATCACTTCTATCTCTTGATTAATATGCTTTCTTAATTTGCATATAGTTCAACCTCGCGATAAAAGTCGGAAATTAATAGCGCCTTTACTTGAAAATCATTTATTTTACTTATGGGTAGTATCTCGCTTACTTGGAAGTAATTCTTTTCACCGTCAATCAAATCATCAAAGAATATGAATTTTATTCTTTTTTCGCCTTTCCACAAACTATCTAGATAGTTAATCATATTTCTTGTATGCCAACCTGTTGGGTAGATAGCTACTTCATCACCATAGGTGAAACAAAACCCTTTCATTTTATCTACGATATTTCTTTCACAATATCCATACTTTTTCGCGAGCCGGAAAATATAATCCAGTCTTTCAATAATTGATATGCCTTGGGTGCATCTTTCCTCGCAATACCCACACTTAATGCACGGATTATCGGCTTCACCGTCTATCATTATTCCTTCTTGTATAAAGTAGCTGAAGAGAACAGATGCGGCTTTATACTCGTTGCCCTCTATCGCTTCTTGTGACGTCAGCAAAAGTCTATTATACGCATTCATGTAACGGTAGATGGGTAGCATTGCAGGGCAGTTCTGGCAGTATCTGCATAGTGTGCATAATTTTTCTTTAGAGACGATATTTAGATTCGCTGAGATGTAACGATGTTTGCCGTGAATTATATTTTCGCACACCGTAATGTTCTGCTTCAACTCCGCATTGTTTTTAACGAGCGCTCTAACCTTCTTCTCACATCGTCAGCAGAAGGATCGTCATATGAAATTGATTTAGTGTTTACATGCACAGTTTCCCTGCATTGCTGTAAAGCCATTCCCATTATTTTTTCTGCTTTTCCATGCGCGTATGCCGGCGCGACGTCAAAAAAGTTGATTCCGGATTCTATTGCACTGACTACAAGCTGCGCACACCGTTCCAGTCCTTCAATATCATCTAAATCATAGGATGAAAATCTAGAACAGCCAAATCCTAATTTTGAAATATCCGTTCCATCATCTCCGAGTTTTGTGTATATCAATCTGTAATATGCCTCCGTTTATCGTTTCATCTTATCCAATCGTTGAACAATCTGGTATATCCACAAGTTTTTATCTTTGAGATCAGAGAAAACCGCCCGGATCCCTAGCAGATCAGTTTGCTTGAAATCGGTCAAAAACATATTTCTTATATGGTTTCTTAAATCATTTAATTCTTGACACAATTTTAGTATATCATCGTATTTTTCCTCATCATTTACGCAATCAGCCATTATATCTTTATGGTGCCAGACCATAATATTTACCAGTGCCAATAACACTACACATGCAAAAAATAGATCGTATCGCATGGTTGAAATATTGCATTTTTCTGAATAGTTATCAAGATCGCTGGACATCAAATGCAAGTTTCTCGCTGCCGCTTCGCATCGTTCGCCTGAAAGCTTAATTTCTTTTATTTGGTTAATGGTCATCATATCTATCAATTCACCGACAGGATAATAATATTGGTTTTTTTCTCCTCCGTCTTCTGCATCATTATCAGATGGCATACAGTTGCGTGTATCACGCAGAATGCTTAAGCTCCACCCTTCAAGTTGGTCTGTATCTACATTACTCTTCGCATTAGACGTTTGCGATATCTCCCCTGATAGGCCATTAAGCTTATTTTTTAATTGATTGCGCAGTCCATTAATCTAATTTGAAATCTTCTGTGCTTGTTTGTCATAATTTTCCTGATAGAGTGCCTCTGCTTGAATCTCGCTCACCCTTTTCGCTATACCCGCATATTTATCATTTGCCGAAGGCAAGCCATTCCATACATCATCTTCTTTTCTAACTTCAAGATTTGGATACTGGCAAATGCTCCCTACCAGCAAAAAGCGATCGATACCTGATTGATACGCGGCTTCAAGCGAGTTGTAGTTGCACAGCAAAAAACTATTGAACTGTTGCGCAACCTTAGAGCTTCCCATTTGGGTGCTGCCTTTTATTGCCATAAGCTGAAAGACAACATCAATACCGTTCATTATTTGTTATAGGAACACCAAAATAATCGGACCGTTCTGATTATAATGGCAAGCACTGTTGATAATCAGTCACGTCTACCCGTTCGTATATGGACAAGTCATCCCCCAACACAGCTCGTGCCCGCTCATCATTGTCAAGAGAATCTACTTTAATGCGATGTCTCTCAACGCCTTTTTCCAATAAACTTTTGAATACTGCCGCACCTATCGTACCAGTGCCTCCCAAAAGCAATATGTTCTTATTATTCCAATAATCAGACATAATCCTACGGATATATAATCCGCCACTCTCCTCTCATATGTACGTAATACTGGCAGGTGTAATCTATAAATACATTTATATATGCGAACAATTTGCTTGCTGTATTTTTAGAAAACGCTTGATACCCATATTGATTTATGCCTCCAATTATTTATCTGCTGCAGTCACTTTACGACAAAATACGATGTTCTTGATGTTATTGGTAAACGCTTGAGCTCAACATTATTCAATCCAAATACTTCCATTAAAGCTATTGTCTCTCCTGGCGAATCTGGATCGTTAAGCTCATCAAAACCAACAATGCTACCCTTGGGTAACCTTTCTTTGATCTTTTCCAAACATTTTTTTGTAGGTTCATATAGATCAAAGTCAAAGTACGCCAAAGCAATAATCGTGTGTGGGTTTCGGTCTAAATACCGATCAATTTCCACAGTGGCATCCCCCTTGCATAGTTCAAACTTTTGTATATGCGAGAGTGGATTATCTTGCTCCTGAAAATATAGTTGTTTCCACAAGTAGTTCTCGTAATTCTCGGTTGTTGCAGCCTCGCCAATTTTCATCATCTCTGAAGCACCATCTTTCGAGTGTAAGGATGGAAAGCCTTTAAATGTGTCAAAGCCAATTAGTTTTCTGTGTCTGTTAAAAGGTTCGTATATTCCGCGTAATGCGGCAAACAAGGAAATGTTTTGTCCCCACCTTGTTCCAAACTCCATCACAACTCCCTGAACATCAACAATTTGCTTATAGATATGATTCATAAATAATATACGCGACAGCGTTCTTGAGTTTAAAAATAATCCAAGATTAGACAAGAGGTGATTTTCGGGAATAGGACATTGTTCAAAGTGCTCTAATAGTTCATTCCCGATTAGTTTTTCTTGTTCGCTCCAATAGTTTATCGTTTTGTATTCGCTTTCTGACATAATAGACCCCTCAATTCTTTATTTATACATCGCATTTGTCGAAGAGTATAACTACGGCTTAAAGCTGTAGTTATTTAATAGTTAGGTATGAAAGTCTGGATGCAGCAGAAAAGCGTTTGATTTCTACATTGTTCAATCCAAAAACCTCCATTAGGGCTAATGTTTCACCAGGCATATCGGGATCATTGAGTTCATCAAACCCAATGATACTGCCCTTGGTTAGTCTGTCTTTGATCTTTTCCAAACATATTTTTGTAGGTTCATATAGATCAAAGTCAAAGTATGCCAAAGCAATAATCGTGTGCGGGTTTCGATTCAGATACCGATCAATTTCCACAGTGGCATCCCCTTTGCATAACTCATATTTTTGTATATGCGAGAGCGGATTATCTTGTTCAAGTAAAAACAATTGTTTATGCAAATATTCTTCATACTCTTCGGTGGTAGCCAAACCGCCCAACTGCATCATATTGGATTTGCCATCTTTTGGGTGTAAAGAAGGAAATCCCGCAAATGTATCAAAACCAATGATCTTTCTATGCCTGTTAAAAGGCTCATACATACCTCGCATGGCCGTAAATAAAGCAAGATTCTGTCCCCACCATACTCCAAACTCCATCACCACACCTTGGACATCGACAATCTGCTTATATATGTGATTCATAAATAGAATACGCGACAACGCCCTTGAGCTTAAGAACATTCCGAGGTTTGTTAAAAGGTGATTTTGGGGGATCGGACATTGCTTAAAGTGCACCAGTTGCTCATTCCTTATTTTCAATTCATCATCACTGGAATGAGTTATAAGAAAATCAGTACTTCTCACAGTTTATTCTCCTCCTACAACTATACTCATTTCATTTTGCATTCTTTACTAAACAAGGAACGGGCACTTCATCCCCATATGCGATTACCCATCCCCAATACCTTATTCGCCCCTCCATCAATAAATACGTATCCACCCCTGTCTGTTCAACACGGATAGGCTTTATATGAGGGTCTGCCATCATTTCTTCCGCCAACTGTGCAGGGCTTGGTTCAAAACCGAACTCATTATCCATTGCTTCTTGTTTGTTAACATAGACTTTTCTGCCATGCGTATCATCGGGAACTGCTATAATGCTCGACGAACGAATAAAAGCAGGTTCGCTTGGAAAATGTTTATTGATTTGTTCGAAATCATCTTTCTCTAATTCAAGATCGGCTGCAACAGCATTCTCCTTTGCGTGTAGGGGATTAGAGGATTTTGGTATTGCAATGATATTCTCTTGAGAAGTAAGCCAGCTCAACATAATCTGCCAAGCAGTTTTTTCATACTTATGGCCTATTGACTTTAGCAAGTTCTTTTGCCCATCTGAAAGGTGAATCATGCCCTGATCGGTGGGGCTGTATGCGACTACCAGCATATTGTTTTCTCTGCAAAACGGAAGCAGGTCAGACTCTATAGTCCGATCAAATAAGTTGTACTCAACCTGAAGAAACGATAGCTCATGTTTGAAATATTGCCGTGCCTTCTTTAGCTCACTCAAAGAGAAATTACTTACTCCCGCAAATCGTATTTTTCCCGCTTGCACCAAGTCGCTCAAAGCGCCCATTGTTTCTTCCAAGGGTATTGCATTATTTGGCCAGTGTATGTAGTAGATGTCTATATAGTCTGTATTCAAACGCTGCAGACTACAATCCGCCGCCTTTAACACATCATGATAACTATTATGTTCAGGTGAAAATTTCGTTGATATTATAAATTTGTCCCTAATCCCACGCGCAGCTTGCCCTACAATAACCTCAGAATGTCCCGCTCCATACACCTCTGCTGTATCAAGAAGGGTAGCCCCGTATTCTATACCTTCACGAAGCGCACACAAGTACAGCTCATCATTTGCCGCATCGGACTTAAAATACCCGCCAATACCCATACATCCTTGGCCGACTACCGGAATGTTGACAGCGTTAACGTTTCTGTATCTCAAAAAGTATCCTCCCCCGCATCAGCCAGCATTTGTTTTAATTTCAGCAAAATATGCTCCTGACTAATCCCGCATTGTTCCAAAAGCCACTCCCGTGTGCCGTATCCGTTGCTGAAAACGTCTCTCACGGCCATTTTTTCGATTCGATACCCTTTACCTGATAGCGTTTCCTCCACTAAAGAACCAAGCCCGCCCGAAATATAGTTTTCTTCCACAGTTAAAACATTTTTTACCGACCCCAGCATGTCCATAACTGTATGCGCGTCCAATTGGTCAAGTCGGCAAACGTCGATCACGCCCACATCGTCCAGCATATATGATTTTGCCGCCCTTAAGGCACGGTGGGTCATTGCGCCTGTCGAGATAATGTATAGTTTACAGCCCACTAATACCCTTTTCAGCCCATTCTCGGCTTCTTTTGTATCATTGTATAAAATCTCATGGGAACCGTTTTCGATCCTGATATAACATGGCTGCTTTGATGTATATGCCGCCCTTACCGCAGCTACAGCAGACACTTCATCGCATGGGTTATATATAGCGACATTGCCTAATGAGCGCATGATACCTATATCCTGTATAGCATGGTGCGTAGGCCCATCGCTGCCATATGTAAACCCTGCGCCTCCGCCAATTATGCATACGCCTAACTCCATGTCGGCCAGACAAACCTTAACCTGCTCTAAACATCGCATTGTTACAAAAGGTATGATGCTATAAATGAAAGGTTTTTTCCCTGCTACAGCAAGGCCCGCTGCAAAATTAATCACATTTTGTTCCGCGATACCCATGTTAATAAACTGATTGGGTAATTCTTTACGGAATTTGTTCAAGCTGAAAGCTCCCAGATCAGCAGTTAAGAATAATACTGATTGATCTTTGACAGACAGTTTGTAAACTTCATCAAAAATGACATCCCGCATATCCGCTGGCATAGCATCTATTCCGCCTTTCATGATAATTCTGCAATTATCTTCTTATACTCATCCTCATCTGGCACTTTATGGTGCCAGATGAGTTGATTCTCCATAAAGGAAACACCCTTGCCTTTAATCGTATTCGCGATAATCGCTTGGGGCTTGTTTGATTTTGTATAACGCGCATTTTTCATAGATGATATCAGTTGTTCAATGGAATGCCCGTCCACATCTTGGACTTCCCAGCCAAACGCTCTGATTCTGTCGCTCAGAGGTTCCAATTTTAGGCAATCTTCCGTTTCATCCAAACAGCATAATTGATTACGGTCTATGACCCAGATCAACTTGCACAGGCTGTGATGAGACGCGAACATGGCGGCTTCCCATATTGAGCCTTCGTAACACTCCCCGTCGCCTGTCATCACCACTGTGGCGCTGTCTGAACCGTCTTTTCTTTTCGCGTACACGATTCCCGCGCCAATACCAAGCCCCATTCCCAATGAGCCGCTGGTCACGTCGATACCCTGCAAGCGGTAATCCGGATGACCACCTAACATAGTTCCATTTTTGCCATAGGAAAACAACTCATCCTCGCTAATATGGCCGCAATCTTGGAGTACCGCGTACAGCGCAGTCGCACAATGGCCTTTGCTTAGAATAAAGTGATCCGCTCGGTTATCTGGCGAAAGCTGAAACACTCCGCTATAGTACAACGCTACAAGAATATCCATACAAGAGAAACAGCCCCCGATATGGCCTTTCCTCGCGTTGTAGATCAATGTTGTTGTGTTTTTGCGCAGGAGATTTGATTTCTGAATATAATATGCTTCGCTAAAAGGGTTTTTATTACTTTCTTCCATTAATACGACCAGTCCCTCTGTATTCTTGATTACTTAGCCAACGCAAAAGCCGCCTTAGTTATCTCTCGGTCTGACAATCCACATTTTTCGAGGTAATATCCTCGGCTTCCAGAAGTCTGCGGATACCCGCCGTCAAAGTGAATCCCGATACGTCGCACAGCGTTTGTCATTCCATGCTCATTGATAATCTCCAGAACCATAGACCCGATACCGCCCGCAAGTATGTGTTCTTCTATTGTAAGCACCGACGTGTTTCCTATGGCTGACAGCAAAGCAGAAGCATCAAATGGTATGCTGTACAGGTCTATCACCCTCGCGCTTACCCTTTCTTTTTGCCACTCTTCAGCTAGCTTTAATGAGTGCGATGTAAAGGCTCCGCAAGTAATGACCGCAACATCCTCGCCCTCACGTAATACTTCAAAGCCTTTGTGAAAATCGATTTCTCTATCATTGTAAATTTCTGTTTCAGTGAATTTGTCGAAACGAACATACACAGGCGTGGTGTTCACAAGAGCATAATCGGCGGCGGCGGCACCCATGGTTTTGTCCGTAGGGGTAATGATCCGCATATTTGGAATCGTCCGCATGAGCGCTATGTCCTCGGCATTGTAGTGCGTGGCTCCCCATTCGGGAGTCATGAATCCTATGCCTGATAAGACTATGCTTATGGGCAAGTTCATCATTGACGCCGCGTTTTTGATTTGATCAAACGGCCTGATAACTGGGAACGGCGCACAGCCATAGGCTATCGCGCGTTTTCCCGCCAACGCAAGTCCGCATGACACGGCTATCAGATTTTGTTCCGCTATTCCAACGCTAACATAGCGCTCCGGATAATCTATGCGGAACTGGTCAAGCACTGGTGCAGCGTAATCACAGCTTACGATTACGATGTCCTCTCCCTGCGCGATCAATGAACAGATTCGGGACAGATAAGAGTATCTCGCTTCGTTCATATCCTTACCCCCTCTATCTGGGCGACAGCCCGCGCAACTTCTTTTTCCGGCGGGGCAATGCCATGGAATAGCGGCGCGTCGCTCATGAAGTCAATGCCGTTGCCCTTGGTTGTGTTAGCGATAATTGCAAAGGGCTTTTCTCTCTCGGTGTTATGAATATTATTGAATGTTTCAAGCAATTGCTTGATGTCATGCCCGTCGATCTCGACCGTATCCCACCCGAAAGCCTGCCATTTTTCCTCTAAAGGCTCTAAGCGCAATATCTTTTCCGTAAAATCTGTGCAACATAATCTGTTGCGGTCTATTATCGCCACCAGATTGCTCAAACTATTATGTGCCGCGAACATCGCCGCCTCCCAGATAGAACCCTCGTAACACTCACCGTCTCCGACGAGTACGTAAGTCCACCAATCCTTTTTTTCCATTTTCGCCGCATATGCCAATCCGCAGCCTACACCCAACCCTATTCCAAGCGATCCGCCGGCGAAGTCTATTCCTTCCAAAATCATTTTGGAATGTCCACCCATGCGCGTTCCATCCTGCATGAACGTCATGCATTCATTTTCCGGAAAATAGCCTAAATCCGCAAGAATCGGGTAACTCATCAAACTTCCGTGGTTTTTGCTCATGATGAAACGGTCCCGTTCCGGCCATTTCGGATTGTGCGGCTCGTGGCGCATGACCTCATAGTACAAAACAGCGACGATTTCCGCACAGGAGTAGGCGGTCGTAAGATGCCCCATTTTCGCGCTGATACACATATCCAGTGCTTTCCGTTTTGCCGCCCAAACCTTTTGGCGGATGATATTGATTTTAGATTCGGTCATTGTAAAATCCTTCATGATTGATTTGCTAAAATTACACGAATTTCCCTTCCTGATCCCTTCTGGATAAAATGGGGTTATTGATCGGCCACCAGATACTTAGCCTCGGGTCATTCCATTTATAGGTAAACTGCCCTTTGGGATTGTAATATGTCGTTTGCTTATAGTGAAATATGGCTTGATCGCTCAGCACCAGATGCCCGTTTCCATGCTTTGGTGGGACAAGCACCTGGTGCCGGTTTTCGGCGGAAAGAGTAAACGACTGCCACTTTCCAAAGTTTGGCGATTCTTCGTCGCAATTTACCACGACAAAGTAAAATTTACCGTAGTGGCACGAAATGAGCTTATATGTCTCCGCGTCGCCATGCAGCCCTCTTAAAACATACTTTGTAGATACGGAAATATCATCCTGAATGAATTTTGCATCAATGCCGTTTTCCCTGTACAAATCCTCATTATATGTTTCCACATAGCATCCGCGGAAGTCTTCAAAAATATCAGGTTTTATGAGCAAAACGCCTTGCAATTCGGTTCCTTCAACGACCATCCTTAATCTCCTTCTCTATAGTAAATAACTTGGCTCCCGGTCTTTTCAAACGTAAACGGCACATGTATCAGATCGCTTAAACTGCCAAGCAATTTTCGCCTATGCTCTGGCCTTACATAGAACAGAATAAACCCGCCGCCCCCGGCACCCAATATTTTGCCGCCTAACGCCCCGTTATCCATTCCACAAGCATATATTTCATCTATTCTTGAAGTCGAAACTTTGTCCGAGAGCGATTTTTTCAGCATCCAGCTTTCATGCAGCAGTCCGCCAATCTCATCCATATCCGCACTTGTTTTTAAGACGCCCAATGCCTGGCTTGTGATTTCTTTCATTTCCGACAGCGCCTTGATATTTTTGTCTATCTTGCTTATTTTTTCCTTCTCAATATCAACAGCAAACCTTTGAAATCCGGTAAACAGCAATACCAGATTAGTGTGCAATTCATTTGCTGAATTAGCATCCAAAATAATCGGGCTTATTTCAAAGCTGTCATCTTTCTTGAACTCAATATGGTTAAACCCGCCAAACGCCGCAGCAATCTGATCCTGACAGCCGACCGCCTCCCCGATCATGTCTTGCTCAATATGAATCGCTTCCGCTGCAAGCCGTCTTTTTGATACCATTTTTCCGTTAAGCCCATGCAACGCATGTAAGAGTCCGACTGTAAAAGATGAACTGGAGCCTATTCCCGACCGAGCGGGGATATCTGTGTTATAGTGCAAATCCAATCCGTCTTGATTATTTAGAAACCTCAGAGTTTCCCGTATTGACGGATGTTCTATTTCATCTATCCGATTGACCATCTCGCTTTGAGCCCCGTACACCAGCCGGTGCTTATGCTCCCAAAACGGCGGCATTTTTCTGCATGTAATATATAGGTATTTGTCTATCGTGGTAGAGATGACAGCTCCGCCGTGGTTGAGGTAAAAGTCCGGCAGGTCTGTACCTCCGCCGAAGAGGGATATTCTGAAAGGTGTTCTGGTAATTATCATATTGATGTTTTTCCAAATCTTTCTTTTATGTATAGAGTCCAAAATCCACTTGCGATTGACAATGTGATTACGTTGTGCTATGATTTTGCCGAGGTGATAAATTTGAAAGCAAGTGTAAACATTAATATCCGAACGACAAGCGAACTAAAGGAGAATGCCAACATTGTGCTGGCTCGCCTTGGGCTTGACATGTCGACGGCTGTAAACCTTTTTTTGACACAAGTGGTTGATAAAGACGCTATTCCGTTTCCCCTCACTGTTTCGAAAGGAAAGAATCAGGCAAGACTGGGCGGCTGGGAAGGCAGGGGCTGGATAGCCGACGACTTCAACGTGCCGACGGACGAGTATGGGCGTTTTGAACATGAACCTGATTATGGAAAGCCAGAAAAGCAACCAAATCAGAAAGTGAACAGTATGGAGGTTAAAAAGTTATGAGAGACAATTATGATTTTTCAGATGCAATTAAAAATCCATTTGCTGGAAGAGAAAAGGGAAAATTCGTCGTGAAAATCCATTATGATTTTAATGAGGCAAAAGAGTATAATGCCGATGCAGAGAACCAAGAACAAGATGCATTGAAAACAGCGGAACCTGCTGCATATTATGTATAGGTGTTTATCTATTGTGGTAGAAATGACAGCTCTGCCGTGTGTACGGTAAAATTCTGGCAGGTCTGTTCCACCGCCTAAGAGGGATATTCTGAATGGTGTTCTGGTTATTATCATGTGCATTCCTTAATAGCTATTTCAAGTATTTCGATTAATACACGAGCGGCACTATCTCATTGAACTCTCTTACTTTCTCGAGTTAATTTTTCTGTGAGCTTCTTTAATGTACCGTGCCGAGTTAAACTCAGTCCGTTCAAAAGGAACATCATATCCGTAGATTCCTTTATAGATGATTTTTTTGTATTCATACTTGCCGCCGTTAATATATACGGCTGAGTTTGAAACATTTGACAAACCCGCGATTAGACCTTGGCAGGCGGCTAAGGTGTACGCATCGGTTAATACCTCCAGCCCCATCAAGTAGCTGTGATCCGGTCGTGACCCAATCATATCAATAGCCAACATAGCCTGATCTGAGGAACTGTCCCCCGGTGCAAGACGAGTGGTATTGTCATAGGTCACAACCATATCGTTAAATGCATCTTTAAACTGCGATATTGTCTCTTCCTCATCGGTGGCAAGAAAAATCCTCTCAAACCCACACTCATTGATAGCTTTCTTTGCTTCGGTAATATGTTCAGTAGGCTCGACATGTACAGGATGATTCAGCGCTTTTGCTTTATATCCGCTCCCTCGGACATGGATGCCGAGTGTTTTTTTGCCACCTAAAACATTGCTTATACATTTTGATATATGCTCTTCCGTCTCCCTGTTCAAACGGATATGACGGCGAATTATATCGGATACATACGCAATATCCCGATCTGTAATAACCATGCCATAAGAATCAGAATATGCAAAAATACGGTTACGGTGCAGTACACGGTATGCCGTCGCACATGCGCTGCGCATAGCTTCTTGCAAGGATATTTCACTAGGTTGAAAAAAATAGTCAAACACATTTGCTGATAATTTCTCAGAATCTTTCCAATATAATCTAGCATTCCAATAAATCACCGGGGTTAAAGTAAACGTCTCACAAACAGCCAAGAGTTCTATAGTCAGAACGAAGTACGCCATAAGACCCATTGGTTGATCAATGTTAACTAGGTACAGTGGGCTGTCGCTATTTTCCTCACCGTAACGATTGAATATGAAGTTAAGCTTTACTTCACCTGTTCCGCCTAACTGCTCCGGCAGTTTGGCTCGCAGGGTGGAAACCTTGCACGGAAAATGTCTAAGAAAGCAGTACACACGATCCACCCATGATTGGGTATATGCCCAGCTTATCAATTGGTTTTTCAAATAGGGTTTCAAAGGAACTTTGAGTTTATTTAGCATATGTTACATTCTCCTTGTTTTCTAGCCACAACAAACTCAGCAAACCCGAATATGTCCCAAAACACACCGGCGCTGATATGTTTTTTACGTATCAAATCAATAAAGGCAAACATCGGCATCAGTATTATCCTTTTCCAGTCCCTTTTTACGCCACATTTAAGTATTTTCATATTATTTCTCGTTAGAATGTTAAGTATTTCATGTATAGGATATAACTTAATATGAGTCGTATCATCATAGAAATTTAACGTTCCTTTGCAAGAAGGAAATTTTATGCTTCTTACGGAAGGATACTCTATATATGTTACCCCCCCCCGTTTTAATTTGGGTAGGAGCGCTTCTACGACCAATTCTCCGTTATGCAAATGCTCAATCACATGGGAAAACCGTATTACATCAAAAAAATCATCGGGGATTGCCTCAAAATTCAACTCTGTCAAATCCATTTCGTAAAAGTCCGACATACATTCAAAATCATATTGATTATTGTTGTAGTTTCTATCAAGGTCTATTCCGTAATAATGGCATTCGGGAGACAATGTTTTAAAAAGCGAAGCACTATGGTTTCCAGCGCCTACATCAAGGATTGTATAATCACTTTTTTGCAGATATGTATTTATCATTTTAAAAACAAATGGCTTTATTTTTTTTGCAATTTTATACATAACGCAAGGCTCCCATATATTACAATTTCATTTTAGAATATTTGAAAAAATTTCTTTATAAGTATTCAAATTTCCTGCCATGGTAGTGTTTTTTCACTAGCCCAAAGTATTGTTTGGC
>Ga0099364_10006052_pt1 | contig 17721 bp, 13 predicted proteins | sample TergutTh196P3_FD_73070 | JGI IMG/M metagenome (GOLD analysis project Ga0099364, IMG submission 73070) | Microcerotermes parvus P3 segment gut microbial communities from Pointe-Noire, Republic of the Congo - Th196 P3 | ecosystem: Host-associated > Arthropoda: Insects > Digestive system > Gut ...
CCAATAGTAGGCACAATGCCCCCAAGCAGGAGAGCCATCGCCGCCGCCGACTTGCCCAAAAAGGTACGCCGATGCATCTCCGGCACCTGCGTTTGTTTGATAATTACTGCGAGTTGTTCCTTCGGAAAGGTTTGCAACATCGTCAATTCGACGGACTCCAATTCGAGTTCAATGCTCGCTGCGGCTTGTACAGGATCATCGAATAGCCGTTCACGAAACTCTTCATCGACTGCCGCTTTTTTGAGTAGGACTTCGATTCCGCGTGGAATTTGTCCTACGGGTTGTCCACTGCCGGGGGGGCGACCGCCGACGATGGTCGTCCGCACAGATTCCTGTTCGACACCTTTCGGCAAGTCGGCACGAAATTGCGCTGCGCCGTTGTTGGATTGTTCTGACATGTTGCGCCTCCGTGAAATTTCGACAGCGATGCCATTGTAGCAAATGGTGATATAAATACAAGTTGTTTTGAAAATGTAGCAACAAATTTGCCGGTATTAAACGTAACGTATTTTGTTTCAAGGCATTGTGTCGTTTCTTTTTTGCTTTTTCACACAGAGGCGCAAAGGCACAAAGGAGAGAAATCTGTCCCTTGTTTCTTTGTGCCTCCGTGCCTCTGTGTGAGAAAAATATCAAATTTCATGATACAGTGTCGTTGTTTTTCGCAATCTTCTCTGCTTACGATTGCGGCTCTGCTAACAGCCGGGTATAATGAAGGAATGTCTGCCGACCCGCTCGACCTCCGCTCTCCCGTCCTCCGTCTCAAAGGAGTCAGTCCGCAACGAGCAGAAATCCTGCACCGCATCGGTATCCATCGAGTCAGCGACCTGCTCTTCTACTTTCCCCGCGATTATCAAGACATGACAGAACGAAGGGAAATCCACGAACTCGAAGAGGGAAACAAAGTCCAAACCATCGTCGGTACCATCGAAGAGTGGAGCCGCATGTCCACCCGACGAGGAGAAATGCTCACCCTCGTCGTAAATTGCGGCAAAGGTTACGTCAAAGGACTCTGGTTCAAGATGCCGTTCATCATTCGGGACTTCGCACAGGGACGCAAAGTTATGCTCACCGGCAAACCGAAATACGACTATCCCTTTTGGGTGATGATGCATCCGATGATCACTTATCTTGCCGACAATGAAGACGAAGAGAGTGTCGAGCCGTTTCTGCCGATCTATCCGCTGACCGAAGGACTCAAACAGTTTCATCTACGGCGAATCGTCCGAGAAATGTTGCCGATCTTTACGCCGATGTTGGACGAAGTCTTTCCTGAACAATACTTGCAAGAACATAAATTGCTGCGCATTGACGAGGCGGTAAGAGCGATTCATTTTCCGAAAGACCAAACGGACAAAGTTTGGGCGTTGCGGCGGTTCGTCTATCAAGAACTTTTCGTATTGCAACTCGGTCTCGCAATGCGGCGGTTGCAACATCAAACGCAGTTAAAAGCATCGCCGATGAATTTGACGGCAGAAGTCAATTCGCAAATCAGGCAACGCTTTCCCTTTGAACTGACAAAGGCGCAGGAACGTGTGATTAAAGAGATCGTCAAAGACATGTCGCAACCGGTGCCGATGAATCGTCTCTTGCAAGGCGACGTGGGCAGCGGCAAGACGATTGTGGCGGTCTATGCGATGTTGCTAGCCGCCGCCAATGGGTATCAATCGGTCTTTATGGCACCGACGGAAGTCCTTGCGAGGCAACACCTTCGGACGCTGACACGGATGCTTGAGGTAGGCAACCAACCGCAATCAGTACCACTATCAGAGCCCGGAGCGGAAGCTCCGGCGAGTCCGCATCTACCGATGCGGGCTCTGAACAACGTGAAAATCGCGCCGCTCTTCGGCGGACAGAAAACGGCGGAGCGTTCAAGAGCCCTGCGGGACATTGCAAGCGGAGCGGCACAGATTATTGTCGGCACGCAAGCAATCATTTATGGTGAAGTGCCGTTTAACAACTTGGGGTTGGTCATCATTGACGAGCAGCACAAGTTCGGAGTCATGCAGCGGGCGGCGTTGAAGTTAGCCGTTCCGCTTGCGGAGCGTGGAACATTCGATCCGCATTATCTCGTGATGACGGCAACGCCGATTCCCCGCAGTGTTACCATGACGATGTTCGGCGATCTCGATGTGTCAATCATGAACGAGATGCCGCCCGGTCGCCAGCCGGTCAAGACGTACATTGCCGAACCGGAACGCCGCTCCGCATGGTGGGACTTCGTCGCACGAAAAATGACCGAGGAACGTTGGCAGGGTTATGTCGTTGTGCCGCTAGTTGAAGAGTCGGAAAATTTCGATGCCAGAAGTTTGATAGAGACTTACGAACATTTATCGACGGGTCCGCTGAAAAATTTTCGGCTGGGAATGATTCACGGTCGCATGACTACCGAAGAGAAGGAGCGGATTATGTTCGAGTTCCGCACCGGCGAGATTCAAATGTTGGTGGCGACGACGGTGATCGAAGTCGGCGTGGATGTTCCGAATGCGAATTTGCTGACGATTGAAAGTGCGGAGCGGTTTGGGTTATCGCAGTTGCATCAACTTCGTGGTCGTATTGGTCGGGGCAGCAATCCGGGTTATTGTACTGTGTTTTACAATCCGGCGACGGCGGATGCGCAGAAGCGTTTGAAGGCGTTTGAAAAGTTATCGGACGGTTTTAAGTTAGCGGAGAAGGATTTTGAGATTCGCGGGTCGGGCGACTTGTTTGGTACGCAGCAGCATGGCATTCCGCCGTTCCGCATTGCCGATTTGGTGAGGGACAAGGATGTGTTATTGGAAGCCCGAAGCGATGCGGTGGAGTTGGTGCGTGATGATCCCGGCTTGTCTCGACCGGAGCATGCGAAGTTGCGTAAACAGATGTTGAGTCGTTACGGTGCAGTGTTGAATCTGGGGGACGTGGGATAGCGTTAGCCGTCTTGCCTGCAAGACGCAAGGACGCTAGAATTACCAGAGATCCCGAATCATTTAGCCGGTACTCCGGCGCAGTTTCATGCTTCCATCAAAAGACACACAAATCTTGGAATGGACGTTTCATCCTCGCCTTTGCAGTGGAATGCAAGCGGCTTGGTTTATTCGCGATCTATTTTTGATGATACTCGTTACTTTCATCGTCATGTTCGTTCCGTTGCCGCACCCTCTCGCCGTCATTGTGCTGACTTGCTTTGTTCTATTTGTTGTATTGTTACTCACACTTGTTTTATTGAACGGACTTCCGAGCCGAAAACTTGGCATCGACCATCGTACCATCACGTTGACCGATAAAAACTGCTTCGGAATAAAAGAACGGCGGATGAGCATTATTGGTGCAAAAGTTCGTGCCGTGTATTTTGATTTTTTAGAGCGTTTGTTTACATTCGACATGTATCGAGGAACTACCGCACACCATATAGAAATAAGCCGAAACGGTGAAACATTCCTGTTTCCATGCGTTAACGAAAAGGAGCAAAAACAAATCATTGAACAAATCAAACAACGGATTGATTCTGGAGGAGAAATAGCATGAACCCTGACAATACCGAAATTATTTTTTACCAGACCGACGATGGACGCACGAAGATAAGCGTATGGTTACGCGTTACTTCACTCCCAGCTTTCATTGCTAGGTTTTTTCGGATAGAATCAGTACCCTACGAAAGATTAAATCATGGCAGACATTCGTTGGAAATTACGATTTGCAAACTTACAAAAAGCCCTCGCACGATTGGAAGAGGCTTGCGATCAAGAAACATACAGCAATCTGGAACTTGCCGGTCTGGTACAAACGTTTGAATTCACGTTTGAATTGTGCTGGAAAACATTGAAAGACTTGCTGACTGCCGAAGGTTATATCGTGAACAGTCCGAGAGAAACTATTAGAAAGGCATTTGAAATGTCATTGATTGATGATGCAGAACATTGGTTTGCTGCTCTCGATAGCCGAAATATACTTTCGCACATTTACAATGAAGCGACGGCAAAGCAAGCCGAAACTTGGATTAAAAACGACTTTGCACCGATGTTAGGCAAATGTGTTGTCGTTCTTTATGAACGCTCAAAAAACGAATGAACGATGGATTAACACCGCACTACCGTGAAATGATTAGGCAAATTTTGGCAAAGGTTGTCCGCGTGGAGCGTGCGGTGTTGTTCGGTTCCCGAGCATTGGGAACAGCGGGCAGAGCCTCGGACATTGACTTGGCATTAGAAGGGCAAAATCTTGATATTTATGATTTGACATTGCTTCGCGGCGAGTTCGCAGAATCGTCGTTGCCTTTTGAAGTCGATCTTATCATTCGAGCGGACATTACCCATCCTAAACTTGCAGACCATATTGAAAAGGGGGGGATGACGTTTTATGAAAAAAGCGGTTGTGCTTGAGTGCTGGTTAGCCGTCTTGCCTGCAAGACACAAGAGGGGTAGAATCGGCGGGGCGAATAAATCATTTAGCCGGTACTCCGGCGCAGTCTCATGCCAGACAATACCGAAATTATTTTTTACCAGACCGACGATGGACGCACGAAAATTGATGTGTGGAGGGAAGGCGAAACGGTCTGGCTGACGCAAGCGGCAATGGCGGAATTGTTTCAAACAACAAAACATCAGCCTGCATACCACCAACACACTGGAGGAGGGGGAAATCGTCCAAGATTCAGTTGTCAAGGAATACTTGACAACTGCCGCCGACGGTAAAAATTACCGTACTAAACACTACAACCTCGATGTCATCATTTCGGTTGGCTATCGGGTGAAGTCCTTGCGAGGTGTACAGTTCCGACGCTGGGCAACGACCGTGTTGCGGGAATATCTCGTCAAAGGTTTTGCTATGAATGATGACCTGTTAAAAAAAGCGGGCGGCGGAAACTACTGGCACGAACTTTTGGAACGTATCCGTGATATTCGTTCTAGTGAAAAAGTGTTCTATCGACAGGTACTCGACCTTTATCGAAAAAGCGGAAACCGAATACGCTAAGTATCGTCAAAAAACAAAAAATTATCCAACGCCGGTCGAGCGGGAGTACCTCGCCAGCATCAAAAATGTACAGAAAAAATTGGAAGTAAAAACGAAGAAGTCAAAATAGACAATGTTTTCGGTGTTGCGGTTGAAGGCGTTTGAAAAAAACATAGCGTCATTCTCCGAAAAAGATTTTCGTTTTTGTCATACGTTCTATGGTGTCGAGTTTCACTCGCAGGAATTCCATCGGTCGATTGCCTTTGATACGGTTACATGAACCGCATAACAACTGATAGTTTTCATAATAATCGCCGCCGCCCTTCGACTTCGGAATGATATGGTCAATTTCCAGATTGCGATATTCAAAATTCTGTCCACACCCCTTGCACTTTCCTTTTTGCTCCCTGTATAGTTGCTGTTTGACGGGCACGGTCGGTTGAACACGTTGCACATCGGTTCGTTTGGGAACTTGATGTGTTGCGGTGAAATCTTTGAAAAGCCGACCAGAAGCGTCGCTTAATCTCTCTATCAAAATCTTGACCGGCTGTTTTTCAATGTCGATACCAATCCACTTTCGTCCGAGTTGTTCGGCAGCAACACACGTCGTCGCACAACCGCAAAATGGATCCATGACGAGATCGCCTTCGTTGGACGATGCAAGAATGATACGCTTCAGTAACTTCAATGGTTTCTGAGTCGGATAGCCGGTGCGCTCATGTTTGCTACGGGCAACTACTGCTATGTCAGTCCACCAATTTTCGGGAACTTTGCCAACAGTGTATTTATCAGTGTTTAGCCTTGTACCGTCTTTTTCTATAAATCCGCCGCTATGGGGAGTTCCGTCTTTATAGGGCATTCTCACTGCATTTTTATTAAAAGTCCAAGTCTTGCCCTTTGAATACCAAAAAATAGTATCACTCTTCCTGTTGAATTGCCGCATTCCCGGTGAGCCGGGACCAGTGTAACACCACAGAATTTCATTACGAAAATTGTTTTTGCCAAAAACACAGTCAAGCACATGTTTCAAATAATGACTCGCCGTCGGATCGCAATGCAGATACAACGAACCGGTGTCTTTAAGGATTCGGTACATTTCGACAATCCGCTGTGCCATATACGTCAGATATGCCATCATTGCTTTGCTGTGAACAGCACCAACGCAGAGGATATAGTCTGCCAAGGCAGGAAACTTATCGGCAAGCGTCTCAAGATAGTATTCTTCGACATCTTTCCATGTCCACATATCTTTGAAACTTGCTCCGGCGGCTTTACTGCCGATGGGGGCGGAGTACATCCGCTTCGAGTTGAACGGCGGATCGAGATAAATCAAATCGACCAATTCGCTGTTGAGTCCCGATAGGACGTACAGATTGTCGTTGGTGTAAAGCGTGTTTTGAGAATGTTTTGCCATAGTTTTTGTTCAGAAACGTTTGATTAGGTAAGGGATATTTTACACTGAATTGTCCGCAAAAGTAGCCGAGTCCGCCAGTTTGGACACTCACTCCAATTTCGGAAAAAGCGTCGTCAGCACAATCAACGGTGTAATTCACAAAGATTTCACAAGGAAAAACGTCCAATTTCGATCCGTTAGCTGTATATCAGAGGTTCTCACAAGTTTTTTCTGCCAACTCTGTAACTTCAAGAGCAGACACGGCAACTAAAAGACATGTTGCAAAATAATACAAAAGTTGCAAAATGATACACCATGTGTATCGTTTTGCTACATTATTTTGCCCCGGCAGATAAAAAGTTCACAGAGCCCGGTGCGGCAGCACTGGAGCTTACGCTCCGGGCTCTGTCTGTAATACGCCCCGTCTGTACGCCCCGCTGGCGGGGCGACTAACATTATTTTTACTATTGGCACGGCATTTGCCAATAAAAAGGGAGAAAGATAGATTCCTCTGCACGGTGCAGAGGGCAAACCATTTAGTTAGCCGGTACTCCGGCAAAAGGAAACAGACATGAGAAAAACACAAAACGGTGATTGGGGTAAATTGGGGGGCATCATAGGCAGCTTGGTTCTGGCTGTCTCGTTCTTAATGGCGGCGAATGTCCGGGCGGATTTGTTTATACAAAACGGTCCGGTCAAATTGTACAAGGCACAGGAGGTGTACAGTGATCTTGCAGGAGGCTCCGAGTGGGCATTGGACGGAGGAATTCACATAGAGAACGTCCGCGCCGGAACCGAATTCGATTTCAACTTGATAAACTTGCTCGATGGAGAACGGAGTACAACAGGAACGTTCACATTGCTCGATTACAATGGTATGGGAAACGGATATTCCGAAAATCTTACCGGAGTAGGTGATGATTTAGGGTTGACCTTCGGACACAATAGCGGTAATACAATAAGAATCACCATGCCTGCCGGGCTCATCAATTCGTTTTTCCTTGATGTCGGCACTCACGCCCAGAGTCATGATGGTACGTATGACATTGCCTTCTATGATGCCGATGCCTATGCCAATCTTGGCAGTAATGCGAAGGCACTTGCTGAGTTCAACACGACGCTTGGTTTTTCGGGGTTCATTTTTGATGAAGATTACTTCGTCGAGACCTTTGTTATCACATTGAATGCGCGTCCGAACACCGGTTTCTACTTTGGTTTCACACCCGGGGACGGCTATATTTATGTTCCGCCCGTTGGACCCGCCGTACCCGAACCAGCGACGCTGGCGATTTTGGGGCTCGGTTTGGCAGGCTTGGGCGTCGCTCGGGCTCGCCGGAAGAGGTAAGAAATCAGAACGCATCAGAGCCGCAACCGTAAGGTTGCGATTTTTAGCCGCCGCACTCGTGCGGCGTTCACAGAGCCCGTATCGGGAGATACGGAATCCTCTCACCGTATTCTGCCGATACGGGCTCTGTGATCATTGTCCCCATGGCCAGCCCGGAAAGCGGCGGCGAAACAGTTCATGACACGAACTGCAAGGTCCATCCGGTGCTTCGTATATCACCGAATAGACTGCTTGAAAAAAGTCTTCTCCCATTCTAGTCAACCTTCCATCGCCAGCATTGAATAGATCAACCGCCTGCTCGACCGTGTAGCCTGTATTGCCGAAAGCAAGATTGCGACACGAATAACATAAATCGCCTGTTTGTATTCCCGTACTTTTCTCTGCTCTTATATCTGTTTCTATAGCTGCTTTTTCCTCGTTAAAATCTGTTCTTGGCTTAGCCTTTCCGACACCCCATATTACCGCCGTCACGATAAGCGTGAATGAAACTAATTGGATGAGAGGACAGAAAACCACCAAGGCCACAAGTATTGTAGCAATCACTGGTGCAGTTACTGCTGCTAAAGCTAGTGTAATAATACAAAAAACCCTTTGCGTTCCTTGCGTATCCTTTGCGTACTTTGCGTTACTGCCCCGGCGGATAAAAAGTTCACAGAACCCGAAGCGGAAGCTCCGGTGCTGCCACACCGGGCTCTGTTTGTTCTTTTCTAATTTTTCCCGCCAACCCTGTAAGTATCGCGCCCTTCCGGTCGCGGCTCTGAAGAGGTGTGTAAAAAATTTGTGTGTATTTTCAGCATAGCGCAAGCGAGTGGGCAAGTGAGAAAGCGAGCGGGCAAGTGAGAAAGCGAGCGGGCAAATGAGAAAGCGAGCGGGGGGCGTTAGCCCTCCGATGAATGTCCAACACGCTTCGTTCCCCAACGGGGGGCTAACGCCCCCCGCTCGCTGCGCCGCTCCCACTTTATTTTTACACACCCGCTCTGAAGTTAATTATTAGAGGTTCTCTTGACAACCAAATCTGATCTATTACAATGGACGAGGTTGAGAAGACTTCTATGAAATTGAGCGATACGCACACGTCTGTACAGAGACCAGCCAAGAATGTTGGAACAAATTTCCTGCTCTACGAAATCGAACTCCCGCTGCTCTCCGTGCTTGTCGAAATGGAATTTACCGGCGTAACTGTTGACACCGAAGTGTTACGCACACTAGGCAAAAGATTCGCCGAAAAACAGGAAATCCTCGAACAAGAAATCTACACACTGGCAGGACATTCCTTTAACATTGCCTCGCCGAAACAACTAGCGACGGTACTGTTCGATGAACTCGGCTTACGGCAAGTCAAGAAAACAAAATCGGGACAAAGCACCGACGTTGAAGTCCTGGAAGAACTAAAAGACGTTCATCCGATTGCGGAAAAAGTGATCCAACATCGGCAATGGGCGAAACTTCGAGGAACATACATCGACGCACTACCGGAATTGATTCATCCGCACACAGGAAGAATTCACAGTTCGTTCAATCAAGTTGTTACTGCAACAGGACGTTTGAGTTCGAGCCATCCGAACTTGCAAAACATTCCTGTCCGCACCGCAGACGGCAGAGAAATCCGAAGTGCGTTCATACCGGGCAAGGGTTTTGACCTGCTCTTGTCGTGCGACTATTCGCAGATTGAACTTCGTGTACTGGCACACTTTTCCGGCGATGAAAGTCTCTGCGAAGCGTTTCGGAACAATGAAGACATCCACACCCGCGTTGCCAGTGAAGTCTTTGAAGTCGAGCAGGAAGAAGTTGATTCCGACATGCGGCGTGCGGCAAAGGCGGTCAATTTCGGTGTGATTTATGGGCAGTCGGCTTTCGGTTTATCCAAGCAGTTAGGCATTGACCAAAAGGAAGCCCAAAAGTTTATTGACGGTTATTTTGCGACGTATTTCAGTATCCGGCAGTATCTCGAGTCTGTGCTGGACGATTGTTTCGAGAAGGGTTACGTTGCCACGCTCTTTGGTCGGCGTCGGGACTTCGCACCAGGAACGATTCGTCCTATCCGCACGGGCAATTTGAACGCGGCGGAGCGGATGGCGATCAACACAGTTATTCAAGGCACAGCCGCCGATTTAATGAAGCTCGCCATGGTAAAACTCATGCCGCTCGACCGGTTCCAAGCGAATCTATTGATGCAAATTCATGACGAACTTGTCTTTGAAGTTACGCAAGAAGACTCGGCGGGGCTTTCTGAGTATGTCGTCGAGACAATGCTCTTGAATCAGCCGCTCCGTGTGCCGTTGGTTGTCGATGCGGAGCTGTCGAAGTGTTGGAAGTGAACAGAGCTGCGTTATACTGCACACGGGGGCAAATGGGACGTTTGCGCCCTTTGCACTCCTTGCGGTTAAATCTTTTTTTACCGCAAAGTACGCAAGGAAAGCAAAGAAAAAGTCCAAATTGTCCCCATTTACAGTACAAAATGAACACCGTAAAACATAAACGAATCATCCTCGGAATGACCGGCGCAAGCGGCGTAACATATGGCTTGCGGTTGCTCGAACTGCTCTTACAAAGCGGGCACGAAGTCCATCTTGTCATGAGTCCTGCCTGGCATCAATCAGCGGCGCACGAAGGATTTACGCCGCCGCAAGCAAACGCAGGACTCACGATTTATGAACCGCACAATTATAATGTTCCGATAGCCAGCGGTTCTGCTCTTTTTGACGGAATGGTCATTGCTCCTTGTTCGGGCAGTACGCTTGGTTGTATTGCGTCGGGCGTCAATCAACATTTAATTCACCGGGCTGCCGAGGTGCATTTGAAGGAGCGTCGGCGGTTGATTCTGCTTTTTCGGGAGTCGCCGCTTTCGTTAGTTCACATTCAGAATATGGAGAGGATCACATTGGCAGGCGGTATTATTCAGATTGCTTCTCCGCATTTTTACACTGCTCCGCAAACGATACAAGAGGCGGTTGCCACCGTTACCGAAAGGACGTTGCAGTTGTTGGCAACAGAGGTGCATTTGTAAGGGGGCATTTTTTGCAAGGATATAAAGGCTTGGTGTATTGACACCGAAACAGAATGATATAGAATAACAGAGCCGTTTCAAGCGGAAAATACAGCAGGTGTTTTGCCTATTTTCTCTGTTTTTAGGCTTTTACCTGAAACTCATATACCCCTGGCGGTAAAAAAAATTCACAGAGCCCGGAGCGGTATCTCCGGTGCTACCGCACCGGGCTCTGTTTGTTTTTTTGCTAATTTTTTCCGCCAACCCTGTAATTATCGCTTCCAAAACAATGTTAGCCCCATCTCTACAAACTAAATACGAGCAGTTGAAAGGCGGTCTTCGTCCGCTTGAACGCCTCGTCGTCTGCTTCTCTGGCGGAGTGGATTCTACGTTTCTCCTCAAAGTTGCATACGACGTTTTGCAAAACAACGTCATTGCCGTCTCGGCAAGGTCTTGTACCTTTCCCCAGCGTGAACTGAATGAGGCAGTTGCCTTTGCCGAAAAATACGGCATCGAACACGTCATCGTCGATTCCGAAGAATTGGACATCAACGGTTTTTCCACTAATCCGCCGAATCGTTGTTATCTTTGTAAGACCGAATTGCTCGGCAAAGTCCGAGCCGTCGCCGATTCCCGCGGCATAGCGCATATTGCCGAAGGGTCCAACGCCGACGACCTGGGAGACTACCGCCCCGGCTTGCAAGCCGTGCAGGAATGTAAAGTGTTAAGTCCGTTGCGGCAAGCCGGTTTAACGAAAAACGAAATCAGACTACTATCGAAAGAGCTAGGACTGCCAACATGGGATAAACAAAGTTTCGCTTGTCTTTCCTCGCGGTTTCCTTATGGGGAGACGATTACCCGAGAACGGTTGCAGAGAATCGATAGAGCAGAACAGTTTTTGATCGACAACGGATTCAAACAAGTCCGTGTCCGTTTCCACGGAAATCTGGCTAGAATCGAAACCGATGAAAACGGCTTTCAGAAACTTTCCGATCCGGAACTGCGAAGCCGAATTTATTCTCAGTTCAAAATCATCGGCTTCGATTACGTTGCAATGGATTTGCTAGGTTATCGGACGGGAAGCATGAACGAAACGCTGTCGTTGCGGTGAAAGCCGGTAACAGAGATGTATTCGTAAGAATGTAAAGGGAAACCGCATTCTTACGGGATCTCTAATAATAGACCTGTTCCATAACCCTTGTTTTCGATGGTTTCAAGGGACTGAAGCCCCTTGTTTATCCCCTTGCTTGCGAGGTTACGGAACAAGTCTAATACAAAAATTCTTTGCATTCCTTGCGTATCCCTTGCGTATCCCTTGCGTACTTTGCGGTTAAAAAAAGATTTAACCGCGAAGGGCGCAATGGGCGCAAAGGATTGTTCGAAGAAAAGAAATAGGGGTATATGAATTTCTGGTGAAAGCCTTATCTGCCGGAACAGCACCCCTCACCAAATCGTCACCGCCTGCATCGACTGCGGGCGGTCGGACAACCTCAACCGCTCCGAAGCCGGTTGAGCAACGTGCGTCTCCGATCGAATTTCCCAATCCGCCTCGCCAGGTAACATCTCTTGACCACGCCTGCCCGGCAAAAGTACAGTCGACTGAGAACTCATCTGCGGAACGCCATGATTCGGAATGTAACGAACTATCAATGATATTCTCTTCGCCGGACTCTCCGGACCCGCTATATCGACAGGCACCCAAAGATTGTACGAATGTCCTAAACTCGATTTAGCATACACCCCCTTACTGTTAAGCGTCTTTTCGTCAAAGACAATGCCCTCATTCGGTTTCGCATCACCCGGAGAACGACCATCTTCATCAAAAATATAGACGATGACCGTGCCTTTGATTTTGACGGGACGCAAGTCCTGATCATGAAAATAGACTCGTCCGCCGAAGCCTCGCTGCGGATTTTCGCCGTTACTGATAGCGGGTCCCCAAGAAGCGACTACGGATGTAACCGGTCCCGGAGGTTTGAGAAAAGACGTGTCAATATCCGGCATCTTCACAATAGAAGCACAGCCGGTGAAGAAAAGGAAACAGAATACGACCGTTAGCCCTCTCGCCCCGCGAGAGGCGGCACTACGGGATGTTGTTTTGTTGTGTTGGTTTGTCATTGGTTTGTCTCCTGTTGTTTCAATGTCTTAGTGGAAAATGTTTACAGAGCCCGGAGCGTAAGCTCCGGGATGCGACCGAAAATTTCGGATCTTACGATCCGGGCTCTGCGGCAGAACCTGGCTTACGCCACGGGCTCTGTGTGACATGCGCTACCTTGTCTCCACCACCGGAAACATCGGCACCGGCGGAAGTTGCGTCTCTTGCAATGGTGCGGTATCACCGAAAGTATGCCGAACCTCATGCATCTGCCACACATCGCTACGCCGACGAATGTGAGGATTGCTCGTCAACTTCACTACGTCCGACGTTACCCATTGCATCCGCTCGAACTCTTTTTGATTCAACGAGTTCATATCTTCCTGAGAACGCAAGATTCTCGGCGTTAATACAATCAACAATTCCGACCGGTCATTGGTTTTCGAGTCGTACTCAAAAAAGTGTTTGAGCACCGGTATCTTGTTCAAGCCGGGAATGCTATTGTTCAACGTGCGTCTCGTTTCGCTGATTAAACCTGCGAACACGACCGTTTGTCCATCCATCGCTTGGAGCGTTGTAGTGGCATCCGTAACTCGAGTATGCGGCGCCCTACTGCCGCCGACGTCCACAATGTCGATTAAGTTCGACCTCTGGACATAAACTGCCATCGCAATCATATCGTCCGGCATGATTCGCGGCGTAATGTCCAGAGTCGTTCCGACATCCATAAACGTCGTCGACGTATTCGTCGTACCGCCGTCCGTAATGGAAGTCCCCGCATTGTAAGGAACCGATTCCCCTACGACGACCTGTGCCCGGCGATTATGAAGCGTCACCAATCGCGGACGTCCTAAAACCTGCGACTTACTCTGCGTCTCTAAGGCACGAACGAAAATGCTGACCGACTCTCCCGACGCAGAGAACGAAAAACCGCTCCCTTGTCCCACTCCTAGACTCGTAACCCCCTGCGTTCCGACCGCGCTGGAATTGCCCGCTATCGGATTGCCCGCTATGAGACCGGGAAAAAGTGTATTAGGAACCGCTGTACCACCCATCGCCCTATTGAAAAGAACGGAATCCTGTAAACCAAATTCTACGCCGCGATCCCGGTTGTTCTTGATTTCGACTTCCGCAATCAAGACTTCGATGGCGACCATCTGCGGACGTTCATCCAGTTCCTTAATGATTTTCAGGACTTGATCATGATAACGAGGCGAAGTGCTGATAACCAACGAATTGCTAATCGGCTCGGCAACGATGCTGGTTTCACTGAGATATTGCTCCAGTGGACTGACCGGATAGTACGTCTGTTGGTTTTGCAGATAAATTTGCCGCTCATTGTTGACGTGGTTCGTCAAAATCCCCACTAAATCTTCCACTGACATGTTAACTAACTTGACCGTGAAGACTTGCCGGTTGTTCAAGTTTTCCGAATCAAGCCGCAACAGCAACGCTTCGGCAATCGCCAAGTCCGCTTCGCCGCCGATGGCAACGATGCTGTTTGTTCGGACGTCCGTTTGAAAGCGGACACCGACGAGAGGACTGTCTCCCTCTTGCATGCCGGGCAGTGCGGAAATCACTTGCGTTGCCGTCCCCTGTGCAAAAATGTTCGTGAGCATCGTCGTTAACGCAAAAGCGTCGCCGTTGATAAGAGTGAAAACCCGGATTTTCGACTCTGCCAAAGGAACTCTATCGAGTTGTAGAATCAGTTGTTCGATCAGCGGCATCGTACTCGGCGGAGCAGTTACAATTAAACTATTATTTCGGGCATCGGCAACGACCGAAACGTTGTGGGCGACGCTGGAACGTGTGGATTCATCCTCCGGTATTTCCAGTGTTGTCGCGCGCGCAGGAGCGACACTACTGGTGAGGGCGTTGACAATGACAGTGGCAGTATCTGCAGCGATTGCATTTCTCAAGGGGAAAACCCGCAACCAACTACTAACGATGGGACCCGGTACGTCCATTTGACGAATCATTGCTTCGACTTCGAGCATATCACGCGGATGGGCGGTAATGAGCAACGAATTGGTTCGGGTATCGGCGACGACGTGGACTCGCGGTGCTAATATCTGGTTGTTTTCCGGTCCCGCAAAGGCTTGGGTGATCTGGGCTTGTAATTCCGCCGCAACGGCGTGTCTCAGTTGGAATATCTGGAACCGGGCATTAGGATTCACGGGCGTGTCCAATTTCGCAATGAGTTCCTTTGCAGCGATGATGCTTTCTTGGAGACCAATGAGCAAAATCGAGTTCGGTTTCACCAGGGGCATGATCGTGATCATTCCTCGCCGTTGCAGATAAACCTGTTGATAAAGTTGTTGTACCAGTTGGCTTATTCGGAGAGAGTCGGCGTGCCGCATCGGTACAATTTCGATAATAGGTTCATTTTCCAGACTCAAGATTTCCAGTTGCCGTACCATTTCTTGTACGACGGCAACGTCATCGGGGCTGCCTTGTATGACAATGGTTCCGAAAGCGTCGATGATGTCGATGGTAACATTTCCGAGTACCCTGCCGAGCGAGGCGTCGCCGGATTCTGCGTCGCCGTTAATTGGCGCACCGTTAGCCGCCGCACCTTGTGCGGCGCTGGGCGGTTGCGGTGCCTGGGCAACTCGCACCATTTCTTGATTGACGAGACCGGCAACGCGGCGTGCGGATTGTAAATTGGATTGCTGTACCGGTATAAATCGTGTAACGGCACCGCCGGGTTGTTCGGTGATGTCCAAAAATTGTACGACTTGCAGGCTCGCTGCCGCCATAGGAGGAGAACCGGTGATCGCAACGATACCGCGAGGATGGTCGATCGCGATTTCCACAGCGGTGCCGTCTCGCAGCGGCAGATTGTATCGGGAAAGTCCTGGTGCGGCATCGACATTTCTGACGGGAACGAATCGGCTGCCTAACTTTTCGACGAAGTTTCTCTCAAACGACGGCGGAGCGAGGCGTAATCGATGGTGCAAGGTGATGGCGTTTTGTGCGACGGGACGTACCCCTTGGGCGGGCATCGCTTGCGGCGGCGGTGCTTGGGGAGACATTGTAGCCGGAGCGGTACCGGATGCTTGCATAACGATGTGCGGTGCTGTCGGCAACATCCGCTGCGGATGATTAGCAGGTATGCCGGTGTGCGGCACTCCGGTTTGCTGTGGACCATTGGGAGTCAGCGTTACTTTCGGTAACTCGTTTAGTTCAGCCGGACTGGTGAATACGGGACTCGAAAAGGTAACGTTGTTTCTCTGTTCGGGCGTGGTCTGCGTAAAATATCCTTGTCCGAAGGCGGAGTTTGCCGCCGTTAAAACTATGACACACAGAATGGGTGCAATTCGTTTCATAGCATTATCCGTTGCTGGGAGATTTCTCTCTCCATGGTCCGTCCTAGACCGATTCTTGGGGTAGTTATCGGCTAGTCGTGCGGGACTTGTCGATATTTCCGCTGGTAAACGTTGTCATTTTTCTTTCTTCTATATCGGTTGCACCCATTGTGTTACTTGTTTTTGTTATTTCGTTTGTAGGGATTGTAAAGGTTGTGTCGGTTTTGGGGGATTTCAAATGCATTTTGAGGATTTCGTCGGAAAATAGCTCCCCGTTGGGGTGCGAAGCGTGTTGGTTCTCCAACGGGGGGCTAACGCCCCCCGCTCGCTTTCTCACTTGCCCGCTCGCATGCGCAATGCTGAAAATGCCCACAATTTCCCCCCCCCATACTCTGCGCATGCAATCTTGTATGCTTGTATGATTCCGATTGCGGCTCTGTAACAATTTTGCTATACTGTTACCATGTTCATCGGTCCCGTCTTTACCCGCGAAATTACGATTGCTCCCCGAAGAGAATGGACGTACATTCTCCGAAGCGTCTACGTCGGCTTACTTCTGCTTCTCATCGTTACCGCTTGGCTTGTCATCAGCGGAACGCAAATCATTACCGATCCCGGTGACTTCGCACGATTCGGTACAATGCTCTTTCAATTTCTCGCACCGGTACAACTTGTACTCGCCATCTTCTTTGCCGCCACCCTCGCCGCCAGCGCCGTCGGACAAGAAAAAGAACGAGGTACACTCCTGCTCCTCCTAATGACCCGAATGACCAACCGAGAACTCGTCCTCGGAAAACTCCTCGCCAGTCTGCTCAACATCATCACGATGCTTGCCGTCTCCATCCCGGTCTTTATGGCAATCGCGATGCTCGGCGGCGTGTCATATTATCAAATTACCCGTGTGCTGATTGTAACGCTCTTTTGTATGCTTGCCTGCGGCAGTCTCGGCAGTTGCGTTGCACTCTGGCGGGAGAAAACTTTTCAAGCAATTGCGACGACGATTTTGATCATGGTGCTTTGGATTGGACTTTGGGAAAGTGTTAGCCGCATTGCTTGCAATGCGCTGGGTTTCGCAAGCGAAACCGCTAACAGCGTGGCGGCGATGTTTTCGCCGTGGAGTGCGATCCTTGCCGCTTCGCGTCCTGCCATCGACGTGTCTGCCGGTTTGTTCGGTCCCATTCAAGGCTTTCTGCTCGTTTGCGGCTGTCTGGTCATTGGAATCAATGCGATTGCGATTGCGATGGTGCGTGTTTGGAATCCCTCCCGCGAAGCCCGGATGGCAACAAGAGAAGAAGATACCTGGTATAAGAAACAGGCGGAGCAGACGCTGGAAGAGACGTTGACATGGAGTGAATTATCAGAGCAACTGTCAGAGCCGCAACCGGAAGGTTGCGCAACACCGGTGCGACCTTCCGGTCGCGGCTCTGAACGTGGCTCTGATCCTGCCAAAACGCAAACGCCGGTACGGTTGCCAATGGAGTACTTCATTTTGCCGATACTCCTGTCGTTTCCATCAATTCTGATCCTCTTGTCTCCTGTTTTTTATATTGTTCCTCTTTATATTGTTCCTCTCGTACCTTCTGCTTATCCGTTCACTTACGCTTGGGCACTGATCGCTTATACCATTCTTGCCGTTGGCTTTATCGGAATGCTATTTCAACAAAAGTG
>Ga0099364_10006053_pt1 | contig 17720 bp, 14 predicted proteins | sample TergutTh196P3_FD_73070 | JGI IMG/M metagenome (GOLD analysis project Ga0099364, IMG submission 73070) | Microcerotermes parvus P3 segment gut microbial communities from Pointe-Noire, Republic of the Congo - Th196 P3 | ecosystem: Host-associated > Arthropoda: Insects > Digestive system > Gut ...
AATGATTTGGCTATGATATTAAAGGGACTACCACCCGTGATAATGTCCTTTCCGAGATGAATGCGATAATCTTTTATGTCTCGAAGACCGCATAATACCACACTGGCAGGGAAATAATCAGGTCTGTCATTGTAACCCTCTCGTAATTGCCTTAAAACTGATATGAGCGTGTCACCTATTAAAGCATCAATCTCGTCTATCATCAGAACAACAGGTTTTTGGACTTTTTTACAGATAAATCTCATAATATCGCTTAATGCTGATCCAGGTATAAAATTTGCAGCATTGTCATTAAAATATTTTCTAACTTCATCTAAAGAATTGAGTAAGTTGTCTGTGTTGACTGCTAATCTTCCAACTATAGTCAGCATAGCCCCATGAATATCCTCACGAAAAGCTTGTCCTATCTCAAAATTTGTGTAAATAGCAAAATAATCACCTTCTTTATTCAGCTTATCTCTCAAGGCGAGCAGACAACTAGTCTTACCAGTTTGACGAGGGGCATGAAGGATAAAAAATCGATTTCTGTTTATCAAATCCATTATTTCATCTAAATTCCAGCGAGTTAATGGATCAATTTTGTAATAGCTTTTACTATTTACGGGACCCTCTGTATTAAAAAATTTCATAATTTACTCCTTTATGATAATTAGTAATTAGTAATTACTAATTACTAATTATTATTTCAATAAAACCATTCTCCTTGTCTCCACTACATCACCTGCCACCATTCTATAAAGATACACTCCGCTTCCAAGCTCACGACCATTGTCATCTTTTCCATCCCAGACTACCGTGTGTGATCCCCTTTCATAAAAACTATCCACTAATCCCTTTACCCTTTGACCGCGGATGTTATATATGTCAATTGAGACGATTGACTCTACGGCGACATTAAATCTTATAGTCGTCTCAGGGTTAAAAGGATTGGGGAAATTGCTCAAAAGTTCATTTTTGATAGGTAAAACCACAATATCGCTGTCCGAAACGCTATACTCTATGTCATAAACCCAGATACCCGACTGAGCTACCTGCACCATCTTTTTTCTTTCTGGGAAAAAATAGGTGTAAATTACATTTCGGTGTGGAAAACTCTCTTCACCTATCTTGGTCAGTTGGTCATTTAGGATAGAGAAATACTCTGAAATATGAGTTACTCTACCGTTTTGAGTGATGATGTTATTAAAGGAGTTTATTTGACCATCAGATATGGTAGCAAAAAGATTTACTGCATCACCACCCATTTCAAAGGAATAGACCTGACCACTACTCAAAACATGACTAAACCTGAGAAACTTTCCATAGCTATGTTGCATCACACCTGCATTACCCAGATTGAAAGCTCCCTCAAAAAGGACATTTGAGACATTGTTTATATCTCTGACATAGAGCTTGGTATTAAAGGTGTTTAGGATATAATCCTGCGGGTCAGAGGTAAATGTCCAATCCATTGAGCCAGTAAAACTACCAGCAGGGATAAGCTCGTCATTTATCAAGGTATAGGCAAAAACTTCCTCTGGACTACTATAAGAGAAAAAAACTCTATTTCCAGACATTATAAGACCTCCACCTGCTCTATTGGCGACTGTTATCCTTTTTATTAAGGTTGCATTTCTCCATACTACATTTTCTATATTTCGATCTGCCCCCCCCGTGAAGTATGAGCGGGGGGGGAAGGGGGGGGATTTCTGCATTCTGCATTCTGCATTCTCATTTAACTGATATATATCAAAATAATGCGTGCCACTTTCTACCCTTGAAAAATACAATCTATCACCCATTACTTTGAAATTTTCACCTGTATGTGGGTCTGCATAGTCATAGTTTAGAGTAGCTATCAAAGTGTTATCAAGGACAGCATAAATCCTTTGCTCACCATTAAAAACATCAATCTCAATATAATAAATGTCATTGTCAGAAAAGCTAAGACCCGGCAGTATCACCATCCTACTTCCATGAGCATTGACGAGGTCATAATCCTGTGACGCATCAAAGACTCTTAGGTTTATCTCAGCATTGATATATAAATAAGGCTCTACATAGTGAAGATTTCTTCTCTGGACAAAACCAGCATCTTCTTTTATACAAACAAGGTTGAAATTCCCCTTATCATCAAATTCATAAACAAGAAGCCGCATAACATCAACAATAAAGAGTTTATTATCCTTTAAGTGTGCTACTGTCTGACCTAGATTAAGATTTCTTACAGAGCTAAAGATAAAAGGATTTTCAAAATCACTATAATCTAAAACGACTATATTTCTGCCAAGAACTAAAGTTACCAGTGGATAATCAAGCAAAATGTCATAAATCGCAGTGTCAAATCCATGTAAGTCTATATAAGACAATTCTGTGAGGACATCATTTTCGTCTATTTCAAAGGCACGCATACGGACAAAGTCAGGTCCCATAAAAGGCTGGATGATTTTATTTCCAATCCTATTGATATACTCCCCATAATGACCATTTATATAGCCATCTATCTGGAAAGTCTCTTTGTTTATCAAAATCGTCCGTTGACCTGCATAATCCGAGACCATGACAAACTCATCACTGAAATAAAGGTGGTTTGTTTCGCTATCTCCACTTAATGGTGTTTCAAACTCTACACGGGCAAGAAACTGCATCGGCACTTGTGAAAGGTCAAAGATGAAAAGACCAGTTATTCTAGGATAACTGATACTGTTTGATATTGCATCCAAGAAATAATACCTGTCCCCATCAATAAAGGATTTTCTCGTATTATCATTTTTTTCAAAGAAACCTATCCTTTGTAAATCACCATCAGGCAGTATCAAAAACTCCTCAATCTTTTGTAGGTTGGACACTATTAGCCTGTTTTCATAGCTCAAAATAGTGCCCCAGTATCTGTCATAGTTAAAACGCATTTCAGGGTTTGAAATGCTGTCGATACTTCCTATCGAGGCTGAAATCTCCGATTTCCCCAAAATCAGAAAACATAAACATAAGAAAATAAATAATTTCCTTTTCATATAGTAACTCCATTGTATATATTGAATACTAGTTTTTAAATCCACTCTTTTTTGTCAAACTATTTCTCAATGTACTTCTACAGAGCCATAATACCTATCGGGATATTCAAGGAAAGACTGATAATTTACATACTTCTTATGGGGGGCAGGGATGCAGGCGAAACACCTGCATTCCCAGTTGAGTTTTCTCCCTGTCCCAAAGGAGTTTGGCGGCAATATCTCGGAGATATTGCCGCCATGCTCATAGCTATCTCCTTACAAAAGGCGGAACAGATAAATCAGTTCCCTACAAAAGGCGGAACAGATGAAGTCTATACAAATCGAGTAGAGTATGTGAAGCTTTGTAGAAAATTCAAACCTCACATTTCACTATTAATATCTTTGAATATTTTAGCTATTTTTCTTTTACCTTTCTTTTATGACAAAGAAAAACAGGTACTCCTATCCCGATAGAGGACATCGATGTGAAAAGACCTCTTACTGCTTTATTTCTTTGGTTTTGAGCGTATAATTCCTGCTTTACTACATGAGTAGGTGGTTTATCTGGAAGGATTAAATTTACAGCATTTGTCCAAGTAAAAATCACCCCACCTATACTCAAAAAAAGTGTAGTGCCAATCACTGCATACAAGTAAAACAACCTGATAGAGTGAGCAAAGCTATCTTTTCTATCTTTGTTTTTCTTTGAAAGGAATTTGAAAATAACTCCTATTATAGCAAATGGTAGTAAAAGAAATAAAAGACTAACAAATAGTGAGATCACTGACATCGCTTTCTTGTTCCTCCTTTTGAATTCTTTTCCAATGCAAAGCAAATATAGGCACCGCTACAAACCATACAATAGAAGAATTGATGATACCTCGTATGTTTCTAATCCTTTCATTTTCTACTTGCCGTTGCTCCGTCTCTTTTGTCTCCTCAGCTTCATATCGATATGAAACATAAACCTCTGGAAAACAGAATCTCGAAACTGCATTAACAGTAGCAATAATACCACCTATTGCCATCATCAAAGTGATGAAACATACTACATACAGATAAACTATACGAATATTTTTTGAAAACATGATTTACTCCTTATAAATATCCTGAAAGGATTATCTTTTAATAGAAAAAATTTTCCCCTTTACCTTTATCCCACCCTGAAAGGGTGGTTCTTTGTATAAAGATAACCCTTTCAGGGTATTTTATTGTTGGTAAATCCCTTTTCTAATAAAAGATAACAACTTCGTTGTATTTTTTTTGCAAATAAAAATTACTGAAGTTTTAGCAAAAAAGCGTATTCCAAAGCTACTTCAAGGTATTGTTTATACCTTCCAGAAGCACCACCATGCCCAGCATCCATGTTTGTATGGAGCAAGAGTAGATTGTCATCTGTTTTTAGTTCTCTGAGTTTAGCCACCCATTTTGCAGGTTCCCAATACTGCACTTGTGAGTCGTGCAACCCTGTAGTGATGAGCATATTGGGGTAGTTTTGAGCTACTACATTGTCATAAGGTGAATAGGACATAATGTATTCATAGTATTTTTCATCCTCAGGATCGCCCCATTCCTCATATTCACCTGTAGTGAGCGGAATGCTTTTATCACACATTGTCGTTATCACATCGACAAAGGGGACAGAGGCTATAATAGCTTTAAAAAGCTCTGGTCTCATGTTTACTACTGCTCCCATGAGTAAGCCACCTGCACTTCCACCTGATGCACAGAGATGTTGAGCGTCAGTGTATTTTTGTGCAATTAAGTATTCGGCACAGGTTATAAAGTCAGTGAAAGTGTTTTTCTTATAAAGTAGTTTCCCATCCTCATACCATTGTCTACCAAGTGTTTCTCCACCGCGGATGTGAGCTATAGCATACACAAAGCCTCTATCAAGTAAACTCAATCGAGACAAAGAAAACATTGGGTCGATAGAATAGCCATAAGAACCATAACCATAAAGTATAAGAGGTGTCTTTCCATCGAGAACCAAGTCTTTTTTATATACCATAGAAATAGGTATCATCTTTCCATCTTTTGCTGGTGCATACAATCTCTTTGAAATATAGTCATTGGGGTTGTGACCACCTACTATTTCCTGTTGTTTCAAAAGTTTTTTCTCACGAGTTATCATGTCATAATCAAAATCAGAAAATGGAGTAGTCAATGAAGTATAACAAAATCTTAACTGATGCGTATCAAAAGCAGGATTTTGACCTAAAAAGGCTGTATAATCTTCTTCCTCAAAAGCCATATAATGCTCTTCACCAACAGCGGGACGAATCCTTAATCTCATCAAACCATCTTTACGCTCTGCTACCACTAGGAAATCTTTGAATATCTCAAAATTTACAAGTAAAACATCCTCACGATGAGGTATCACTTCCTGCCAATTTTCTTTAGTAGATTTAGAAACTAATGCCTCCATCAGACGAAAATTCTTTGCCTTGAAATTTGTTTTGATGATGAATTTGTCATTATAGTGGTCTAGGCTATATTCAAGGTCTTTTTCACGCTGCTGAACTATTTGAAATACACTTGTAGGATTGTTTGAGTAAATATAGCGATATTCTTGAGAAGTGTGACTTATTGCATTGATAAAAATCATTTTATCTGACTTTGAGCGATAAACATCAAGGACATAAGCCTCATCTTCTTCAAAATAGACTAGACTGTCTGGTTGCTTGCTTTGTAAGACATGAGTCATCACTTTTTCTGCCCGCAGGGTCTCAATGTTTTTTAAGATATAAAACAGAGTCTTGTTGTCATCTGCCCAGGCAAAATAATTATCTGTATTCTCAATGGTATCGCCAATAGTTTCACCTGTCTGCAAGTCTTTGAACATAGTAGTAAAAATATAACGACCTTGAGTATCAACACTATAGGCTAGTATCTCATTGTTTGGACTTACTTCAAAACTTCCGATGTTAAAATACTCATGTCCCTGAGACATAATATTTCCGTCGAGCATGATTTCCTCTGCTGCCTCTAATGAGCCTTTTTTACGACAATAAATGGGATATTCTCCACCTTGCTCAAATCTTGAGTAGTAGAAATAACCATTTTTGAAGTAGGGAACTGACTGCTCGTCCTCTTTTATTCTTGCAGTAATCTCTTTATACAAAAGCTGCTGCATTTCCTCAGTGTCACTCATAATGTCCTTTGTGTAGGCATTTTCTTTTTCAAGATAGGCTATAACTTGTGGATTTTCCCTATCGTTGAGCCAAAAATAGTTGTCAATACGCTCTCGACCTGCTGTTTTGAGTGATACAGGTATCTTTTGAGCTACTGGTGCTTGTTTTTGTGGTTTCATATTTATTTCCTTAAATTTTAGTTTTTTTTTCTTTTTAACACAGAGTTTTTTTGAGTTCACGGAGAGCACAGAGTATGAATTTTAATTAATAAATTAATAATTAATCATACTCTGTGAACTCCGTGTCCTCTTAAATCCTCTGTGTTAAAAATCCTCTGTTATCTCTCAAATCCTCTATTTAAAAACTTCATGCTTTGACCCTACCCTTTCCCCACTCGCAAGCTCATGTGGGGGGCATATCGAATACACCAAAAACTGATATTTTATCCCCTCATTTGTCTCAAAAATCTCACTTTCCTCTGACAGTTTCCATTCAGGTGAGTTTACAAAATCGGGTAGAAATTTGTCAGCCTTAAATTTATGATAAATCTTTGTAATATAGGCTTTTTTGCAGTATGGTAAAAAGAGTTTGTATATCATCTCACCACCGATGACAAAGACCTCTTTTTCACTTGAATTTGCTATGTTTAGGACTTCTTCGACATTGTAACAGATGATAGTTTGAAAATCAGAGATATCTGCTACAATAAAGTCTATATTCTTTGTGAGGATAATATTTGTCCTGTTTTTTAATGGTTTTTGCTCTGGTAAGGACTCAAAAGTCTTTCTACCCATCACGACAATATTCCCCATTGTCTTTTTTTTGAAATACTTCATGTCCTCACTGATTTTTATCAAAAGGTCATTTTTGTAGCCAATAGCCCAGTTTTCATCCACGGCGACAATGATATTCATCTCTATTTCCTCAATTTATAAAGCGGAACGGATAAATGCGTTCCCTACAGAAGCGGAACGGATAAATGCGTTCCCTACATAAATCTGCGTTCTTAATTCTTAATTCCTTTCAAAGTCCATCCCACCGCATCTACAATCTTCACTTTAACAAACTGATGAATAAGGCTTTCGTTACCCTCAAAAACGGTGATTTTGAAATCTCTTGTTTTACCAGACATTTCATTTGAGTCTCTTTTACTTTGGCATTCGACATAGACTTCTTGGATAGAGCCAATCTTATTTTTGTATTTTTGGGTGGTAATTTCTGTCTGTTGGTCGATGAGTCTTTGTAATCTATCCAGTCGAGTAGTTTCGGGGACAGAGTCTTCAAACTCTGCTGCCTTTGTGCCACTTCTTTCAGAATATTTAAACATATAAGCAAAGTCAAACTGTATCTCTTTCATGATGTTTAAAGTATCGAGAAATTGCTCTTCTTTTTCACTCGGAAAGCCAGCTATTACATCAGTAGTTATAGCTATATCTGGCATAGCTTTTCGTAGCTTTTTTATGAGGTTTAGGTAGTGTTCAGCTGTGTATTTTCTATTCATTTTGTTCAAAATCTCGTTGTTGCCTGATTGTAGAGGTAGATGAATATGCTCACAAACCTTTTCACAAGTAGCCATTGTCTCTATGAGTTTGTTTGAAAGGTCTTTGGGATGTGAGGTGATAAATCTAATCCTTTTGATACTTTCTATCTCATTTGCTTTTTTTAGTAAATCTGGGAAATCATTGTTTTCAAAGTTATAAGAATTTACATTTTGACCGAGTAAGGTAATATCATAAGCTCTGTATTGACCTGCAAGTTCAATCTCGTGCAGTATTTCTTTTATTGGTCGACTTCGCTCTCTACCTCTGGTAAAAGGAACAATGCAGTATGTGCAAAAATTATTACAACCTCTCATGATTGTGATAAAAGCATTCAAAGGGTTTGAACGGGTAGGATATAGGTCATTATAGATTTCTGCTTGATCAAGGATAGTGTTTGAAATAAAAGTAGAATTCGGAGTTCGGAATTCGGAGTTCGGAATTCGGAAAGCCGAACGGAGTTCTGCACTACGAATCGTTTCTATAATTTCAGGCAATTGGGAGTATTGGTCTACACCGACTACAAAATCAATCTTTTTGTTTATCTTTTTTAGCTCTTCACCGAGTCTTTGAGCCATACAGCCTACAATACCTACAAGTAAATCATTTTGATAGCTTTTTCGAGAGACCTCACTGGTAATCCTACCTATCACCCTTTTTTCTGCATTTTCTCTGACAGAGCAGGTGTTAAAAATGATGATTTGAGCCTCATCAATATTTTCTGTATGAGTGAAGCCAGCATTTGTCAAAATAGTTGTTATCAGCTCACTGTCAGCGACATTCATCTGGCAGCCGTAGGTTTCTATTATAAATTTCATTTTTTTGGTTCTTTTTTATAATTAGTAATTAGTAATTACTAATTACTAATTGCTATTGATATTTCATTTTTTACTTTGTCTTTACCGCTTTCCTTGGTGGCTAAAAGTCGCTCGTAATAAAATGAGTTTATTTGTCTTTCGAGCTGTCTTACCGACCAACCACATTCAGCACATTCTTTTTCATAATATTCTCTCTTTTCCTTTTTTTCTATTCTCATAATCAAGCGATAATGAGACCATGTCAATTTGCTACACAGTGTGTAGCAAATTGGATAGACTGAAGCGAACATTCTCATATTGTTTAAATTTGCGATTGTAAACCCTTTTCCAAAGTCCTCCGTCGGTCTAATAGACAAATACTCTAATAGATGTTTACCATATTCTGCACGCTCACCGATAGCCTCATTTATCTGTCTGCCAATTTCCCAATAAGCATTCACCATTTCCACATTGATAGCCTTTATGGTATTCACTCTAGCTAAAGACAAAGTTTCTCTTATATTGTTGTAAACACTTGTTTCTGAAATAGTGTCAGTTTTTTGAAGATTTTGATTTTCATTATCTGTCATAAATCTGCTCCTTAAAAATGTTTCACTGGGAACGCAGGCATCCTGCCTGCATGAAAAAAATAATAATGCAGGCAAGATGCCTGCGTTCCCAGTGATGCCTGCGTACCTATCAATTCAATACCCCAATCACTGTTCCCTCAAAATAAAACCCAAGTATCTCTCGAAAATCATGTCCTTGATTTGCTCTCACGATAGCACCTATCTGGCACATACCTACTCCGTGTCCATGTCCATTTCCTATAAATTTCACATTATCCCCTTCTCTTTGTATGATAAACAGACTCGAAAGCAGGTCAAATCGCTCTCGAAGTTCATATTGACCAGTGATTAAGACATCTCTGGAAGCTGATTTTATCAAGACTTCCTCTACTCGCATAGATGAATTAATTATGTTTGTGGAAATTTCAGTGATACCTTGGATAGAAAACATAGTCTCAAGTTCATTTATAGTAAAATCTTTTTCCCAGTTAATAAACCTTTGACTCCAGCTTGGAACTAAATCTATGTTTATACAATAATTGTCTACTTTAGAACTCAAATAATTATGCTGCATAACCCACAAATCACCTGAGTTTTCACTGATACCACCGCAATGAGAGGAGTATACAGCCTCAATAGGTTCCAATTGTCCCCCATAAGAAGAGTTCAGAGTTCGGAGTTCGGAGTTCGGAATTCCGAACTCCGAATTCTGAATTCCGAACTCTTCATACAAAAGCACCATATTCGCAGTCTCTTGCACAGCTCTGATAGATTGTGTAGTCTGCCCAGTCAGACCACGATACACCTGACAGTGAGTAGCACTACAGAGATCATATCCATCGTTGCGATGCCTACTATTTCTCATTTTTGAGATAGTGATAGTCCTTGTAGCTACAGCTTGAGCTTTTAGAGCCTCCATAAGAGCATTTCCCCCTATTTCAACAGCAATCACACCTGAAACATAATCTTCGAGATTAAGTCGATTTATCACCCTGACTAGATTGTTTGGTGTAGTCAAAATTTTGAACTCACCAGAATAGGAAATGTCATTTAAAAGCAGAGGATGTTCTGAAATAATATAAACTTCATCTCCATACTCATTGTCATTAATAGTCAGGATTCTATTTGAGACAGTAACACTTAAAGTGCTGCTTTCAATCGTTTCTATCCCTTCTTCAGACTGGATATAAAAGATATCTGATTCTGTCAAAATTGTCAGCTGAACTTGGTCAATGATATGCACATCCAAAATTATACTGGAATTAGAGTAGAGGCTTATGTAAGCAAATAAAACTACTAAAAATATTAAGATTCTCTTCATCATCTTAATAAACATTAAACTCTATTATATGTTACAAAATACTGGGAAGAGTTCAGAGTTCCGAGTTCGGAGTTCGGAGTTTTTTTAACACAGAGGATTAAAGAGAGGACACAGAGTTCACAGAGAAAGGAGAGTTACAAGTTACAAGTTACAAGTCAAGCCCCCCCCTTCCCCCCCCGCTCGCAAGCTCACGGGGGGGGCAGATCGAAGTTACAGAGAGCACAGAGAAGCCGAACGGAGTTCAGCACTACGATGCAGGCATGATGCCTGCGTTCCCAGTATTTTGAAATTTTACTTGACTAATGACCCTACTTTTATTTTATGGATATATGAAAAAGAAACTTTTTATTTTTGATGGCACTGCTCTTGCCTATAGAGCACATTTTGCTTTTATCAAAAATCCGCTCATTAATTCAAAAGGGCAACACACGAGTGCTTTATATGGCATTATCAGTTCATTTTTAAAGATTTATGATGATTTTCAGCCTGAATATGTGGCAATTTCCTTTGATACAAAAGAAAAGACTTTTCGCCACACTCTATATGATGATTACAAGGCAAATCGACCACCGATGCCAGAGGAGTTGATTTCACAAATAAGTGCTATTCTATCTTTTTTTGAGCTGGCTGGAGTAAAAGATATTTCTACACCTGGTATGGAAGCTGATGACATCATTGGTTCTTTAGCCAAAAAATTTGAGTCACAATGCGACATAGTCATTGTCAGTGGAGATAAGGACTTTGCCCAGCTGGTTAATGATAATATTTGTCTTTATGACCCTAAAAACAGCTTGTTTCTCCACGAAAAAGAGATTATAGAAAAATACGAAATAAAACCTACACACTTCATTGATTATCTAGCACTTGTTGGTGACAGCTCAGACAATATACCAGGAGCAAAAGGTATAGGTCCAAAGACTGCCGTCAAACTATTACAGACTTTTGAAAACATTGAAAATCTCTATGAAAATATTGATAAACTCCCCAATAACAAAGAAAAAGAAAAACTCCTCTCCTCAAAAGATAATGTCTTTTTATCAAAAACTCTCGCTACTATAAATACTGAAATTGATTTAGACAAGGTAGGACTACAAAACATTTCTTTTGACTTTCAAAACTTTCAAAATGTGTTAGATTTTCTTGATAGCTACGAGCTTAGGCATCTTAAAAATAGCATAAAGAAAAAACTAACGCCTAGCTCCCAGACAGATACTTTATTATTCGAGAGCGAGGACTCTCAATCTGCCCCACCCACTAAGAGTTCGGAGTTCGGAGTTCGGAGTTCGGAATTCCGAACTCCGAATTCCGAATTCCGAATTCCGAATACCGAAAGCCGAACGGAGTTCTGCACTACATTCCGACTGATACATAGCATCGACAATTTAAAATCTATCATAACAGCCTGCACCTCACCTATAATCGCCATCGATACTGAGACCACATCTATTGATAGCCTGACTGCTGAACTCGTTGGTTTGTCTTTTTGCCCTAATGAAAAAGAGGCTTATTACATACCTCTTGGGCATACCTTTGCTGAAAACATCGATATAAACGATGTCATTTCTATCTTTAAAGAGTTTTTAATAAACAAAACAATCATAGGACACAATCTAAAATACGATATTCATGTTCTGCAGAGGTATGGTCTTTGTATTGAAAGTATTCTTACCACTCCCTCCAATCCGTCATTGCGAGGTTTCTTCTTAGAAACTCCTCACGAAGCAATCCTCACGAAGCAATCAACCGTTGCAAGCAATGGACAAAGGATAATGGATAATTATCCATTATCCATTATCAATTATCCATTATTATTCGACACCATGCTCGCCGCTTATCTCCTTGACCCCGGTAAAAACGAATACAGCCTCGATGATTGTGCAAAGCGTGAGCTTGGCTACACGATGAAACCCATTTCAGACCTGATAGGAAAAGGAAAAAATCAGATTAGCTTTGCGATGGTTACCCTCTCTGATGCTTGCCAATATGCTGCTGAAGATGCTTGGGCGACTTTTTGTTTATACAAAATCTATGAAAAAAGACTCCTCGAACTAAATCTCTATGACCTATATTACAAAATAGAAATTCCTCTTATTTTTGTTCTCACATACATGGAAAGACAGGGAGTAAATATTGATGTCTTAGAACTAAACAAGCTTAACACAGAGGTTTCAGAACAAATAAACACTCTCATCAAAAAAATCTACGACACTGCTGGTGAGGTGTTTAATGTCAATTCTACACAACAGCTCAGCCATATTCTTTTTGAAAAGTTAAAAATAGAGCCTCCAAAAAAAATAAAGACTGGCTATTCTACCGACATAGAAGTCCTCGAATCTCTTGCCGAAAAACACGAAATTGCTAAATATATGATAGAGTATAGACATCTAACAAAGCTAAAAAACACCTATATTGATGCTTTACCAACCCTCGTTAATCCCAAAACCCAGAGGATACATACTAATTTTAACCAAACTATCACTTCTACTGGTCGACTATCGAGTAGCCACCCAAATTTACAAAACATACCTATCAAAACTGACCTGGGGAAAAAGATACGAAAAGCCTTTACGGCGGCTGAGGATAAACTCATACTTTCTGCCGATTATTCACAGATAGAGCTCCGTTTACTTGCTATTCTCTCTCATGATGTTTCTATGATAAATGCCTTTCAAAAGGGTATTGATATCCACACAAATACTGCTACTAAAGTATTTAAAAAAGAAAACATCGACAGCAATGAAAGACGCAAAGCAAAGGCTATAAATTTTGGCATTATCTACGGGATGGGAGCAAACTCACTTGCAAAAGAGCTTTCAATAGGATTACCTGAAGCAAGGGAATTTATCGATAGCTATTTTAATCATTTCCCTACTATCAAAGCTTTTCTGGATAACCAAAAAAAACTTGCTCACCAAAACGGCTATGTAGAAACCATGTATCATAGAAGACTCTACCTCTCAGAAATCAATACCCAAAATCAAAGAGTAGTCGCTGAAGCCGAAAGAATTGCCATAAATATGCCTATTCAAGGCTCAGCTGCCGACATCATAAAAATAGCTATGATAAATATCTATCATAAAATCAAAAATAGAAAAGACATCAAAATGCTCATCCAAGTCCATGACGAGCTTGTCTTTGAAATTGATACTTGCTCACTCGAGGAGGCAAAAGCATTGATAAAGTCTGAGATGGAAAATGCTTTTTCTGACAGTTTAAAAAATAATGTCCTTTTGGTAGTGGACATCGAATATGGAAAAAGCTGGGGAAAGGCATAATACATTTTTGCCCCCCCCAGAAAGCCGAACGGAGTTCTGCACTACAAGCCGAACGGAGTTCTGCACTACGGGAGAAAGCGGAACGGATAAATCCGTTCCCTACAGATTTTTTTATTTTTTTCCCCCCGTTTTCAAAATTCTTCTTGACATAAAGACTATTTTTTTTTTTATGGTTCAAAAATGTGTTTTTTAGTAAATATTTGTAAAGAAAAATTCAAATTTTACGAAAAACTTATAGAAGTCTTACTCGCTCTACCCTCTTTAATCAGGGAAAAGAGTAAAAGAGTATGAGAAAAAAGAGTAAACAGTTCTAAGGAGAATATGAAAATGAAATCAAAACATTTTTTTGGGGTAGTTTTATTACTACTTGTCCTATTCATGACAGGATGTTCAGATGATATAGGACCGAGAGTGATTAACCCTCCCACCCAATTAATAGCTTTCACTGAAGTAGGTCGAGTCAATCTGACTTGGCAGGCACCAGAGCCAGGAAGTAACGGTCGTTTCAATCACTATATTATTTACCGCAATGGTATTGCAATTGGTGAATCAAAAAACGAGTTTTATTCAGATTATACTGTCTTAACAGGTGTTACCTATGCCTACTATGTTGTTGCCAATTTCCGTTTTAACAATAGGGACTACAATTCAGAACCATCCAATATCTTTGATGTCGTTGCAGTGGGTATTGAGTTTAAACCTCCACGAAATTTAATTGGAGGTGGTGAAAACAGTCAGGTAACACTCCAATGGCAAGCCCCAGAGCCTGGTAGTCAAGGAGTTTTTAGGTATTATCGGATATTTAAAGACGCTGTTTTTTTACAAGACACTCCCAATTTGTCTTTTTCTGATACCAATGTAGTTATTGGCAATACTTATGTCTATCATGTGGTAGCCACTTACCTTATAAACAATCAAAGCGTAGATTCAGACCCTTCAAATAGTGTCCTTATTGTTCCAAATGATAGAGTTTTCCTACCACCTCGCAATCTTGTAGCCACTCCGCTCAACAATCGCGTTGAATTACAATGGGAGCCGCCAGAGCCAGGTAGTCATGGAGTGCTTAATCAATACCGTGTTTACAGAGATGGAGAGGTCATTCATACTACTCAAACTTTGTCTTTTGTCGATGTTACTGTGGAAAACGGTGTTACTTACAGATACTATGTTACGGCAAGCTATATATTTGAAAACCAAATTTATAATTCTATGCCGTCAATTACTGCAGAGGTAACACCTCATGTAGCAACATTTCACCCTCCTCGTGATTTAGTCGCTTTTGATGATGGCTTTAGAGTTAATCTTCAATGGTTAGCTCCCGAAGCAGGTAGTCATGGAAATTTAAAAATCTATAAAATTTTCCGCAATGCTGTTCTATATCAGGAAACAATAAATACCACCTACTCAGATTTTGACATTTTACCAGGCAGTATTTATGTTTATACAGTCGTAGCAAATTATGACTACAATGAGGAAAATTTTGATTCTGTTCCTACAGATCCCGTTACTGTAACCACCCCTGACCCTATATTTGCCCCTCCAAAAGATTTATTAGGATATGGAGTAGACAAAGCGATTAATCTACACTGGCAAGCACCTGATAGTGGTAGTAGTGGAGTCTTTCTTTACTACAAAATTTTTAGAAATAGTGTGGTGATTGATCAGACTGTCGATACAGTTTACACAGATACCGATGTCATCAATGACATCGCTTACAACTACTATATAGTCGCTACTTATTCTTATGGTCTGCAGAGTATAGATTCTATCCCCTCAAATACCCTGACTGTCGCAGCTACACCAAACACCTTTAATGCACCACGAAATCTTGTAGCTTTTGTAGGCGATGAGGTTGTAAATCTACACTGGCAAGCCCCCCTCGCTGGTAGTCATGGAGATTTTGTGAAATACAAGGTTTACAGAGATGGTGTTGTCATATATGAAAACTCAAGTCTCTTGTATACTGATACTAATGTTGTAAATGGCTCTTTGTATAACTACTATATCGTTGCTACTTATACTTTTGAAGGAAAAGATTATGATTCTGCCCCTTCAAATACTGTTCCTGCAACTCCAAACGAGATGATTTTTAATGCACCTCAAAGTCTACTTGCTTTTTATGAATCTGGACAAGTAAACCTACATTGGCAAGCACCACTTGAAGGTAGTTATGGGACTTTTGTGAAATTCAAAGTTTTCCGTAATGCTCTCGTCATCCAAGAAACTACTGGATTTTTACACTCAGATACAAATCTCGGTATTACTGGTCCTGGTCACTACGAGTTTAACTACTATATTGTAGCTACTTATGTCTACAATGGACAGGAGTTTGACTCTCCACCCTCAAACATTCAGCAAATCATTATTGATGTCGAATAAGACTTAAGAGAAGTGAATTGACTCCCCACCTGCTCCTAAAAAAAGCAGGTGAAGGGAGTCTTTTTTTTTCACCTCCTTATGTAATGGATAATGGATAATGGACAATGGATAATGGATAATTATCCATTGTCCATTATCTATTTTCTCTGTGCGTTCTGTGACTTCTCTGTCTTCTCTGTGTTAAAAAGAAAAAAACTTTGCGTTAAAAAGAAAAAAACTCTGTGTTAAAAAGAAAAAAACTCTTTACAAAATCTGCTTATTAAAAAAATTGGTTCTTAGCTTTAAAAAAGGAGTGAATTTTTATGCTGAGATGTATCTTAAAAAGTAAAATACATAGGGCAGTAATCACGCAAACAGATTTATATTATGTGGGTAGTATCACAATTGACAAAGACTTAATGGATGCTGCTGGATTGATAGAATTTGAAAAGGTCGAAATCTTTGATATCCAAAACGGAAATCGATTTGAGACTTATATCATCGCTGGTGAGCGTGGTAGTGGGATCATCGGTATCAATGGAGCAGCTGCAAGGCTTGTTCATATAAAAGATGAAATTATCATAGTTTGTTATGCTTTTCTCAATGAAGATGAAGTTTCAGAACACAAACCCAATATCATCATAGTAGAAAATAACAATAAATCTTTTACAAGAGAGGCTTAATGGTGGAAAGTCCTTTGGTGATTAAAGATATTTCTCAGATGAAATCTTATGTAAAGGCTTTACCTCTCGGCACAAGTGTAGGATTTGTGCCTACAATGGGCTATTTACATCAAGGTCATCTAAGTCTTGTCCAAAAATCATTACAGGAATGTGATGTTAATATAGTTAGCATCTTTGTGAATCCTTTGCAGTTTGGTGAAAACGAGGATTTAGAAAGCTATCCAAGAGATTTGGAAAGGGATTTAGGACTATTGCAAATCACAAATAATCCTCCCCCTCAATCTTGTTTCGACAGAATACATTCTGTCAATCAATCTTTAGTCGTTTTCTATCCAGAATATTCAGAGATTTATCCCAGTGGCTACAAGACTTTTATCGAAGTAGATAGTTTGAGTAATTTGTATTGTGGAAAGAGCAGACCAGGACATTTTCGTGGTGTGGCAACGATTGTGGCAAAACTGTTAAATATTGTTACTCCTGATTTTATGTATATGGGTGAAAAGGATTTTCAACAGGTCTTTATTTTAAACAAAATGATAGAGGACTTAAATCTTTCTGTAAAGATAGTTTCGTGTCCGATTGTTCGTGAGCCTGATGGGCTCGCTATGAGCTCAAGAAATATTTACCTATCCACTAAAGACCTATCCCTTATCCCCTATCCCCTATCCCCTAAAGAAAGAGCTTTATGCCTCTATAACTCATTACTGCTTGCCAAAGAGCATTATCAAAAGGGTAATAGAGAAGTAAATTATGTGAAAGAGCAGATGGTAGAGTTAATAACAAAAAGCGGTGGTGAAATAGACTATATCGCTTTTATCAATGAAAAGACTTTTGAAGAAGTCATTCAAATAGACGATATGACAAGAATTCTACTTGCAATCAAGATAGGTAAGACTAGATTGATTGATAATATGAATGTAGGGAACTGATTTATCTGTTCCGCTGATTAATCGTCCCCCCCCTACCCCCCCCTAAACAAAGGGGGGGAAATCTCCCTCCCCCAGCTGTGCGGGGGGGGGGCGGGGGGGCAGCTGTCGGGTGAGATATGCCAGCACCGAACAACAGCCCTTCAT
>Ga0099364_10006054_pt1 | contig 17719 bp, 12 predicted proteins | sample TergutTh196P3_FD_73070 | JGI IMG/M metagenome (GOLD analysis project Ga0099364, IMG submission 73070) | Microcerotermes parvus P3 segment gut microbial communities from Pointe-Noire, Republic of the Congo - Th196 P3 | ecosystem: Host-associated > Arthropoda: Insects > Digestive system > Gut ...
GGAGCAGAATCGGCAAGCGTCGAATTAAGAAAATGGCTACTCAAAAGAATGAAAATAATGGCAATAATTGATTTGCCAAGAGAAACGTTTCAACCTCATACCGGAACAAAGACATCACTTGTATTTATGCAAAAGGTTCATAAGATACCTGCCGATTATCCAATATTCATGGCTGTGTCGGAAGCTGTTGGACATGATAGACGTGGCAATCCATTATATCGAAAAGACAGTAATGGTCAGTATGTTACCGACGCTAACGGAAATAGTGTTGTTTGGAATGATTTGCCTGAAATATACAAAGAATGGCAAAGCTTTACTTCTGGAGATCAAATTAATTCTTCAATACCAAGCTGTTTTATTGTTAGCGCTAATGACATTATTAATGATTCGTCGAATAGGATAGATGCTTGGTATTGGGATCCTAACAAGAACGATATTGCTAAAAAATTAGAAGAAGCAGTCGGCGAAGAAATAACAGAGATTGTACGACTTGGTGATTTGGTTGTTGAGCATGGTATATTTTATCCCGGTCGTCATTCGAGGAATTATATTGAGCAGTCGGAAAACAGTGTCCCTTTCTATTCGAGTTCACAGATTCTCCAAGTAAGACCCTTCGATATAAAATATCAACATAAAGAATACAAACCGGCTCAAAAGCATTTTGTTTATAAAGATTGGCTTCTAATAACAAGGTCTGGTTCAACAGGAAGAGTAGTTATGGTTACTGATACTTTTACAAATACCAAAGTTTCTGAACACGCAATTCGAGTAATATGTGATGAAAAATCAATAGACCCATATTATGTCTATTCTTATTTAGCATCCGAAAGTATTGGGAAGGTATTATTGGATAAAGGTATATATGCTTCAGTAGTCGACCATATTACACCGGATTTTGTTGCTTCAATACCTATAGCAAGGTTAAAGCCCGAACGAGAGCGTGCCATTGCAAATGCTATGCGTGAAGCGGAAACGCAGCGTGACAACGCTAACAAAATATTTATGGAACAACAAAAAAATCTTGAGGATTTATTATGGGAGAGTATCGGTGATGAATCTGAATAATAAATTTAATTGCGAATAGTACATAAGTCGGCGGTCGCATAGGCCGCATATGGTAGGATCAAAGAGAGTAGGAGTGTAGCGTTGTGATAAAACGTATGGGTATAAGAGAAATTAAAACTGTTGATATTAATGGGGACATAAATGAAATAGGTCCAATCTTTTTAAAGAACAGGTATGAAACCGTGTTTGTAATCGATTCGGAGCAGCATCTTTACGGCATAATAACAGCAGGAGACTTTTTCAGGAAAATTGCAAGTTCAAAAAATATATTTGAATTAATGAATAAAAAATATATTTCAATAGATTATAATTCAGATAATCACTTTGAAATTGCTAATGAAATATTTAAAAACAATATTAAGATAAGAACTATACCTATTGTTGATAATGATAAAATAATATATTTGTTATTTAACAATGAATACAACAATGAGTATAACTTCAAAACGATCGAACAAACATTAATGTTAAGAAAATGCGGTGAAAGATTAGCAGAATTTCTTAAAGCGGGAAACATTAAAACAATTGCAGTTATACAAGAAGATGAATTGATTTCATTTGCAAGCGATATATTAGAAAAATTTGCGCTTGTTGAACGAGTCAAAAGTGAGCAAGAGTTAGAAGAAAGCCAAAATAAAAATTTTGATATGGTTCTTAAACACAAAAATATCTCTACAAGTACAATGAAATTAAAATTAAAAGGGGTTATTGTTATTAATTTGCCCTTATTCTTAGATTTCTTTTACAAATCAAAAGATTTAATTGAAAATCAAATACCTGATTTAAAGAAAATTACCGATAAAATAGCTTTCTTTATGATACCGAATATATTTAATATAAAAAATATGTCATGCTCTGAGTTAGGGCTCATGGATAAGAAAATTTCAAAGCAAATAATAAGTTTAGGGTTGGATATGAGTGAGGAAGAGAAAAAGATTTATGAGGATAAATGCGCCAGATCCCCTCATTTCATAATGCGAAACGGCGAAATTTGCATTGATAATTTAGAAAGTCAGTATATAAACATTATAAATGGCAGAAGAGTCGTAACCGATGACAGAGGTGATTATAAAAACAGGATTTTTGTTTTGGGAAATTCTTTGGCATACGGTTTTGGCAGTGAAGACAAATATACCATTCAGAGCTTTATGCAAAAAATAATTAACGATACAAAACAAGAGTATAGGGTCGTGAATTGCGGCATAGCAAGACATTTTAGTATTTATAACATACTTGAAGAAGCTCAAGAGGGTGATAAGATAGTAGTGATTTTAGGTTATAATTACAAAGAATGGTTATGGATGCTAAAAATGTTAGAAAATCATATTAATAATTTTTCACAAATATATTGCTTAAAACATCTTTTTGACAGACCGCACGATATGGGAGAAGTTTACTTTGATAGAGGTCACATAAATCATATAGGTAATAAAAGAGTGGCAGAAGAAATAATAAAAATTATGGATAAAAATCCGCAAGAAGGGCTTGTAAGCCGCAGCGGGATTGAAGCACTAAATCAAAAAGAACCTGATTTTGATTTAATGGAAAAAGGGCTTCGGGATTTTCTTGATGATATTTCAAAGCATAAATTTGAAACAGGGAATGTTGGCGCAATTGTGATGAATTGTAACCCTTTTACAAATGGTCACCGTTATCTCATCGAATATGCTGCGATTAGCTGCGAGTTTTTATTTGTATTCGTTGTTCAAGAAGATAAATCATATTTTAAATTCGAAGATAGGTTGGCTTTAGTAAAACAGGGTACAGCGGATTTACCAAACGTAACAGTTTTGCCGGGGGGGGGGTACATAATATCATCTATTACTTTTGAAGAGTATTTTTATAAAGATAAATTACAGGAAACTACGATAAATCCCAGCTTGGATATAGAGATTTTCGGTAAACATATTGCTCCTGCGCTTAATATTAAAAAGCGTTTTGCGGGCGAAGAACCCATTGATCATATTACAAAACAATATAATGACACCATGAAAAAAACATTGCCCCGTTACGGCATTGAATTTGTTGAAATTCCTCGTAAAGAAAGCGGAGGGCAACCAATCAGTGCATCAATGGTAAGAAACCTTATTGAGAAAAAGGATTTTGAGGGAATAAAGGATATTGTGCCGATGACGACTTTTGAATTTATAAAATTACATTATAAATAACCTAAAAGAAGTTGGAATGGAGTTTTTATGCCCGATAACAAAACGTTGTATATATCCGATCTTGACGGAACCTTGCTGAACCGGAACGCCGAACTTACCGGTTACGCGAAAAATACGTTAAACGCGATGATCCGTAACGGGCTCAACTTTACGGTCGCTACGGCAAGGTCGGCAACTGCGGTGTCCGCAATGCTGGACGGCTTGGAGCTGAAACTCCCGGTTGGACTGCTCAACGGTGTTATGCTTTATGATCTTGCACGTCGAAAATATGTAAAAGTCAATGCTATCGAGCCGGAAACCGCCGTAAAAATGCTCAGGACATTCAAAAAGTGCGGCTGCAGGGCTACAGGTTTTGTGTACGAATTCAATAACGGCGAAATCCTGACATATCACGAATCGTCAGAACAAAAGCCGCTGCGTGACTTTGTCGAAGAACGAATTACACGCTATAATAAAAATTATACACATACCTGCGGATTTGAAAGCATGAACATGGAAAATATTATATATTTCACACTGATGGATACTTATGAAAAGCTTCACCCTATTTATGAATCGTTTGAAAAACTGCCCGGGCTCCATTTAAATTATTATCACGATTATTATAATCCGGATTTGTGGTTGTTGGAAATGTCCTCCGCCGGAGCTTCCAAAAAAGGGGTTGTGGACTATCTGCGTGCAGAGTATGGGTTTGAGCGCGTTATAGGGTTCGGTGACAGTTCAAACGATCTTTCGATGTTCGAGGTTTGCGATGTATGTGTAGCGGTGGAAAACGCAAATTCCGAAGTAAAAGCCGCCGCCGATTTTTTATGCGGTTCAAATGAACAGAACGGCGTAGTAAAATGGCTGGAAAACAATAAGAAAATAGGGTAAATAAGGTAAATAGGGTAAAAAAGGTAACGGGTATGAAAAAGTTCTTTATAACATCAATTGTTTTGTTTTGTATGATGGCAACCGGATTATTCCTGCTGTATCGGCAGCTCGACAAACCCCGGCGGGAAATGGTTCGGGCTTTCGGGGATATTATTGAGGTCTATCCAACCCAGGGCAGCAGTGCGGATGGTTGGTTTATCGCCGCGCCGGACAATGATGCAATGTTTATATGGAACAATATGGGTATGAGTATAAACGTCAATATTAAAGAGTTTGCGGATGCAGGGTTGGATATTTCCAAGCTTGACGGCAACGCGGAAAACGGCAGGCTCATATATACGACAGCTCCTTACATTAATCCGGACCCGGAACCTCAGCCGGAACCGTTCGCGCAATTTAAAAATAATATGAAGCATATAAAAAGTTATACAGGGTATCATATAGAAACCGACAGTTATAAGGTGGAAATTCAAGAAGGAAGCACGTTCAACTGGGCGCACAACATAGAAAAAGATACAAATACCGGCGAAAAGCAGTATCGGGACATATCTTTTATTCTGAGCCCCGAACCCCTTATCGCGGCGGGAGTAGACCCGGAAAAGGTTGATTCATGGGAATATATTCCGATAACGTATTTCGACGGCGTTGAAACATTGGAGGTTTACAAATTTGTAAAGTCTTTCGATATAGAAAATTCAGGGCTTTACAAAAACACAAAAGAATGATAAAATGACAAAAACCACTTAATTCTGATAGGGGGTTTAAATATCAATATCAGGAATATAATAATATCTATTGTTTTAACAGGGGTAATGTGCGCGGGGTTTGTGTTTAACACGTTCGCTCAGACTGAGGATACCGAAGATGTCCAAAAGACAGATTTGCCGCTTCGGATATTGGCGATTGGAAACAGCCACGCCAAGGATGCGGCCGAATATATGTACAAAATTCCGACCGCCGCAGGTTATAAAGAAGTTATATCGGGAACCTTGTGGTCCAGTTCTTTTAGTCTGGACGACCATTTGGCCGGTGCATTGGACGGAAAATCATCCTACAGCTACAGGGAAAAATCATCACAGGGAACGCGGAATTACGCGGGGTTTTCTTTTCTCGAGGCACTGCAATGGGAGGATTGGGATTATATCATTTTACAGCAGCAAAGCCTGAATGCGGGCAAGCCCGAAACTTTTGGTTCCCTTGCGCAGCTGGTACCGTTTATACGCCGGAGTATGACCAACCCTGATGCCGAAATAGGGTGGCATATGACATGGGCGTATTCTGTATACCGTGATTCCAAAGAGTTTGAAGAATACAATTACAACCAAGAGCTTATGTACAAGGCTATCACAGAAACGACAAAAAATGTGGTTGAGAAGATTAACGGGATCGATTTTGTTATCCCGGTGGGTACTGCGATCCAAAATTGCCGCACAAGCTATATCGGGGAAACGCTGACCCGTGACGGATCTCATTTGGTCTCCCCGCACGGACGTTATCTTGCCGGTTTGTGCTGGTTCAGCAAAATAACCGGACGTTCTGTTTATGAGTTCGACAAATTACTTGGTAAAAACATTAATATGCCTGCAACATACTGGCCTATGCTGCAGGAGGTTGTGGAAAACGCCATTGCTGACCCATACCGGGTGACTACATCTGCCCACCAAACCCTTGACGACAGAATCCCGATAAAAAATGCGGAAATCACGGTTCCCAACGATAACCCTGTTTATGATAATTCTGTATTTATCCCCGAGGTAAACGTAGAGTACCAAGGGATGATGCTCAAAAATAATTGGGATTACTATGTTTTGGATTCCAATCAGTCTGATGCGGGAAAACGACAAATAGCGATTGTAGGAATCGGAGATTTTATCGGTACGGCGATTATAGATGTTAGAGTGGCTCCCAAACCGTTGCGTCAAACCGAAATACGTTCCATTCCAAGCAAAGCGTATACCGGCAAAGCGTTTTCTCCGCCGGTAACCGTATATGACAAAAATAAAAAACTTCGTAAGGACAGAGATTATTCCGTAAGTTATGTCAACAACACAAGAGCGGGAAAAGCCCGCGCTGTTGTAAAGGGGCGCGGAAATTACAAGGGCACGCGCGCCAAAAGTTTTACAATTAACAAAAAGAAGATAAAATCAATAAAAATTTCTAAAATCAAAACCCGAACCTATAACGGGAAAAAACATAAACCTGCGATCGTTGTGAAAGACGGGAAGAAGAAATTAAAACGGAATCGCGACTATACCGTAACATATAAACGAAACCGGAATCCCGGCATAGCTCAGGCATACATACGGGGAAAGGGAGGGTATAAAGGGAATATACTCACAAGTTTTACCATACGTCCGGATGTTGTAAGCAATGTAAGGGTGAACAAAAGGGAATCCGGAAAGGAACGCATTAGGTGGAAAAGGGATCGTACAGCCCACGGTATCCAGATGCAATACTCTAAAAACCGGCAATTCCGGGGAAGAACAACCCAGACCGTAATGCTGAAAGGCACCTCTGCTGCTAAAAACATCGAAAATCCCGATGAAGAAAAAATCTACTATAAACGACTGCGCAAATACGTCATGGTAAACAACCGAAAAATATACAGCAGATGGACGAATGTTTAATGCTGACCTCAGGGTCTGCCGGGGATTAGCATAAACGACCTCTAAAAATGGCCGGAGACCTTTTACAATCACCGGCCATTTTTAATAATCGTTCTAGTCACGGTCATGGGATTCGACAAGCTCATTACGGCGGAAAAACAACGATATGCAGTATAGACCCGCCAACGCTACCAGCACATAGATAACGCGGCTGACGACAGCGGCAGAACCGCCGAACATCCACGCTATAATATCAAACTGAAAAAGCCCTACGCCGCCCCATATTAAAGCGCCGATAATGATTAATGTCAACGCAAGCTTATCCAACATCATAAACTCCATTTCTCCGGCGATTTCATAGTAATATTAATCCTTCCGCTTGTCGCCGGACGACGGCAAGGAACTACATAGGAAACAATCTTTTTTACAAAACGTTTCCCGTATATATCTTTTGCCGTAAAATAAAATTTATTCTTTTTATTTTTTCAATTGTAAACGTTACGAATTAATAATGTCGTTGATTTGCGGTATGATCAACGCATAAAGTCGGATTTGAATTTTGAACAAAATTAGTAATGGAGGGAACAGACATGGCAATAATTTCTTGTCCGGAATGAAAGTCATGAACCCAAAGAAAATGGCTTGCTATGGAATTTTTAAAGTCTTATGTCGAGCAGCAATAAACTTATTCGGGAAATAAATATTAGAGCATTTATGGAATATCTATATAAAGCGAGGAGATGGATATAAAATGGGATTTTGGATTTTTATGTTGATTATGAATTTGTTAATTCCAATTACAATGATTGGGTTTGGTAGTTTTTTTATAAAAAAAGCTCCTAAAAAAATCAACATGGCATTTGGGTATAGAACATCCATGTCAATGAAAAACAACGATACATGGAAATTTGCCCATACTTACTGTGGAAAGTTATGGCGTATTATTGGATGGGTCATGTTACCGGTTTCTATTTGTGCTATGCTTTTGGTGATTGAAAAAGAAGTAGGTACTGTGGGGATATTTGGTGGGGTTATTGCTCTTATTCAATGCGTTTTTCTTGTTGTTCCAATCATTCCTACTGAAAGAGCATTAAGAAAGAAATTTGATGAACATGGTAATCGGATAGTATAAGTGCTTTTTGATATTAAAGCATGGCTTCAAATTGGAAAATACTTTAGTTGAATTTATTGAAATACAAATATCCGCAAAAGCATTTTCGAGTGTGTATTTCTATCTGCAAAAATTAATATTTTTTTTATATTTTTACTATTGACAAACGGTAAGACCACAGTATATACTGGTATGAAGGGGATTAAACCACTATATGTTGTGGTTTTCAATTCCCGGAAATTGAAAATTCCCGAGAACTTTTAGTTCTCGGGAACTAAAAAGTGCGAAGGAATGGGTAAAAAGAAATGATAACCAAAATAAAAAAAAGAGACGGAAGAAGAGCGAGCTTTAACATAGACAAAATTACAAACGCGATTTTCAGAGCTGCGCAGTCGGTGGGCGGGAACGACTACAGTGAAGCCGAAAAGCTGAGCGAGCTTGTTTGTGCGGAATTGGAAATCGAATTGAGCGGAAAAACACCCACCGTAGAACAAATACAGGATATGGTGGAAAGAGTACTGGTTAAAGAGGGACACGCCAAAACTGCGAAAAGTTATATTATATACCGCGCCGAACGTACCCGTATCCGCGAAATGAACACCAAGCTGATGAAAATATTTGAAGATTTAACCTTCAAGCCCGCAAAGGACAGCGATGTCAAGCGCGAAAATGCTAATATCGACGGTGATACCGCGATGGGTACCATGTTGAAATACGGATCGGAGGGAGCTAAACAGTTCTACGAAATGTATGTCCTTGACCCCAAACACGCCGAAGCGCACAGGGAAGGGCGGATACATATCCACGATCTGGATTTTTTCACGCTTACAACTACCTGCTGTCAGATAGATATAATCAAGCTGTTCGAGAACGGGTTCGCTACCGGGCACGGATTTTTGCGCGAGCCTAAGGATATACAAAGTTATACAGCTCTTGCGTGTATTGCAATACAATCCAACCAGAACGACCAGCACGGCGGTCAGAGCATTCCGAATTTTGATTATTCCATGGCTAAAGGGGTGGCGAAAACCTATGTTACAAACTATCACCGGAATTTGGGTAAAGCTCTGGAATTATTAGCAGATAAAAAGGACGGATTACAAATAGCAGTAGAAATCAGCGAGAAACTGGGGGATTGCAAACCCGTAATAGCACAGAATAACGGTTACGCTGAAAAAGAGCTGCCCCTGCTCTGTAAATATACGGACGAACAGCAAGCCCGTAAGATGCAAAAATTCGCAAGAGAAATCGCTTTTCAGGAAACCGACCGCGCCACATACCAAGCGATGGAAGCTTTGGTGCACAACCTTAATACCATGCATTCGCGCGCCGGAGCGCAGGTTCCGTTTTCTTCGATAAATTATGGGTTGGATGTCTCCGACGAAGGCAGGATGGCGATTAAAAATATTTTATTAGCTACCGAAAGCGGATTGGGCAACGGTGAAACGCCGATATTCCCCATACATATCTTCAGGGTAAAAGAAGGGATCAGTTATAATCCGGGAGATCCGAATTACGATCTCTTCAAGCTGGCAATGAGAGTTTCGGCGAAAAGACTGTATCCCAACTTCGCTTTTATAGATGCGCCGTTTAATTTGCAATATTATAAACAGGGGGATTACAACACCGAAGTTGCTTATATGGGCTGCCGGACAAGGGTTATCGGAAACGTAAATGACCGGGGCCGCGAAGTTGTTTCGGGTCGCGGAAACCTAAGCTTCACTTCGATAAATTTGCCGCGTTTGGGCATAGAAGCGAAAGGTGACCCGAACAAATTTTTCGTACTGCTGGACGAAACAATAGACCTGGCTATCGAACAATTATTGCTGCGTTATAAGATACAAGCGCAAAAAAAAGTCAAGAACTTCCCGTTTCTTATGGGTCAAGGTGTTTGGCTTGACAGCGATAAATTAGATGTGGATGATGAAATCGGCGATGTCCTTAAGCACGGCACCTTGTCTATGGGTTTTATCGGGCTTGCCGAATGTCTTAAGGTTTTGGTAGGCGGACATCACGGCGAAAACGAAGAAATACAGGAGCTAGGCATAAAAATCATAGCTCATATGCGCAAGCGTGTGGATGACGAATCCGCAAGAACAGGGTTAAATTTTACCCTGCTTGCTACTCCGGCGGAAGGACTTTCCGGACGATTTTTGTTGATAGATAAAGAAAAATACGGGATTATAGAGGGAGTGACCGATCGCGAATATTATACAAATTCTTTCCATATCCCTGTGTACTGTGATATGAACGCTTACGATAAAATTAAAATCGAAGCTCCGTACCATGCGTTAACAAACGCCGGGCACATAAGTTATGTGGAGCTTGACGGCAACCCGATAAACAATTTGGAAGCGTTTGAAAAAATTATACGCTGTATGAAAGAAAACGGCGTGGGCTACGGTTCGGTAAACCACCCCGTAGACCGGGATTCGGTTTGCGGATACACCGGTGTTATCAACAATATTTGCCCGAAATGCGGTCGTGACGAAAGTAGCGGTTTGAAGTTTGAGAGAATACGCCGCATAACGGGGTATTTAGTGGGAACCGTAGATCTGTTTAACAACGCTAAACGGGCGGAGGAGCGCGACAGGGTAAAACACGGGACAGGCAGGCCGGCAGATGAGCAAAAGAAATCTGTGCGCAAGGATCGCCGCAGTCCCGAATTGCCGCCGATGGAAGTTGCCGGTCCTTAATGTTTTTCGGTTTGGAAGGTTACCGCAGGGTTGTATATAGTGATGAAAAGTTCAGGAGTTCCTGAAAGTGATACGCAGCTTTTCCAATGCTTTCTTTTCGATTCTGCTGACGTAGGATCTGGATATATCAAGCTTTTTCGCCGTTTCGCGCTGTGTCAGGGGAGCAAATCCGCATAACCCATATCTCATGCGTATGATTTTCTGCTCCCTCGGGTCAAGCGATGCGGCGATATGTTTTTTCAACTGTTCGACCTTCAATTTCAAGTCTATCCCGTCGATCAGACAGTTTTCGTCAGAAATAACATCAATAAGCATCAAAGGGTTTCCGTCTTTGTCGTTGTCTATGGTATCATTTATGTAGACATCCCCCGCAGTCTTTTTTATGCCGCGGAAATACATTAAAATCTCATTTTCTATGCACCTTGATGCGTATGTCGCGAACTTTGCGCCTTTTTCATAGTTAAACGCACCTACGGCTTTTATTAAACCGATAGTGCCTATGGAGATCAAATCCTCCTGATCGTTGGTTGTCGCATAGTACTTTTTGATGATGTGTGCTACAAGACGCAGGTTGTGTTCGATAAGTGTGTTGCGTGCGTTTTGATCTCCGGCTGCCATTTTCTCAAAACATTCACGCTCTTTCGCGGCAGGCAAAGGTTTTGGAAACGAACCGTTATTCTCAATGCGCAGCGCGAAATACAGCAGGTTGGATAATGCGTAATGGATCAATGATGAAAACAAAATAAACGCTCCTGACCGTAATAGACCTCCTCGGAAATTAAAACGTAATGTATGAACACAGATGATTTTTCGTCAAACAAGGCAATTTTGACGAGAATATCATGGATATTTGAGGATAAATTAACACCGTGTGTACGTCGCGAAGCAGTTTTCGAGGAGGTCTAACTGTGGATAAATAAATTTGTTAAAATTATATGAAACGGCAGACGATTTTTTGTATGTCCCAAAGTGTTTTTTTAATTTTATATAAAAATAGATATGATATGCGGTGATTCAACTTTATAGGGAGAGATGTTTTTTTATGGGAAAATCGTTGGTTTTGGCGGAAAAACCGTCCGTGGCAAAGGAATTGGCGAAAGTTTTGGGGTGCAGGCAAAAAGGTAATGGGTGCATATCGGGTGAAAAGTATATAGTTACCTGGGCGCTGGGACATCTTGTTACGCTGGCAGATCCGGAAACTTACGGAAAGCAATATAAAAGCTGGAGTTTAGAAAGCCTGCCCATGCTGCCGAAAAAGATGCAGCTGACGGTGATACGGGAAACCTCCAAACAATATAATACCGTGCAGGGACTGCTCAGGAGAGCGGATGTTACCGAAATAATTATCGCTACGGATTCGGGGCGGGAAGGGGAGCTTGTCGCACGCTGGATTTTACTCAAAGCCGGATGCGATAAACCTATGAAACGGCTCTGGATCTCCTCGCAAACCGACAAGGCCATAAAAGACGGATTTGCGAAACTTAGACCTGCGGCTGAATATTATAACTTGTTTTTATCGGCGGCGGCGCGAGCGGAAGCCGATTGGCTGATAGGCTTAAATGTTACACGGGCTTTGACTTGCAAATATAACGCAAGTCTTTCTGCCGGTCGTGTACAGACACCTACGCTGGCGATGATTGTGAAAAGAGAACAGGAAATAAAAAACTTTATCCCCAAGGAATACTATACGATAAAAGCGAAATTGAACGGGTTTTCCGCAACATGGAAAGATAATAAAAATCAATCACGCCTGTTCGATAAAGCCGAAGCCGAAGCTGTGCTGCAAAGAGCGGCGGGTAAACAGGGTATGGTCGTGGAAATCAACAAACAATATAAGCGCAAGCCGCCTCCGGCAGCATATGATCTCACAGAATTGCAGCGGGATGCCAACCGCAAATATGCTTATTCAGCCAAGCAAACCCTATCCCTGGCGCAGTCGTTGTATGAACGGCATAAACTGCTGACTTATCCCAGGACTGATTCCCGATATATCACGGATGATGTTGCATCTACTTTGCCGGAACGCTTGAAGAGTATTGCGGTCGGTTCGTATAAAGAAGCGGCAATGTCTATTATCAGAGGACGCTCTTTGTCCGTGCAATATCTGGTAAACAATAACAAAGTCAGTGACCATCATGCCATTATTCCTACCGAGGAACCGGCCAGCTTCTCCGGGCTTACTCCTGAAGAACGTAATATTTATGATTTGGTAATCCGGCGTTTTTTATCGGTATTATCGCCGGCGTTTGAGTACGAAGAAACCCGGCTTACATTAATGATAGGAAAAGAACGGTTTTATGCTAAAGGAAAAATAATAAAAACTCCCGGTTGGAAGCAAATACACGGACAGGCGCTGACCGGGGATGAAGACGACGATGAACCCGATGTAAAAGGACAAACTTTGCCGCAAATCCGTCAGGGGGATAAACCGGACGTTATATCGTGCGCCTTAGAAACAGGAAAAACCAAACCGCCCGCAAGATATAATGAAGCCACCCTGTTAACAGCGATGGAAAACCCGGGCGTTGCAAACTGCGTTTTAGGAACCCCTGCGACCCGTGCCGACATTATTGAAAAGCTGTTTGATTCTTTTTATATCGAACGACATGGCAAGGAAATTATCCCCACATCCAAGGGGGTACAATTAATCGGCATAGCTCCCGGTGATCTGAAATCCGCCGAACTTACCGGAAAATGGGAACAGCAGCTAACCTTGATCAGCAAAGGTCAGGCTAAGAGTGCGGATTTTACAGCACAAATGAGGGATTACGCATCAGCTCTGGTATCCGCAGTCATAATCAGTGATGCGAAATATGTTCACGATAATAAAACCCGGGAAAAATGCCCCGATTGCGAAAAGTTTCTGCTGGAAGTTAAAGGCAGGAAAGGCATCATGCGGATCTGTCCTGACCGGGAGTGCGGCTACCGCAAAAGCATGAGTATGCAAACCAATGCCCGGTGTTCCAACTGCCACAAAAAACTGGAAATGCGCGGTGAAGGAGAAAAACGGATATTCGTCTGTGTCTGCGGTTTTCGGGAGCGGCTTTCGGACTTTGAGAAACGCCGTGAAACAGCGGGAGCGAGCAAACATGATGTGAAAAAATATCTGGCAAGCCAAAACGAAAAATCCGAAAACATCGGACAATCGGCTCTTGCGATACAGTTGGCGAAATGGCAGGAGAGCGGCAATCGCGGTTCAAAAAGCAAATGACGGACGGAAATCTGCGGGTGATTGCAAAAAAATTACGAAAAATCATATATAAGTAAAGAATAAGGGTTGCGTTATTCTGCATATTCAAGTATAATGAGAACGGTACAAAACAATCACAAAGAGGGTGATCATAACGATGAAAACATATCTTGATGAGTTTATAGAATTTGAAAGAAGATGGCGGCGGGCGCTGCAAAGCGTGGAATATTCAATAGACATGAATATTATAACGGGGCATAATTTCAAGTTGAAATTAAACTGTAAGTTCGCCGAACTAACTTTAATGTTTTTCGGTAAGGAATTTCATTTGGATTTGTCCATAGATAGAGATGATGAAATATCCGTAGTGGAACAAAGTATCCGAAACAGTTTATCAATAAGCGCCAATGTGGCAAGGGATCACATAAAAAATTTGGATTATGAAAATATAATGCCGGATTTGAAGCTATTATCCCTGATAAAACATCGGAATTTGCGGATTAAGGAAAGCCGCGAGAGCATAACGGTATATTTACAGGCTGATTCGGGCGGCGGAAATTTACAGATTACGGATATATGCGGGATAAAGGATGTATTGTTGCCTTATTGCACTGATTTCAACTAGAATGGGGTGTTGAAAAAATTCGCCCGCGATGAATCGTTCACGACGGGTCGTTTGTGATAATTCGCCCGCAAAGATACTGCGGCAGTATTTCCGTAATATTTCATAAAATATACGTTAATACATTAAGTGTTGCCTTATTTAATTTTAACTTCGAGAGGATGGGTATCGGTTTGAAGGTTTTGGTAATAGGCGGGGGCGGGCGCGAACACGCTATAATCCGCAAATTAAAACAGAGCGTGTTGATTAGCGAACTTTATGCCGCGCCGGGTAACGGCGGAATATCTTGTGATGTAAAATGCTTTCCGGTCAAGGCGACCGAAATAGAAGAAATGACACGGCTGGCTGTTGAAAAGAAAATAGATTTTGTCGTTGTTGCGCCGGATGATCCTCTGGTGATGGGAATGGTTGATGCGCTGGAGACTGCCGGGATCAAAACTTTCGGTCCGGACAAAGCCGCCGCGGCGCTGGAAGGTTCTAAGGTTTTTTCCAAAAATTTGATGAAAAAGTACGGTATTCCTACTGCCGGGTATGAAACATTTGAAGATTATGCCGCAGCACGGGAATATGTAGAATCACTGGATAAATTCCCTGTTGCGATAAAAGCGGACGGCTTGGCGCTGGGCAAAGGTGTTATTCTCCCCGAAGACCATGAATCTGCTTTAAGGGCATTGGAGCTTATCATGGTGAAAAAAGCTTTCGGTGATTCCGGGAAATCTGTGATCGTGGAGGAGTTTTTGTACGGAACAGAAATTTCCGTTCTCGCTTTTACCGATGGCATTACCGTAAAACCGATGGTTTCAGCGATGGATCACAAGAGAGCGCTGGACGGGAACAAAGGCTTAAACACAGGGGGTATGGGTGTAATAGCTCCGCATCCGCTATACACTGAGGAAGTAGAAAATATTTGTATGCGTGATATTTTCATACCGACGGTGGACGCGATGAGAGCGGAAGGCCGTCTGTTTAAGGGTTGTTTGTTTTTCGGCTTGATATTGACGTCCGGCGGGCCTAAGGTCATTGAGTATAATTGCCGTTTCGGCGACCCGGAAGCACAGGCCGTACTCAGTCTGCTCAAGTCTGATCTGATGGAAATTATACTGGCTGTCCGCGAACAAAGGCTGGACGGGCTCGAAATAGAATGGTACGGTAAATCCGCCGCTTGTGTTGTTGTGGCATCCGGGGGTTACCCGGAAAAATATGCAACAGGACTTCCTATAAAAGGCATAGGAAGTGATGGACAGCTTGACTGCGATAACGGAGAATCAATCCAAATCCATCACGCAGGTACAAAATGCTTAAACGGAGAATTTGTTACCGCCGGCGGCAGAGTAATGGGTGTGACCGCAGTCGCGGATACCCTGGAATGCGCGTTGGATACAGCGTATACGGGTGTGCGGCAAATAGATTTCGAAAATGCGCGATACAGGCGAGATATAGGGAGAATATGATGAGCGGGATATTGCACAAAAAAATAAAAGACATGGACTCTTCTAAACATGAGCATAAAACGTTTGCATACACCCGGCACGAGTTCGTTCCCCGGGGATACGCATCCCAGTGCCTTGTTTCGGTGTATGAAATTCCGCCCGGCAAGTCCGCATATCCTTATCATTATCATGTGAAAAACGAAGAGGTTTTTTATATTATCAGCGGAAATGGAATGCTAAAAACACCGAATGATGAAAAAAAGGTAACCTCCGGAGAGATGTTGTTTTTTCCCGCTGACCGGTCCGGAGCGCACAAATTGACAAATACATCCGAAACGGAAAATTTGGTTTATATTGATTTTTCTACACATAACGATTTGGACGTTTGTTTGTATCCCGACTCAAATAAGGTTGCGATATGGGGAAAAGGTGTGAATAGATTGTACAGGCAGGACGATAATGTTGATTATTACGAAAGTGAATGATATTTTAAAATGAAAGAAATAAAACTTAAAATAGACGGAAAAAATGTTACAGGGTATCAAAACCAGACGATACTCTGTATTGCCCGCAATAACGGCATAGATATTCCTACACTGTGCCATGATGAACGGGTTCAGGTGTATGGTTCCTGCGGACTTTGCACGGTTGAAGCCGAAGGAATTCCAAAGCTGCTGCGCTCCTGTTCCACCGTCGCGGCTGACGGGATGGTTGTGCGTACCAATACAAGCCGCGTGCTTGAAAACCGAAAAAGTGCTTTGGAACTGCTTTTATCAGACCATACAGGGGATTGCCGTCCGCCCTGTTCGCTGGCGTGTCCCGCACAAACGGACTGTCAGGAATATGTGGGGCTGGTGGCAAACGGAAATTATAAAGAAGCCTTGATTTCGGTGTTGGATAAAGTGCCGCTCCCATCTTCTATCGGCAGGGTTTGTCCGCGCCCCTGCGAAGAAGCCTGTCGGCGCGAATTGGTGGAAGAACCGGTTTCAGTCGCCGGATTAAAGCAGTTTTTAGGTGATATGGAGCTTGATACCCGGGTTGCTGAGGAAGTTTTCACTTGCACGGAAGCAGGTACGGGTAAGAGCGCAGCAATTATCGGCGGCGGTCCCGGCGGTCTTGCCGCGGCGTACTTTTTAAGCAAGCGGGGACATAAAACCATAATATACGAAGCAATGCCTGAAATGGGCGGAATGCTTCGTTACGGTATCCCGGAATACAGGTTACCGAAAAAAATTCTGCAGCAGGAAATATCCCGCATAGAAAGAACCGGTGTGATATTTAAAAACAATGTAAAAGTTGGAAAAGATATAACATTGGATGAATTGCGTGAACAAAATGATGCCGTAATCATTGCTTGCGGGGCGTGGTCGAGTGTCGGTATGCGGATCCCCGGCGAAAATCTCGAAGGCATATACGGCGGTATAGATTTGCTGCAGGACACGGCACAGAACATCCCGGTTGAAATTGGGAAAAAGGTCGCAGTGGTCGGCGGCGGGAATACTGCCATGGATGTGTGCAGAACCGCTGTAAGGCTGGGAGCCGGCGAAGTTTATAATATATACCGGCGTACAAGGAACGAAATGCCGGCGGCAGAAAACGAAATAGACGAGGCAGAAGAAGAGGGCGTTATCTTTAAAAATCTGACAAATCCGATAGAATTTATCGGTGAAAACAAAAAGCTTAAAGCTGTACGCCTGCAAATAATGGAATTAGGCGAACCCGACACATCCGGGCGGAGATCGCCTGTTCCGGTCGAGGGCAAACAGGAAATAATAGAAGTGGATTCTTTTATCATTGCCATTGGGCAAAAACCTGACCTAAAGGGATTTGAAACGCTGAAAACAACAAAGTGGGGGACAATTGATGCGGACAGCGATACCTTTTTGACGAATCTTGACGGAGTATATGCGATAGGGGATGCGATGGGCAGCGGAGCGGACATAGCCGTGTCTGCGATA
>Ga0099364_10006055_pt1 | contig 17719 bp, 18 predicted proteins | sample TergutTh196P3_FD_73070 | JGI IMG/M metagenome (GOLD analysis project Ga0099364, IMG submission 73070) | Microcerotermes parvus P3 segment gut microbial communities from Pointe-Noire, Republic of the Congo - Th196 P3 | ecosystem: Host-associated > Arthropoda: Insects > Digestive system > Gut ...
CCGGATTTTATCGTTGAGATTCTTTCGTCTTCGACTGCAAGGCATGACAGGGATAGGAAGTACAGGCTGTACCAGAAGGCAGGTGTGCGGGAATACTGGGTCGTTGATCCTGACGATAAGCTTCTGATGGCCTATGTTTTGCGCGATGGCAGGTATTTAGGGTCTGCATTCTTTGAGGATGATAAGGCTGTTCCTGTTGAGGTTCTGGATGGCTGCACAATCAATCTGACAGAGGTTTTCGAGGGGCTGCGGCTTGATGAGCAAGCGGAGGGTTAATAAATGAATTATGCACATTAAGCCGCAAAAAAAACATAAACATTGACAACAAGAAAGCAAAGATATACAGTGTGAAAAACGACATCTATGCCAACCGGTTGATGGAAAATGAAAAAACTGAACATGCTAAATGCAATGGAAAAACATTATGAATATTCTGGTAACGATCGATGCGAATTACATGCAGCAGCTCATCGTCTTATTAAAATCACTGCTTAGCTCAAATCCCGATGAATCATTCACGGTTTATATCGCCCATTCATCCCTCACCGCCGGCGACTTTGAGAATATCGGTGCCGGTATAAACCCCGAGCGTTGCGTTATTGTCCCTGTTCCTGTCAGCGATACTCTATTCTCCGGAGATCCGCTGCTTGACCGAATACCAAAAGAAACATATTACCGCCTGATGGCGATCGATTTTCTGCCGCGGGGCGTGGAACGGGTTTTATACCTTGACGCCGACACTGTGGTCATCAATCCTCTGCGTCCATATTACGACATTGACTTCGCAGACAGCCTGATTGCTGCCTCCAGCCATGTTTTCGGTCTGATGGAGTTTATAAATCGGGTGCGCTTAAAAACAAAAGGCGGAAAATATATAAATGCGGGCGTCATGATGATGAACATTAAGGGCTTGCGGGAATGCGGTATCACTAAGGACGACATTTGCGAATATATCAAAGCCAACACAAGGAAACTGATACTTGCCGATCAGGACGTTATCAATGCGCTTTATGGAAACCGGATTATCCAAATAGACCCGCGCCTGTTCAATCTGGATGAGAAAGTCTTCATACAGTGCGGCAGGGAAATAGACCTGGATTGGGTTGAAGCAAACACAGCCATAGTGCATTACAATGGAGCCGACAAGCCATGGAAACCAAACTATACAGGCCGACTCGCGCTTTTTTACGAGCGTTACAGCAAAAGCGCAGATACACGGCAGCCGGGGACAGAAACTGTACAGAGCGCCTGCACTGAGAAAAAAAGTCAAACCGGGAGCCAAAAGAAGAAAATAATAGCTGTAATTGCGCTTATTATAATAGCAGCCGTATGTGCAACAGCATACATAATGACCGGCAAACAACTGCTTGAGTTTCTGAAAGACCCACCCACCGTAAAGGCTTGGCTCGACGGATTTGGCATATGGAGCAGGGTTATATTCGCCGCGGTGCGCGCATTTCAAACAGTTATAAAAGCCATACCGGCGGAGCCGCTTGAGATTGGCGCCGGATACGCTTTCGGCATTTGGGGCGGCATGCTCTACTGCATGATCGGCACATTAATTGGCTCTTTGATTATCATAATGCTGTCGAAAGTCTTCGGGGCGAAGCTGCTGAGCATATTTGTCCCGGCAAAGAAAATGAGCGGATTTACATTCATGCGCGATAAAAAGAAATTGGGTATGGCGTTGTTCATAATGTACCTGATACCGGGAACGCCAAAAGACCTTTTTACATATATGGCGGCATTTTTGCCCATGAAAATAAGCCGGTTTCTGCTAATCACCGGCGTTGCGCGCATCCCTTCGATTCTGATGTCCACATGGATTGGCGAAGAGCTTACACAAAGAGACTACATCACAGCGGCGGTAATTCTTGCCGTAACCCTGCTTATCAGCGGGATTTACATACTTGTCCGCAAAAAACTGGGCAAAACCACAGTGTTATGAAACTGTCCAAGCCTTCTAGTGGTCGGTAAAGTCTAAAACTTCGTGTTGTTTGTGCGGGATTTTTTCGCAAGACAAGGCGCGAGGAGGGCGAACACCCATTGGTATTTAACCGACGAGCAACGCAGTTCAGACAGACTGCGATGCAATAACTCGGCAGACTGTATGCGTTCGCAAAACAATGTAAATTCCGGCTTGTCCGGGTTAGGAGCAAGCAATGACTACACAAAAAAGGGCGCTTATCGCACTGTGCTTGATATCCTCGACAATGCTTATGTGGAGTGTGACAAACCCCATGCTTGCCTACATCATTCAATCATACCCGGATGTGGCAGTATCAAGGGTAACATCCATACTAACGTTACCGGGGCTGGTCGCGTTGTTTGTTTCTTTTCTCATTGGGCCGCTTGCCCTAAAAATAAACAAGAAATACATACTGCTCTTCACAGTAGGCACTACACTTATCTATTACAGCATATTCGTGGTTGTTGGAGGAAGCGGCCCATTTATTCTACTGCTTGTTGCCGCCGGCATACTGGGGATTAACCGGGGCGCGGGAATAGCGCTGATCAACTCCTCGATCGCAGAATTTCTCAGCCCGGAAAAAAGAGCCGCGAACATTGCCCTTTGCACCGCAATTATGCAGGGCGGAGCGGCGTTTATGGCTACTGTCGGGGGCAGAATTGCCTCCGCTAGCGGCGGCGCGAATTGGGCGGTTTCGCATTATCTTGGATTCCTGTGCATTCCCGCTATGATAGCGTTCGCAGTAATAATGCCAAAAAAACCTGACGCGGATACCCTACCCGGCAATGACGCTCAAAAAAACGATCAGGACTCAAACAAAGAAAACCTGACAGAGCAAGCGCAAAAAAACGAGGGCAGCAAAATACCCATGCGGATTTTTGCCATTATCGCGCTTCATTTTGCGTTTATAGTTTGCTTTTCCGCCTATTTCCTTAATAGCTCTATTTACATCATACTTGAGTATGAATTGGGGACTTCGGCCGACGCCGGATTAGTAAGCTCAACATTTACGATGGTTGGCGTTATAACCGGATTGACATATAAGCTATGGGGGAAAATTCTTAAGAAATGGATCGTTATGGTAGGATATACTATAGCAATCTTTGGCATATTGACGATGTTATTTGTAACAACGACAATCGCCGGAATATGGAGCGCTGCAGCCATGCTGAGCATTGGCTTCAACCTTGCAAACCCATATGTTTCAAGCAAGATAATATCTCTGTCGCCAAAGAAGCTTGTTCCGGTATTCATGTCGATTTACGTAGGCTGCACAAATCTGGGAATTTTCTTAGCATCAAGCATACTGGGGTTCTTTGGAGGTTTCTTGGGTTCCGGTGTGGCCGGCGCTTTGCGAGTTTCGGCAATCTTGCTGCCATGCTGTGTGATTGCGGCATTATTTCTGTACCCGCTGGAAAAGAACCAATAAACAACCGGATCGCTTCGCCCGTAGATATAAAAAAAACACCGCCGCAGCGGTGTTTTTTTATGATTGTCAGGCCTCAAGTAGATTCATGACAGTATGGGGAAGCAGATTAGCCTGAGCCATAATAGAAATCTGTGCTTGCTCAAGAATATTCACACGGGTCGACTTCGTTGCCTGCCGCGCCGTATCCGCATCGCGGATGCTGCCTTCGTCATCTTGTGCATCTGAGTTATTTAAACCGAAGACGCGCGATAGAACCCTTGCCCGCATATCTTCAGAGGCAATAGCGCCCGAGTCGCCGTCTTCATTGCGGCTGACCTTCGAGCCGGACGCATGCTTCTCCCGTGTTTTTGCTGATTTAACATCATTAGAATTGCTGTTTTTGTCAGGTCTCTCAACCGGAATGTTATTATTAATTCTCAAAACAAACCCCTCCGATACACGTAGTTAGCTATCCAAGAATCGTCTACATAGTTAATTATATCATAAAGCAAATGAGAATACAAGAAAAAATTCGAAAAAATCAATAAAAAATCGATTAAATTAACGCACCGGTTTAGATTCTCGTGTAGGGACGATTATCAATATCAACTAATTCCCATATCAGCGCTTTCAATACTCTGCACTCGCTTGAGACGGAAACAAATAAAAATACCAGCCAAAGCAAAAAGCGCAGTGGCGGCGATGATTAAGGGCAGGGCGGCAATATAGGCAGCCTCGTAATCGCGGTCGGCGGAAAAAAGGTTGAGCAAGGAAGAAAACCCACCGGCTGAAGCAGCAGTCCCGATGCAGAACGCCAGATTACGCGTCGTAGCCACAAAACCGCCTGCATAACCGGCATATTTTGAGCCGGCCGCCGTCATAACCTCACTGTTGTTTGGAGTGACGCAAAGCCCGACGCCTATCCCCATAAGCCCAAGCCCAACGGCGAGATGCCAAAACGGAGAAGAATCGGATAAGAAGAATAAGCAAGCAAAAGAAAAAATCATAAACAAAAAAGCGATCGGCAGCATGCGCATAGCGCCAATTTTATCTGACAGCATACCGGACAGCGGCGCAACGACAGCCATAGTCAAAGGCAGAATTATCATCATGAATCCCATTGTACCAATAGGCATACCCAATATGCTTTCCATATAAAACGGCATGAGAAAATAAACTGTAGTCTGGGTGAAATAAATGAGAAATGTCAGCAAGTTCCCGAGGGAGAACCGAGTATTCCGCAAAAGCTCAAAGTTCCAAATAGGAGACGAATGACGCTTTTCATAATAGATAAACGCGGGAATCGAAGCGGCAAAGAGCAAGATAAACCATCCGCTGCCTGAAAAACCGCCGCTCAGGCTCAAAACAAGGGAACTGGCGATTACGGCAAGAAATAACGAGCCATTGAGGTCAAGAGCTCGCAGCTTGGTTTTGCCCGGAGGGGATTCGGAACGCAGATAAATAATACCGAGAATAAACGCAACGAGGCCAAAAGGAATATTAACAAAAAAAATCGCGTTCCAGTCAAATGAACTTAAAATAAGCCCACCCACACTCGGACCGCTCATAGTGCCAAGCCCCACGGCAACGCCGGACATCCCCAAAGCGCGCCCCCGTTCTTCAACAGGAAAAGCAGACGCGACGATGGCCATACTGTTAGCCATCAGCATTGCCGCGCCGACAGCCTGGATAGCCCGGCCGGTCAGCAGCACCGCAAAACTGCTGGACAAGCCGCAGCAGAGGGAACCCAAAATAAAGCACAGTACTCCGCCATTGTAAACTTTATAATTGTCTGTTTGATCGCCGATCCGGCCGAACAGCAGCATCAATGATATGACCACCAGCGTAAAAATAGTTGACACCCACTGTACTTGATTGATCCCGATGTCAAATACACGCGTAAGCGTCGGATTTGCCAAACTAATGATGCCGGTATTTATCCCAATAGCAAATGTTCCAAGGGAAACGATACCCATTTTTGCCCATTTGTTTTTATACATTTCTCCCGACATATTAAAACCGCCTCAACAATTATTTTGGAATCATACTCAGCGGATAATATGCACCGTACCCTCCTTGCGGGGAGGCACTGAAGATTCTGCAGCTATATGACCAACAGCAGCAGCGGAGCAAATCACATGCTCTTTAGGAATGCCAAACTCAAGCAGATACTCGCGAACGCTAGTATCATATCGAAGCCAGTGCAGCTGATTAATGTAGCAGCTGCCAAGCCCCATTGATTGAGCCGCCAGGAAAACATTCTGCAGCGCCAGAGCGCAATCAGCCATGGCATTGGCATAATTGGGGCGATTGGACGCGATAATCAGAGTCGGCGCACTGTGAAAAAAGTTGAAACCCTCTTTACTCGAGCGTTCCTTCATTGCGTGTTTACCAGGGTAATCATCGTCCGGAACCCATGTTTGAAAAGCCTTGCAGACAAGACCGTTCAAATGCAAGAGCATTTCTTCATTCTGGACGGCGGTAAAGAGCCACGTCTGATTGTTGCCGCCGCTGGGCGCCCAAATCGCAGCGTCAAGCAGAGTGTCGAGCTGTTCAGGCGATATCTGAACGCTGTCAAATTTGCGCGTACTCCTGCGGCCACGTATGCAAGCTATAACTTCATTGTTTATCATAATATCTCAGCAATCTCGCTTTCGTTTTATTAATACGCATGATAACACAGTTATAGACAAGATTCAACCTATATGAAAAACCGCAACAACTTGATTACTGTTTTATCATATGGTAGACTACGGGCGGAAATATTAACTTGGACAGGCATTTTGACATAGGAAAGGAAGAATCATATGAGCAGCATTTTGGCAAACGCGTTGAGAGCGCAATACGAAAAAGCATTCGCAACCGTCCGAGGGATACTGGATACATTCCCGGATGACAAATGGATGGAACCGCATGGAGACGTGTACTATATCCCAAGCCGTATTGCATACCATTTGACCGAATTTATTGACGGCGTTGTCGGCGGCGGATTCAAAGACCCGGAGTTTCGAAACAAGCTCCCCTTTGGCCCATGGCACACCGGTACAGCGGAAACTTTACCGAGTAGAATCGCATTAATTTCCTACTTCGAAGAAGTTATAAGCAGAGCAAATAACGAGCTGGCAGCCATCGACGACGCAACACTAGCATCCGCGATGCCGGAGGAAATGGCCCGACTGGGAACGACCCGGATAAGCGCACACTTGCTTACCATGCGGGAAATATCCGCACACACAGGCGAGCTAAACAAGATGCTGATCGAAAACGGCAAAGACGACGTCTGGGTATCAAGGTAGCGGAAGTTACTACACACGGGCAATGTCAACAGGTAAAAGCAACACCCGTGTATGGGATGGGCCTACCCATCCCGCAATGCGGAAAGCGGGTTCGCCGATGTTGGACAGAAGCGACTGGTATTACCTCGCGGCGACGCAGCGATATTGCTGCTCCGCGTGTTCAACAAGGTTTGGTGACTGGTTTTATTACGGAATGGTACGGGCATTTATAAAGCAAGCCTTCGGAACTCTGCGCGAAGCTGCATTAACGCCTTGCCAAGCAAATTACTGCCCTCAATGTGCGTGCAATTTGGGCAATCACAGTTTCCCCAGATATTATCGTGCCAACCCGTTGTATCTTCAACAACCTTTTGCTCGCCGGTATCGAGGAGCATTTGTCTGAGCGCCGGGTCTTCAAACTTTGAACGCAGTATATCAAGCATAACGCCGTGCTTTACTACCTCCCAATCGTCCCTGAGTTCCAGCTTACGCCCCAATCCTTTTGCGTTACCCGGATCTATGTCGGTAAACATGCAGCGCTTGCCCATGTCAAGCGTCTTGGCAGCTTGGAAAGCACCCTCGCCTGTAGCAAATACCATGCCCTCGAAAGTTGCCTGTGCAGGGTAGTAGTTGCTGAAAGGATGATCGCGGCCGCCAAATTTGTACTCGCCTTTTGTTGGGGCACAGCACATGGCATACCGGCCTATGGTCTTATCCCATAAAGCCTCGTCGCCTACCTCGTGTAAACTGTACATTTTGTACCAGCTTTCAAGAGGGAAATACCCAAAGATTTCGTTGAATGCCATGCCTGACCTGCCTTGGATGTATCCAAGCGCATACCCTATCCAGTATTCAATGGGCGCTGAAATTGTGCTAAAGGTACACTTTTCTTTGAAATCTGCCGACTGGTAATGTATTCCGAGCCTATCATGAATCATCAAAACAAGTTCACAGCCGGAACAACCCAGTGTTGCGCGCCCATCCCCTCGCTCAAAACGCGCCATAAAGCCTGAACGCTTAAACTTGTCAAAAAAAACAACCGCATCATCACCCAAACCTGCACGCGAAAAGCCCATAGCATCTGCAAGATTGCTTCGCTTCACACTTACCTCCAGCCAATCCACATTCTTTGCAGCCATTTATAGCCCTCCCTTCGCAATGATATCGTTGAGCATCCTGCCCGGGATATCGCGCACCTCCTGCAGTTTTATACTTGCATTGCGTTCCCTTTCGATGCTTTGTGCGTTGCATTCCGCGTAATCTGCGCCACTGATTAGTATTTTATCAACTTGCGTATAGTTACTAAACGCAGTTTTGCCCTTTAGCACAACTTGCTGCCCTAAGTCACCGAGTTTCATAGCTTGAGTAACCGCCTCATATGAAATATCTAAACCAAGAAACGCATTCAAGTAAGCAAAATACCTATCATCTGCGCGCCATCCAATAATTACCTCAAAATCTTCACAGTTTACCGGAAAAAGCTCAATAAACCTCAGCCTGCGTTCACGACGCGCATTGCTTTCATTTTGCCCGTACCTGTACTGTGCAAGCGCCGACAGCCAATATACGGGCTCATGATTAATTAAATCCAATAAAGGAGCAAGACCAACCAAGTTCAAATCATATACGTACACGTATGAGGCGGTTATGTCTATGTGCTGACACGCCCATTCTTTCGCTGCGGCAAAGTCTTCTGTACAATACAGCCCCTTACCATAATCGTGGTAATCCTTACCACCGCCATAAAACGGCATGAAATCAGGGAGGGGGTTGCCATGATAAATCCGCATTAACTCCATAATATCGCTGCTCACCCCCAGTTGCATTGCGTCATTCCGTCCCCTACCTCACCTCTATAAACTAAACTCACTACGATATATCACATCGTTTTGAATCTCCGGCGAAAGCTGCACGAAATATGCCGAGAAGCCGCCGATACGCACGATCAAATCCTTATGCTCCAGCGGAGCAACCTTCGCCTCTCTCAGTTCGTCAGAGTCAATAATATTATACTGAATATGCGAACCGCCGGAAAGCATGTATGTCTCCGTGTATGCTATGAGCTTATCAATATTCCCCTCGCTTGAAAGCACAGACGCCGAGAACTTCTGATTCAGCACGGACGCATATGACACATCGCTGTAACGGGCCGTGCAGGCGGAGCGGATTACTGCCGTCGGCCCGTTTTTATCCTCGCCGCGCATGGGGGACAGCGAACCATCGTTTAACGGCTCAAGCGCTTTACGGCCATTTGGCAGGGCACCCGCGCCGAGCCCGCCGTAATAATGCCACGCGAGCCCCTCCCGGGAAATCATGAATTGCCGGAACGGGGCGTTATTATAAGAGCGGATGATCCTTGCGGAATCCTCACTTATACGTCGCACCAGTTCATCAACCTCAGCAATGTCGTTACCGTACTTCGGCTGCATTAGGCATTGCTGCCGCACTTCCTCCCCGTGCGAGCCGGCGAAATTGCTATCAAGTACATCCAAAAGCTCTCCCATCGTTATTTTCTTCTGTTTGAAAACAAGATTGTCTATCGCAATGATCGAGTCGGCAGCATCGATAATAGCGCGATCCGATATGCCGTACATCGAATAGTCCGGGTGAGGGAAGAGCAGATCCTGCCCAAGCTCCATGCTAGCCTCGATGCCGAGCACGGACAAAAGCGGTGTTCGGAAGTACGCATGCTGAACGTTGCGTGCCACTGCGCCAAGCCAAAAGATGCGGTGACAGAAAAACTTGTGCTGTTTCAGGAACGCTGTGTAGATATCCTCCGCAGACTGAAAACCACGCGGATCGCCTGTCTGCAAACCGGTCTGTTTACCGTTAATATCAATACCATTATGCAAAACAAGATGCAAAAGCCCGGCTAAGTTAAAAGCAGCAATCCCTTCCGCACCGTAATGCTCCGCACGTGTCGGCAGACATGGGTACACGCATCCAAGGCTTGCCCACTCCACCGCCTCCGAAAAAGGTATCCCATCTTTGACGTAGTTTGCAACAACGACCTCGTCGTTTTCAAAAAGCGGTATTCCGCCCTTGGTTTCAAGATTTGTGCGTATCGCCTTCTCCATGATCCAGTGCGGCGTTTTTTTATTCCATCGCAGGCAGACAGTCGGAGAAGACAGCTTTAAAAGCGCAACAAGGTGCAAAGTCAGATAGCTGAGCTCATTTGTCTTGTCTTCATTGTCCTGACCCAACCCACCGGCCATAATGCTGTTGATTCCGAAGTTTATTTGATGCGATTCTTTTTGTGAAGTACCCGATATAAATGTCTGCGTCCCCCATCGCCCTATCAGGTCGGCAAAAAGAGAACTGAGCCTTTCAAGCGGCACTCCGTTTTCTATGTCACGGATAAAAAACGGGTACAGATACTGGTCGGCGCGGCCCCAATGGCAGTTATTCTGCGTCGGGTTTTCCAACATTTTACCTAAGTTGCAAAATTGCATGGACTGAAGCGCCTCGTGGAAAGTACGCGCGGGGTTCTCCGGGACGAAATCGCAAACATCGGCGATTTTGATAAAATGCTCACGCTCCGCTCCATCCGCAGCTGCCGCCATTTCCCGCGCAAGCGTACCGTATCTCTGCGCATGCCGGATAACGGCTTCAAGCACGATGATCGCCGACTTCCAGAAATAAAGCTTGTTTATTTCCGTCTCGCCGCGCTCAATAAAGCGCGAGATGTTATTCTGCGCTTCTTCAATATAACCGCGCAGCCCGACTCGCAGTATCTTGCTCCATGACATTGTGCTTGTGCTCTGACCCGTGATCGCCGAATCAAGCGAAGGATCTTTCAGTTTCGCGGCTTCGGCATCGTCCGCCCAGCTTCCCACAAGCTCATGCCATGCTTTACTTGTCGCCTCGCGCATGGTTTTGCCGCTGAATGTCCTAACTGCCTCGCCTAAAATTGCGGCCGACTCTGCATCTATGTCCGCGTTTGCATCCATAGTCATGTCGATATTGCCGTCTGACAGGCCCTGTATGTAATCGCCGTTTACATCGATTGCTGCGCAGCATCCGATAACCCAAGGCGTGGGGCGTCCAACGATCTCGTCAAACGGGTGAATCTTTATCTCAATTCCATCGAGCACGCCGGCAAGCAGCTTCGCCCTGCGAATCTGCAGATCCTCTCCCTCGGTCTCGCGCCAGGACTTGACCGTCCAGCGCTCTCTGTCGGCACTGATCCGCCACTGCGCAGACTTCATCTCGCTGCGCCACTGTACATTACGGCTGCTAAGTTCAAGCGAGTCTATGCGCGACAACATATCATGATCAATCGTTAAAGCCACAGGATAACCTCTTTTCTATCTAAAACACAGCGACGTCCGCATCAAAAAGCCTAATGTCTTTGTTAGATGCTTGCAAATCTTCCAGTAAAGCAATGATCCTGTTCTTTTCTTCGACAGACTTCGAACCTGCTTTTATATCACCGACATCCATCCCAAAAATATCGCCGTTTTTACACTTTTGCAATATACTTGATTTCCACGTTCATATAACTCACCTCGAATATCAACTACTTTAACACGCTCTGCAGCCAACCTATCATCATGAATTAAAACCCAAATCGGTGCAGTTGAGTCCATATAATTTACACAGCTCCAAAACAGCGCTTTTGTCGCTAAGTCCGCCGGGGTTGCCGTAAGCCAGCGACTCCAGCTCCTCGCACAAATCCTGTAAGCGAGCGGAGCAATCCATGTCATACATGCGCGTATCTTCCGTAACATCGAACCGGAATGGATTATATGGAGGGATTATTACCATATTCTCACCAACAGCGTCAAACTCAAGCGTTTCGGAAGCTGAAATTCTCACAGCACAGCGCAGCCTTCCGCTTGTCACGTAAAACACGCGGTACTCCGGCAAAAAGTTGTCCCAATCGCAATAAAAGCCCGGCTTCATAAACAGCTCCCAAACCTCTTTTGTCCCCTCAGTCTCATAACGCGCAACTTTAAGATGCAGCTTTATGCCATCAAACTCATGCTCGCGAATACCAAAACCTGCACGACGAAGCTGCTGCACCTGCTCAGGCGAAACCTCATTCGGAACCGGTACCGAACGCTTTTTCGTTCCGCTGTTTGACTCGCGGAACACCTCATTAAATTCAGAATCCTCAAACATGAGCGGAAACTTATCCCGAAGCCGCATAATCGGCTCCGTCAGGGAAAACCTCTGATCAATACCCATAAACATGATATTCAGCCTGCTTTCAGGTTCGATAGGCGTAAAGTCATGCCCCATCCACGGCTGTATGTGCAGCACATCGCCCGGCTCCATAGTAAATCCCCGCCCCATGCAATTACACATAAATTTGCCCTGGCTGACAAAGAATGTTTCTGTCCCCCGGCTGTGTTCGTGATAATCGATTGGCTTGGAAGAAGGCGTATGGAACTGCATGCAGTCGAGTTCGTTTTTCATCAAAGTAGTGACGGGCCTGTGAAACAACCTGTAGTATATATCGCCGTTGTCGGTTACGATCTGACAATCCTCCGGCTCCTCCATGCGGATCAAAAAGCTGTTTTTCATATCTACCAACCCTTTCATATCAACACAATCATTTGTTGAATTCTAACATACCCGCACAAAAAAATCAACGTCACCCCCTGATGGATATCCTGAGAGGGGGGGTAAGCGATGACGTGCGCATACGAAGAAACGTACCTGGATGATGCTATGAACAACCTTGGGGATATGTTCGATTACGCATTGAAGGTTGTGCGATATTGCTGCTATTGCCCGTATACATCAACGTGCGATCCTGTACGAGAAAGCATAAGTTTCAGCCTGTCGCCGTCAATCTTATAGACCACAACCCAATCATCGGCAACGTGACAGCCGCGATAACCGCGCCATTTCCCTTTGAGCGGATGGTCACGATGCCATGGTTCAAGCGGAGTCTGCTTTAGCAGCAGCAAAACAACAGTATCAAGCCTTGTCATGTCATAGCCTCTGCGTGTCAGCAAAGCATAATCACGCTTAAACTGATTAGAGAGTTCGGGTTTAAGCATTTAACCACTCCTTTGCTTGTTCCCAAGTTTCAAAGGAGTTGTATTCATCGTCGCCCGGCGGTTCGCCAAGAGGGTCGGCAATTACTTTGTCAATTGGAAGCCGCCTTTGTATGACCGACTGCGTAAGAAATAGATTCACCGCGGACGAAAGCGACATACCCATGCTTTTATAAAGTGCATCTGCTTCTTTTCTGATGCGGGAATCGATACGAATATTATAAGTTGTGTTGTTAGACATTTTAACCACCTCGTCATAAACATACCACAAATGCACCGCATTGTAAACAATGTTTTACCTATAGCAAGACACAGAACCGTCCCCTGTCTCACTCTAGTCAAAATACTTGATGAGTTCGTCCGGGTAGGGGTTGACAAATATGAACTCGCTAGTCCCTCTTATCTCTGCGGTTATGTCCGCTACCTGACGGTTAAAATTTCTTAATGCATATACGACCGGGAATATGTTGCCTTCTTGGCTCCTTGGTAGAGTTCGTGTAACATCTAGCACTACATAGCGGGTGTCCTGCAGTTCAAGGCTACTTGTGAATATATTGTGACTGAGCGGGTTGACTATTAATCCTGCGGTTATTCTCATAAAGGGCGGTATACCTGATTCGTGGTAGCGGAATACAGTGAACTGGAAAGGGTCAATCACGGGTGGTTCTATGGTTTTAGAGCTCTCGTTTTGAGATGGAGCGATACCGAAGGGGTATCGATTGATGTCGTCTGGTCTTACTAAGCTACCATGGCCGGTGCGGCGGATGAACTTTTGGAATAACTCTCTATTGTATTCGAGTATACCGTTATCGTTTATCTCCCAAAATCCAGATAGCAAGAGGGCTTGGAGGTATCGGTAGTTCTCGAACATCTCTAAGGGGTCGTTGGTGTCTCCGTAGTATTTTAGGTCGTATCCGTGCTCAATGATACGCCGATCAAAGTCGATGCGAATGGTGTCGAAGAGGAATGAGCTGAAGGACAACCTTTCGTTAGCGGTGTAATTACGATCGTAATTATCAGCGCTGGTTTGCTCCATCCTGAGAAACAGATCTCTTTCTTCCGGGGATAGAGAGCCTAGTATAGGTGACTCTTGGACGATGGACGTGGGGCCGATGACGGTGTGGGTGGCTTCGGCTTGTCCGCCATCGCCGGCGATTTCGGTCTCGTGGTTTGGCGTATTTGTACCGGACGATGGAGCTCGGGCTGTTGGCTGTGGTGAAGCGGGCGCTGACCGGGACCCGGGTCCATTTGGGCCAATGCCAGACATAAATAGGCAACCGGTGAGGGTCGTGGTGAGCAGGGTGATGGTTAGTATTGTCAAAAGGATCTTTTTCACGTTTTTCATACCTCCTAATCGGTAAGTGGTGACTTATCACGGATAGTATCTACGATAGGCTTGTTTGACTAGCCTGGTTTTTAAAATGCGCCACCAGAGGTGTGAGACAGAGGACGGTTCTGTGTCTTAAACCGTTTCGTCCGGTGTTGATTCACCAAACAGTATTCTCACATAATCTCTACGGCCGTATAGGACACGGATGATTTTCACATCATTTCCGTCAATACGATAAAACGCTAAATAATTCCCACAAACAAGAAAACGGTAATCCGTAACTATGCTAACGACAGAGGATACATGCGCTCCCATGTCCGGAAACTGCTCTAACCGCCTTATACGCTTTGTGATTGACATAACTGTGTTTACCGCAGCAATAGGGTTTTCCAGTTGCTCGGTGATATATTCTTTTATTCCGGCGAGGTCATCTTCGGCTTCAGGCGTATAATAGATGTTTCTCACGGCGTGAGTCCCAGACCGGTTTCTACTTCTTCCGCCGTCCGCCAGCCCTTTTCTTGTACGCTCTGTTCGCCTACGGATAATTCTGTCATCAATTTTATGGTCGCTTGCGTTTTCTCATATTCTTGCATATCCAAAACAACATATCGTCCGCGCCCGTTTTTTGTTAGGAATACAGGATGCCCGATGTCTACGTCCCGCAATACCTCGTTATAGTTACTTAAGTCCGACACTGGCTTAATGGTTGGCATATAATCACCGCCTAAGATTGTTTGTTAACAGTATACCTTATGCGTTTGAAAAAAACTATAAAAAAGTATATAAGACGGTTTTGTGTCTTCAAATTACAAATTACAATGTACAAATGATGTGTCTGCTCCGCAGACGATTTGATAACGGTTTTTTTGCCATTTTGCGCAGATTGCCGGCAGTAAGAGCCTAAGTATGAAGGAATAGTCATTCGCCCTTTGTCATTGAATATGAGATAGGGGACGGTTCTATGTCTTACGCGATTGGTATGCAAGGTGCGCGGTAATTTGTGGTTGTGTAAGACATAGAACTCCCCTGTCTCGCTGCTCTCTCACGCCCGCACCCGTATTGGTTCACGGCAGAAAAGTTATCATTTTTACTTCAGATAAGTATTTTGATTCTTTTCCTTCATTTGTCATAAACCAAACATACACCCATTCTCTACCGTGAGAATCCGCCTTGCAATGGACTACTTCTCCTGTTTTTTTGGTGATATTAACTTTAAACCATCTATTTCCTAAATCTTTAATCTGATAAGCCGCAATTTCATTTATAGGAATTTCAAGCGGTTCAGAATCATCTTCGGCTGCTTTGTCAAAAACCCTTAGTTCAGATTTATAAATAGGTTCATTCCCCCAACGCCAACTATTTCTTGAGCTGTAACAAAAACTCAAATAAGAAGTCGGAGCTGCGATAGCGCTGCCATCGTAATTTTCAATAAGAATGTATTTTAAACTTGCATCAGCAATCGTTTCACGGTCAATTGTCAGAGAACTGATTTCCATACAGCTTATTTTTTCCAAAGAATACGGTTCTTCGGCGGATATAAATGTGATAGAATGACCACTTTCAAGCTCAACTTCATGTTTTTCACCCGATGTCATGAAAACTTCAGCTTCGCCCATTCCATTCGGATCTACTGCAATGGATTTTATTTCTGTTAATGGTAATTCCGTGTCGTTATGCATTATGCTCATATAGTCGTAGAATGCTCCGCTTGCTATGCCTCTTATTTCGGCGCCGTTTTCTTTTATTACGGTAATTATTCCCTGCGGCACATACACCTTTGCTCCTTCGGGAATTCCACTTGGGATAACGGGCGTTGATACGGGCGATTTCGGTTGGACAACGGAAGCGACGGTTGTCTGTTCTTTAGGCGGCGCGGGTTGAGCAGCCTTCCCGGCTGACTGCGCAGTTGTTACAGGCGATTCCGGCTCTGTTTTTTGCGGAACTTTAATCGTCTCAGGCGCGGAAACCTGTGCGGAAACCTGTGCGGGAACGGGTGAAGGAGTGGGTGTGGGAATGTTTGCAGGAACGGGTGTGTGAATCGGTACCGTGTCGGAAATCAATTCAGCCTGTTCCGTAAAAACCGCTCCCGCACCGTTACCCTTAAGCGAATTTATAATCTCGTTTATTTTCGCGTGTGTATCATAAGGGATGCTGATTACTTCCGAGTCATTTTTAGTTTTCAAAATCTCCGTTATAAGAGCATCCGACACGCTGACTTGCTCATTCGTTCCCATATAACGCTGCAGTTTAATAATCGTTTCTTCAAGCCCGCTTACGGGAAAACAATGCACAGGGATAATCGGAATGTCATACTTTTTCGCGACGCGCAGTTCCGCAAGGCAGTATTTGCTACAAACCGAGCGTTCGCACATATAGAAAATCAAAGCGCTGCAGTTCGGATTTCGGATGATTACATCCGTCTGTTCAACAGGCTTTCCGCCTACCATGTTTCCGGAGTCAAGCCAGATGTTGCAGCCCCGCTCCTGCAATTCCAACACGTCTGAGAAGACTTTGTCCTGATTTATACGCGCGTAACTGACGAAGACATAGGGTTTATCTTCTTCACACGGTTTTGGATTTGATTTGTTTTGTGACACGCTATACTCCTCCTTATCTTTCTGAGCGTATTTGCAATGCCTCCCTCTGAGAATTCTTTTTGAAACATCCCAAGCCGAGACTCCGCATATCGAACCAGCATATCTCACAACGCTAAAGTCATTCGCTATATTATCCTATATGGTTCTCTTGGTCAAGATTCTTTCTCTGATATAGCGGGGGACGGGGACGTCTCCAAATTACAAATTACAATGTACAAATAATGTGTCTGCTCCGCAGACGATTTGATAACGGTTTTTTTGCCATTTTGCGCAGATTGCCGGCAGTAAGCGCCTAAGTATGAAGGAATAGTCATTCGCCCTTTTTCATCGAAGATGTTTGGGGTGAGACAGCTGACTGTAAGACGCAAAACCGTCCCCTAGTCTTACCTCACCCCCGTCTCACCTCATGCCATATCCTTCACAAACCTATAAACCCTGTGCATCATGACAGCCGCTTCGGCGCGGCTGGCGTTGCTGCGCGGGTTTACGTTTCTGTTTTGGTCTCCCTCTATCAATCCGTTTTTTGCCAGCGCCGATATGGCGTCTTTTGCGTAATCCGCGATCCCACCATTATCCGCGAACCTGTCAAGAGCATCGGAGTCCGGCTGCAGGTCCATCCCGGCGTATGTCAGCGCGCGGTAAATCAGCGTGAACATGTCCTGCCGGGTTATATTCGCGCCCGGGCTGCACATATTGTTGCCGCTGCCGAGGACCAGCCCCGCCTTCTGCCCGGAACCCATCGTATAGTAGTAATACATGTTGGGGTCGACGTCGGTAAACGTCGCCCCGGTCCGCCCCGTGTTTTTCTCAAGATCCAATGCTTTCACGAGGTAGTGTATGAAATCGCCCCGCGTGATCGGAGTCAAAGGCTCATACAATGACGGGCCGCCGGCGTCTATCACGCCTTTGCCAATCAGCTCCAGTATCGCCTCCTCGGCCCATGCAACCGCGGCGGCATCCAGCACCGGAACCGGCGAAATTGATTGGTAAACAGGCAGGTATGCATCTTTCAGCATGCCGACAGATGTGAAATGCCCCCAATGGCCTCCGATATCTCCGTTAACACCCTCTATTTTCCATGCTTCGTCGATCTCGCTGAAAAAGACGATTTTCACATTGTTTTCTCGCGACC
>Ga0099364_10006056_pt1 | contig 17718 bp, 10 predicted proteins | sample TergutTh196P3_FD_73070 | JGI IMG/M metagenome (GOLD analysis project Ga0099364, IMG submission 73070) | Microcerotermes parvus P3 segment gut microbial communities from Pointe-Noire, Republic of the Congo - Th196 P3 | ecosystem: Host-associated > Arthropoda: Insects > Digestive system > Gut ...
CCCCTTTGGTAAAGGGGGTGTCACGGAGTGACGGGGGATTGTACCCCGGAAGTCAGCGTGAAATCGCGAGAACGCCCGGCGCACGGGATATAGCACAAATAATACCAGACAATAGATACGGCGCAATAAAATCAACGTTGTCTACACCTGCAACGACAGCGTCAGCGCCGGCAATGTCACCGGCAAGCGTGATATATATGTCTGCGCGAAGTGAAAATCAGCGACAAAAAACAGATTTTGCCACAACATCGCCGATTTCACGCTTTGTAAAAGAAGGAGTAAAAACACCCGGCGCGCGGGATATAGCACAAATAATACCAGACAATAGATACGGCGCGATAAAACCAACGTTGTCTACACCTGCAACGACACTATCAGCGTTGCCGACAGCGTCAAGCGTGATATATATGTCTGCGCAAAGTGGAAATCAGCGACAAAAAACAGATTTTGCCACAACATCGCCGATTTCACGCTTTGTAAAAGAAGGCGTAAAAACGCCCGGCGAGCGGGATGCAAGACAAATATTACCAGACAATAGGTACGGCGCAATAAAACCAACGTTGTCTACAGCGTCAGCGCCGGCAATGTCACCGACAAGCGTGATAGATTTGCTGCAAAAGCCCCCTTTGGCAAAGGGGGTGTCACGGAGTGACGGGGGATTGTACCCCCGCAGTCAGCGTGAGATTGCGAGAACGCCCAGAGCGCGAGATATAGCACAAATAATACCAAGCGATAGATACGGCGCAATAAAACCAACGTTGTCTACAGCGTCAGCGCCGGCAATGTCACCGTCAAGCGTGATATATATGCTGCAAAAGCCCCCTTTGGCAAAGTGGGTGTCACGAAGTGACGGGGGATTGTACTCCCGCAGTCAGCGTGAGATTGCGAGAACGCCCGGCGCACGAAATGCAAGACAAATATTACCAGACGATAGATACGGCGCAATAAAACCAACGTTGTCTACACCTGCAACAACAGCGTCAAGCGTGATAGATTTCCTGCAAAAGCCCCCTTTGGTAAAGGGGGTGTCACGAAGTGACGGGGGATTGTACCCCGGAAGTCAGCGTGAAATCGCGAGAACGCCCGGCGCACGGGATATAGCACAAATAATACCAGACAATAGATACGGCGCGATAAAACCAACGCTGCCGACATCTGCAACAACAGCGTCAGCGCCGGCAATGTCACCGTCAAGCGTGATATATATGTCTGGGCAAAGTGAAAATCAGCGTCAAAATACAGATTTTGCCACAACATCGCCGATTTCACGCTTTGTAAAAGAAGGAGTAAAAACGCCCGGCGCACGGGATATAGCACAAATATTGCCAAACGATAGATACGGCGCAATAAAACCAACGTTGTCTACACCTGCAACAGCACCGTCAAGCGTGATATATTTGCTGCAAAGGCCCCCTTTAGTAAAGGGGGTGTCACGAAGTGACGGGGGATTATATTCCGGAAGTCAGCGTGAGATTGCGAGAACGCCCGGCGAGCGGGATATAAGACAAATATTACCAAGTAACAAAAGAACTCCGTCGAGTTTGGGTTTGATTCATAATCTGCGCTCTGTGGATTTAAAAAATTTAAAAAGAGGCGAACGATTTGGAAACGCCGGGGTAAATATAAATACGGGTATAAGTATAAGTTCTTCGGATAACTACGCCGAATCGAATAAGAATAACGCAATAAGCGTACCGAATATACAGCGGAATCGTATGGACGCTTACTCCCAGGGAAGTTTGTTCTACAACGAACGCGGAAACAGCGGTAATCCGCCGCTTTCTTTGACGGACGGCGGACTGCGGCGTAGCGATTCGTCCGGACGGCGCGCGTACAGGAGCAGCCGTAATATGCAGAACCCCAGAACTGCCGAATCCAGGACTTCTTCCGGTAATACGACGACAACAACAACTACTACGACGAATCTTAAAAAAGTCGACATGAGCGCGCCGAAGTTCCCGAATCAGAAAAGCGGCTCCTCTATGATAGACTCCGTTCAGATGAACAGACTGGTCAGCGAAGTATATGAACAGCTCGAAAAAAAGATATTTCATGAAAGACGGAGAATGGGGCTTTAGCGTTTTGGAATATATATAAAATTAATTTTGGTAAATTTATACTTATAAAGGTTGTGAGAGTATGTCACTAATAAGGAAAGCGAGTTTTTCAGTCAGCATCGATAACGGCGTGCTGGTAGCGATTAAAATGACTCCTTTATTATACTGGGAAGGAACCTGTCTTTTTAATCCGTCCGAGTTCAGTATAACCCGCGAGGTTACTTATGCCGAACACAGAATCCCCGGTTTGGGCAGACCCATAACCCAGTTTATATCCGGCGGGGCTGAAATATTGCAGATGTCGCTTCTTTTCGACACTTATTCCCCAGGGATTCTTTCGCTGATGGTTAATCCCCTGGCAATCGCGTCAGCCATACTGCCGGAAACCCTCAAGCTCGACGTGAGGAAGCTTACCGAGCCTATCGTAAAACTTGCGGAAGTCGTGGACGATATCCACGCTCCGCCGATTGTGGATTTCAGCTGGGGTTCGACCCTTTTTACAGGCTATATTATTTCGTGCAGCGAAAAATTTACGATGTTCAGCCATCTCGGAACTCCCGTAAGGTCGGTTCTTAATATAACCATGCGTTCGACCGTGCAGGACAAGGCCGTAAGAAACTCTCCGGACAGGACGAAACACAGGACGATAACGGAGGGAGACCGTCTGTTTATGCACGCATACAACGAATACAGTTCCGTCGGGGAATGGAGAGCCATAGCGGACGCGAACGGAATCGACAACCCGCGGCTTCTGAAGAGCGGCTCGCATATCGTTATTCCGCCGATTTAGGGAGGATTTTTAAGTAATATGCTTAAATTCGATGATTTAGCTAAACAATATGATGATTTCAGGGTGCCGCAGTATGTAATAAACGTCGGTTCGCCCGGAGGCAGCTTGAAAAAACTGCCGGTTAAAGATTATCCCGTATTGTCTATTAACGTGAGCCAGTCGGTGGAATCCGCAAGCAGCGCCGAAATAGTTTTCGCCTGTCCGTACGATTACGAAGAGTCGGACTTTGAAAACGATATCTATTCTAAACTTGAGCCCGGCAGCGCGGTGGAAATCCAGCTCGGATACGAAACTCCGGAAACTGTCTTCGTCGGCATACTCGGGTCGATAAACACTAATTTTTCACAGTCTGGAGTAACCGCGGGAGTGACGTGTTTCGACGCGAAAATGTCGCTTTTCTACAACACAAAATGGAAATCTTTTAAAAAAGAAAGCAACATGAGGGAAGTAGTTGAAGAACTTCTTGAACCGTGCGAAAAATACGTTAATATAAAAGTTTCGTCTCTTGAATTTGACGACGCGAACGAATCCGAACGAATCTGGAAACAGGATAATATAGACGATTACAAGTTTATTATGCGTCTCGCGTCTCTTACGAACGCTTCTTTCTACAGCAGCGGCGACACGATTTATTTCGTAAGCAGCATATACGAGAGCGCGAAGGCCGAAGTAGAGCTTGGCTGGGGTAAGGGACTGATTAGTTTTTCGGCGGCGGTCGACATATCGGGTCAGGTGGGTTCGGTCGAGGTCGCGTTCAGAAACGATTCGAGAGACCCCGATTATCTGATATACGACGGCAGCGATATTACGCTCGACGGAAAACGTCCCGGCAGCGATATGATTTCAAAAAAGACCCACGAGATGACCGAAGTGCTCGCAAGAAACATGAAACAGGCCGAATTAATCGCGAAAAATACGTATATGAAATCGGCGATGAATTACGTAACCGGACGGGGAAGCACGATAGGCATACCCGATATAAAAGCCGGAGACGCGATTAAACTAACCGGACTCGGAGACGCTTTAAGCGACACTTATTTTCTGAACAAAGTAACGCATCAGTTTGACGCGGGCGGTTTTCTGACAAGCTTCAACTGCCAGAAACCGAAAGCCAATATATAAGCTATAAACGCGAGGAGATATTGATTTATGGACAGACAAAGTATTATTCAGAACCAAAAAAGAAGAGAGAGTATTCTTCCTCCGACGGCGACGAATCCGGGGGTCGCTATGCCTCCGACCGCAATGACGGCGGGCATGCCTAACCCTAATCTGAAAGAGAATTTAATGCGGCGTTCCATGATAGGCATGAGAGGCGGCGCGAACAAGCCTGTTATTCCTCCGCCCGTGAAAGACGCAGACAAATCGGGAACTTCGGGCAATAGTCTTGACGACTTGCTGAAGAGGGCGGAAGCACTTAGGGGAGATAGGAAAAAACCGGAAACTACGCCAGCGAGTCTTGACGACTTGCTGAAGATGGCGCTAGAACTTAAGGGCGGCGGAAATAAAGTCGAGGCTCTTGACGAAGACGACGACGAATTCGACATGGACGACGAAATGAACGACCTCATCAAGGAAATCCCGGCAATGACGGCGAAAACTGAAAGCGTGCCGGTGAAAAACATAGACGACGACATGAACGACGAAATGAACGACCTCATCAAGGAAATCCCGGCAATGACGGCGAAAAAACCTGCAGACGTACCCGTGAAAAACCTGGACGACGAAGAAGAGGGCGGCATCGACTGGGTCGGCGACGAAGAGGACGGCGAAATCGTGCCGTTCGATGAAGTCGAAGAGAACCGCGAAAGCAAAACCAAAGCGGAAACTTCGAGCGCTTCGGGCTTTCGTCTTGACGACTTTGTGAAGAAAGTAGACAAAGATAAGAGCGTAAGTCAGGGCGCAATGGAAAAGGGCGAGGAAAAAACCAAATCGGGCGCTAGGGGCTTTCGTCTCGAAGACTTTGCAAATAAGGCAAACAAAGATAAGAGCGTAAGTCAAGGCGCAATGGAAAAGGGCGAGGAAAAAACCAAATCGGGCGCTAGGGGCTTTCGTCTCGAAGACTTTGCAAATAAGGCGAACAAAGATAAGAGCGTAAGTCAAGGCGCTATGGAAAAGGGCGAAAGCAAAACCAAATCGGAAACTCTTGACGACTTGCTGAATAGGGCGCTAGAACTTAGGGGCGACAAAACCAAACCGGTAATGACGGGCGTTAGTCTTGACGACTTGCTAAAGCAGGCGCAGGAACTTAAGAGCGATAATCAGGGCGCGATGAGTGAGGACGACGACGACGAATTTGACATGGACTATGAAAAAGTGAAGGCCATCACTACGGGCGCGATGAGTAATGCCAACGTCAAAGACGAGTTTGACATGGACTATGAAAAAGTGAAAGCCATCACTACGGGCGCAATGACTAAGGCCGACGGCAAAAAGAAATCGGAAACTTCGGGAGACCGTTCGGAAGTGAGTCTTGACGATATAGGAAGAGAGAGGAACGCAACTACGGGCGCAATGACTAAAGCCGACGGCAAAGCTGAAGAATCTGTACCCGACCCGACGGTCGCCGCGCCGCAGAAGCGCGCCGGAGCGCTTACAGAGCTCTATGAAAAACTCAGGAATACCGGCAAAAACGCCGTGCTTAAATTTTTCCAGGGCGGCGACAGCAAACTCTATAAACAGATGACGGACCAGGTCGGCGCGGTAAACAGCGCGCTTACCACCCAGGTTGACGCGACAAATTATGCCGAGAAAAGCAAGAGCGTTCACGAACTCTACAAGGCTATGCTTAAATCGTGCCGCGAATATATAGAAACGCATAAAAATCCCAGTACGGCGGACGGTAAAGCGCGTAAGGCTCTCGCGGAGCAAATCCGGGATATTGCAATCAACGACGTTATTGCCATTAACAACGGTCAGAGCGTCGTCGAAAGTAACCCCAACGGCATGACGATGCTCGATTTAGTCGCAAGCGAAGCTCGTTCGGTTAAAATCAATCTTGACGAACGGGACCAGTCGAATCCGGACAATAAAGTAAAAGTCCAGGGAGCGGGCGGCAGTAACAGATATAAATTTAAACAGGACGATAAACTTTTGTTCTTTACGCCTGAAGAAAAAGTAAAGACGAAGGAAAACGCTATTAAAGACGCCGTAAACGATATAGGCGACGGTCAGGTTAAGAAAGTGTTCCTGAGTTTCTTAAACAGCAAGGACAAAAGTATAGCCGGCGCGATACACTATGACAGCTGGAAAGAATTCGACCCCGAAACGGTGACTTACGCCCAGGTTAAGGCGGACGCGGGAGGAAAACATGTAGTCGCGGCAATGGAAAAAGCGGGAATAGACCTCGGCGGAAAGGAAGAAACCGCGGTAACCAAAAAGGCTCTTATGGAACTCGTGGAAACGGCGCAGACCGTTTCGAGAGCGAAAAGCGGCGCGCAGAACGCGCGCAATAACGCGAATCTTAAAGTCGGCTCGATTCAGTCTAACCGCAACGTCGGAATGTCCCGTATAGCCGACCTTCTGGGAGCGGGAGAGTTACTCGCGAAATCAGAGAACGCGGAGATTACTTACAAAGGCAAAACGACGAAAGGCAATCTCATGGACGGCGCGAAGGGCGAAGAGTTCGGCGATTTGACTAAAAGACAGGAGCTCGAGGGAGCGGACATTACGTCCGGGGAACTTCAGAGACAGCTTACGTCTTTGCAGCTAATCGATATGCTGTGCAATAACGTCGACCGTCACGCCAACAATATGTTCTACGATACGGAGAAAAAAGAGGACGGTTCAATCAAAATTAAAGGCATACAGGGTATAGACAACGATTTGTCTTTCGGTAAAACTGAAAGAAATCTTAAAGAAAAAGACCAGAATCTCAGCGCGGTACGCGACTCCGCCGGCAAGAGCACCCTGCCCGTGGTTGATAAAGACGTCGCCGAAAAAATTCTGGCGCTTACCCCGGAAATGCTGGAACTCGTGCTCGCGGATGTCTTAACAGACAGAGAGGAAGTCCAGGCGTTGTTCGACAGACTTAAGGCGATTCAGGATAATCTTCGCGAACTCAAGGAAATTCAGGAAAAAACCGGGGAGAAAACATTTTTGGACAAGGGCGACTGGGGGGATAAGACGGCCGCTATGCTGGCCGCGACGGGCAACGAATTCGGTTCGAATTATTACGGCGCGTTCGTGGGCCACGTAACGGGAGGAGCGGCTCAGGACAAAAATTTAAAGAACAAAAAAGGACCGAAAACGTTCTCCGCGTTCAGCAAGACATATGTTACGTCGGAAGCGCTGCGTTCGCTTCTTAAAAGACGGGGAGCGAACCAAGAGGACACGAACAGGATAGAATCAGAATTCTGTCCTCTGCTTGACCGGTATCACGCTTTAGCGGCGGACAGTCAGACAGACCCCGGACAGTTAGTGAGCGTTCTGAAAGAACTCGATGATAAAGGCGGCGCGCTTCGCAGAAATAGCAGCGACGAGGGAACTAAAGCTCTTCTCACGGAAATCAATTCCGTCACGTTCAAAATGATGAATGCTCTTGAAGCGAAAATAAGGGCGCAAGCGCAGGCGCAGAAAGTAGCGTAAATATTAAATATATAAACGGGGAGGGAGAAAAATAATGTTCGGACAGAATATACCCGGAGGAATGGGATTATCCGGGGATTCGGGCGGAGAACGCAAGAGGGTCGGCGTGAATCTCGCGACGATTGTGGATTTAGACGACCCGGACGAATACGGCAGGGTTAAATGCAGGTTTATCACCGGCGACGAAGACGTTGAGGAGACAGAGTGGGCTTACGTCGCGACGCCTTTCGGAGGAACTGAAACGGGGTTTTTCTTCCACCCGAGAATCGGCGACGTCGTGCTTCTCGCGTTTGAGGAAGGCGATATACACGCTCCGTTCGTTATCGGCAGCGTATGGTGGAGCAACGCCGACATAGAGACCGAACTTCCCATAGAAGAGGGGAACAAGCACGATATCTATCTAATCAAGACTCCGAAAGGCAGCACCGTGACTCTGTCAGATAAGGACGAAGGCGAGATGATAGAGATTAAAAGTCAGGCGGGGCATATGTTTAAATTCGACGACGCGGAGAATAAAATCGTTATCGAAAGCGCGTCCGGAGACGGTATAACTCTCGATACCCAGCAGGGCGAGCTGATTATCAAATGCCAGAAGTTCGAACTGGACGCGGGCGGAAATAAATTTACGGTCGGACCGGACGGAACCGTTCTCGACTGCAAACCGTCGATAGATATAAAAACGGCGGCGTTTACCGCCGAAGGCTCCGGCAGCGCCGCATTGAAAGGCGCGGCGGTCAACGTCGAAAGCAGCGGAGCTACAATAGTAAAAGGTACGGCGGTGAATATAAATTAAATTATATAAAAAATAAACGGGCGAAACGGAGGTGAAGTTTATGAACGAAAATATTTCTAAAGATTTTATGGGGTCTGGACTGTCGTTTCCGCCGCGGGTCAACCCGCATACGGGGCGTTTCGTCATGAGCCGCCACGAAGAGAACGTACACGAGAGCGTTAAAACCGTACTTCATACGTTTAAAGGCGAGAGGGTTATGCGCCCTGAGTTCGGCGCGGTTGCGGGGAGTATATTATTCTCTGATTTGAACCCCGAAACGCTTACTTCGCTTTGCGAAGGGGTGCAGAAAGCCCTTGAACTCTGCGAACCCAGAATAACCGATATAGACGTAAAAACAAACTATCAGAACAGGGGAGAGCTAAACGTCGAGATATCTTACCGGGTCAGAACGACGAACAACCTGTTCAGCAGGGTTTATCCTTTCTATATACTCGAAGGCGCGGGGGATTAGGAGTAGGGGCGGCCATTGGCCGTCCGTCTGGAAAACGTCGGAACCGCGCTAATTTTGCGGACGCGCAATGCGCGCCCCTACAATCAGAATCAGGATTTTAATTTCGCAAGAAGTCTAATAAAAAAAATCAAGACGGGAGGGCGGTATAATAATGAGCCTCTTATCAGAATTTTCACAGGCGGCGGACATACGCCGCGTCATAGAATCAAAAATGCGCGCGTACGCTCCGGAATGGCGTTTTTCTGAAAACGACCCCGACGGCGGAACGGCTCTCGCGCTCGCTTTTGCCGATATGTTCGGCGAAACCGCGGAAAGACTCGGCCGCGTACCGTATAAATATTTTCTCTATTTTCTCAATATGCTCGAAACTAAAATCAGGTCTGTTTCCCCGGCGACCGGACTGGTCAGCTTCAAGCTGCTTGAAAACGCCGAAAAAGGCAGGCGTATCCCCGCGGGAACGCAGCTTTACGCGGATACCGAAACGGAGAAAGACGGCAGAAAACGCATCGTGTTCGAAACGGAAAACGAAATTACGGCCGCGCCGTCGAAGCTTACGGCGATGTACGGGGTAGACCCGAAGGACGACGTCATAAACGCGCTGGACCCGTACGGCGGCGAGCTCAAACTGTTTTACGCCGACAAAGACAAAAATCTCCAGGCTCACCGGTTTTCGGTCTGGAGGAACGACGCTCTGAATATAAAAAGCCCCGCGCGCATATCGCTGAAACTTGAGAGCGGCGCCGCCCGCCAGAGGGGAGAGAGAAACAGCGAAAAACTTTCCGACCCTGAATTTGCCAGGTGGAGCTTTGTCAGGAACGGCATATCCGAACCGGTCGGTAAAGTTTATCTTAAAGAGGGTATCATAACTCTTGAACTGGAAGGGTTCAGACCGGAAAAAAGTCTTGACGGACTTAACGGACTTGACGGAAGGGAAAATAACGGACATGACAGCCATCTTGTCTGCGACATGAAGTTCGGACGGGAGGAAAGCGGCATAATGACCGACGGTATTTTTGTCGGAAGCGCCTATCTTGAATCGGGCTCGGAACGGGGAGCGGAGGGTATCTCCCCGGACAGAATCTATTATAATAATATTTCGCTTAAATCCCATAACCCCGGATATCTTTTCGGAAGAGAACCCGGAAGATACGACTCCCTGCTTATCTCGTGCGACGAAGTGATGAGCAAACGCGGGGCGAGGGTTAATCTGACGATGGTCATGCATACGGTCATAAAAGAAGTAGGGAGCGCTCCGGACGGACCGGTTTACAACTGGGACGGACGCTATGTCATTGAAAAATCCGAGGGGAAAACCGTAACGCCCGACAATATATATATATCTGATATCGTCTGGGAATACTGGAACGACGTCGGCTGGGCGCATCTGGAGACTGAGGGCGCGAACAACCCGTTCAGAAGTTCCGAGGATATAAGGCGCGAGAGCGTCTATTTCACCTGCCCGGAAGATATGTCCGAAAGCTATCAGAATTCAATATGGGGGTTCTGGATAAGGGCAAGAATCATAAGCGTCGAAAACCCGTACAGCGCATACGGATTATGGCAGCTGCCTTTTGCCGAATCGGTCAGCTTCGACTACGACTACGGCTCGAATCTCCGTCAGGCTCAGACGGTCAAAGTGGAGAACAACGCCGAAAGCGTTATAATCAGCCCGGATACGGGACTGAACGAACATCACAGTTCGGCCGCCGCGTTCAGCCTGTATAAACCGTTGCTTTATCCCGAACACGCGGTATATCTCGCGTTCGACAAACAGCCGGCCGGTTACCCCCTGTCCGTATTCTTCGGCTTCGACGGTCCGGGAGAGAGGAGCCGGGTACTGTCCTTTGACAGACTCTGCAAGGACGCGTCGGGCGGAGCGGAGTTTCGTATGTGCAAAGTAATCGACGGAACGGGAGGACTGAAAGATTCGGGAATCGTATCTGTGTTCGTTCCGTCCGATATGTATAAGACCCGTCTGTTCGGGTTCGAGGCGTACTGGCTGCGGATTGCGGACTCGGACATGAGATACCGGAACGACGGCGGCGGCGCGTCCGTTCTGAACCGGATTGAGGTTAACGCCGTTGAGATATCGCAGAAACAAACGGTCTTGGGCGAGCGTTACGGAACGGAGCTTTTCGAAAGCGGAAAAACGATAAATCTCCCGAACAAACCCGTTCTGAGCTGCGAGGTTTTCGTAGACGAGGCAAGCGAACTTAAAGATTTGAAACAACCGGGGGAAACCGGCGGGAAATATAAATATAATAAAAATAAAGATAAGGACAGGGATATAAAATTCGAGTACGACGACGACGGGGGAATATCCGGAGCGTGGGTAAAATGGGAGGTTCTTTCAGATATTAACGATTTGAAAAGCGCGGGCCCCGGAGAACGCTGCGCCGCTCTCGATATGAGGTCCGGAGTTCTGAAGTTCGGAAACGGAGCAAACGGACGGGTCCCTCCTCCGGGAAATAATAATATACGGATTAATTACAGCTACGGAGGGGGAAGCATCGGAAATTTACCCGTCGGCGGAGTGCTCGGGCTGGTTTCCGGTATACCGACGGTCGCCTCGGTTACGAATTTTACGGTTACGGGAGGAGGGAGCGACAGGGAGAATATACGCGCCCTCGAACGGGTCGGCCCCGCGCGCCTCCGTCACAGAGGACGCGCCGTGACTCTCGGCGATTTCGAGAATCTCATACTGACCCGGTTTCCCGAAATAACGGACGTAAAGGCGTTTGCGGGTCTGGACATGAACGGCAAGGCGGCGCAGAGCTTCGTGACGGTCGCGGTACTCACGAAAGAGACGGAGAACCGGGACCAGGTACTGAAAATATGCCGTAACGCATATAGATTTCTGGCGGAATGCGCTTCCTGCGAAATTGCCGAGACGGGCAGGCTTGCGGTCGTGCCCGCTCTGATTATGACCGTGAACGCGGTAATAGAAGCGGTCGCCGACGATATAACGCGCACCGCCGAGACCGAACGGATGATTCTCGAGGCCGTGTCCGAAAGACTCGGGGCGGGTTCGTCCCTGTCGATAGGCGAGCTGCCGTCGGCGTCGGACATAATCGCCTGTTTAAGAGGTATCCCCAATCTGACATACGTCGACAGGGTTCTTCTCGAAGGACAGTATTTCGAGGGAGGGAAGCGTATGCTTACGTCTTTGGATAATCCCGCAGAGTTTCCTTTTGCGAGTATGCGGAGCGGAACGCACATAATAAGATTTTAGAGACCCCGGAAGGGTCTGAAAGGAGACGACCGAAGTTATGATAAAACTGCCGAATCTGGACGACCAGAATTACGAAGACATAATAGAAACGGCCCGGCGCAGGGTTATGCAGTATTTTCCGGAGTGGACGAATTTTAACCCGGCTGACCCCGGAGTTACCGTTCTCGAGCTTTTCGCGTGGCTTAAAGAAATGCAGCAGTATCATCTTAATCGTATTACGAATCAGGGCGTACTGTCGTGTCTTAGACTTCTCGGAATGTCGCCGGAGAAGGTCGAGCCCGCCCGCGTAACCGCGGTTTTTAACCCGGTAAATCAAATAAATCAGGATAATCAGAATAATAAGCCGTCGGCGTATTTTTTCCCGGAAGGGTTTCCCTTTGCCGCGGATTCCGGAGACGGCGGCGAAACGGTATTCGAGACGGACGCGCCGATTTCGTCAGGCGGGGGAGATATTGCGGCGGTCTGGATAGATTCCGGAGATTCCCCCGTCGAAATCAGCGTCGACGTGTTAGTATATAACCAGGGGATTGTGATGCAGCCTTTCGGAACGAACGAAAGGGAAGGCTCATGCTTTTACATAGGATTTGCCGGTCCGGTTACCCCGGAGCTGAAATTATATTTTGAGATTTCCGACGATTATCCGATTGAAAGAAATCCTTTCGGCGAAGAAACCCGGGCGTCGAGGGATATAGTCTGGGAATACGGACCGGAATTTAAACCCGCGGAGAATATTGCGGACATGACCCGGGGATTTTCGGTTTCGGGAGAAATCAGTTTCGGCATAGATAAATGGGAAAGTTCAAAACCCCGTCCGGAAATGCGGGAGCTTTACTGGCTGCGCGCGCGTCTCGTTTCCCGGGGAGCCGAAGAAAATCCTAAAATAAAAAGCTTCTTTAAGAATTTCGCGAATTTAATCCAGCGTGAAACGTTCAGCCGCGTAAAAGAGCTTACCCCGGAAAAAGGCGTCCTGAACCTCGGCGGTTTTCTGGATATTTGCGGCAGACATATTATATTCCGCAAAGAAGAAGAACGGGACGGCTGGAGATTAATACCGGAAATATTAACCGAACGTCTTGAAAACGGCGTGAAAATAAAGCCGGGGCAGCCAAAATCAAAGTTTGCGGACGGCTGCGTTTACCGCGCCGTAAGCGTAAAGAACGGATTTAACGCGCTGCTTTCGACCGAAACGAATCTGCCCGGGATTACGGTTGAAGTCCTGAAAAATCAGAATCGGGACGGACAGGACGGCGGAGGATATTTTGAGGAAATAGAAATTATGGTAGAGGACGGCGGACTGTGGTACGACTGGAAATACACGGAGGATTTACACACCGCGGGAGCTCACGACAGGGCGTTCAGTATTGACAGAAACAGCGGGAATATTATATTCGGCGACAACGAGAACGGCGCGTGCCCTCCGGCGGGAGAGGAAAATATTCTTCTGTCGGTTTGCAGGGTTACGAAAGGCGCGGCGGGGAATATTCTGCCGCATACTCTGACCGGGTTTCAGTTTAACGGAGGAGGAGAAGCCGGGCTTGCCGTTCCCTCAAACAGAGAGGCGGCGTACGGCGGAAAAAATCCCGAAACGACAGAACAGACTCTCGCGAGGGTTTCAAAAATACTCTCTCCCGGAGAACGTCTCGTCACCCGCGGCGATTACGAAAAATCGGCTTCGCTCACCCCCGGCGTCCGGATACTGAAAGTCCGGGCGATAGAGGGATACGACCACAAAACGGGGGATACCAAAGCTCCCGCCAGAGTGACCGTAATCGTTCAGCCTTACGGAGAGACAGAAAGGCCCATGCCCGATTCCCGTATGCTTGACAGGGTAAAGCGTCATCTTGACAAACGGAGGCTTCTGGGTTCCCGCGTCGAGGTAGCCCCCCCGGAATATATCCCGGTTTCGGTCAGAGCCGACGTCGGCGTAACGGAAAACGACGGAGTCGAAGAGAATATAAGGGAAAGCCTTTCGGCTTTGCTGTCGCCTCTTTCTCCCCTGGAAGGAAACGCCGGGATAGGCGACCCGGTGAGGCTGTCCGACGTTATTTCAGCGGTCAGTAAGTGTTCGGGGGTCACAAGGGTTATCGGCGTCACTCTCGCCGCGCCCGAAAACGCCGTGTCGATAGACCGCGCGGGAAACGTTATTCTTCCCGGTCACGCAATCGCGTATCTGGACGGTTTGACCGTGAACGTTTCGTTTGCTAAATAACTTTTGCTGATTTACTAAATAAAATAAATATATAAATATAAAATAAATAACGGAGGGGGGTTTTCGTACGCTATGTATATTACGCTGAACAGAGCGGGGGAATGGAAGCGCGCGCTGACCGACGGTCTTAAAATCGAGGGGCATATTCTTAAAGGTCTGGAAAACAGCGGAGCTACCGCGGATTCGGCGCGTATGATTACCGGTTCTGTCGACAGCTTTGAACACGACCATATTTGGGACAGGGTAAAATTCAACTGGATTTCAGGGCCGAACACAAGCGTCCGCGTATTCTGCTTCGCTTCGAATTTAAAAACCGCGGGACTGCCGGAAGATTCCGGTTATCCCGGCGGCTTCGACGACCGGCTTGCCGAAGCGGGCAAAAGTGAAGAGTCGAAAAAAAAGACGTTTGAGATTACCGAAAGTCTGTTTAAGCCCGCGACGTCCTTCGACGGCGACGGACTGCTTAACTGCAGGGGGCGTTATTTGTGGCTGAAACTTGAAATCGCGGCGCAGGACCGCGGGAGTTTTGAGCTGCATTCTGTGAAACTCGCCTTGCCGAAAGAAAAAATAATCGATTATCTGCCGGACATATACAGAAAAGGACTCGGGGAAAACGATTTCTTTGCGAGATTTATGGTCGTGTTCGACAGTATCTTCTTCGCCCTTGAAGAAGATATAAATAAAATAGGCGAGAAACTGGACTACAGGACGGCGGACGAAAAGACCCTGAGATATCTCGCGTCGTGGCTGGGAGCGGACAGGTTCGCGTCGGAACTCCCGGCTGAGAAGCTTCGGGTGTGGCTCGGTTCGGCCGCGCGCAAGTACGGCGTGTCGGGAACCCGCGACAGACTCTCGAGGGCCATAGAAAACCAAACCGGATGCGTTCCCGTGATAGTCGAGCATTTTCAGGTCGAGAGCATGATATACGAGGGGAGAGACAGGCGTACTTACAGCGAGCTGTTCGGGACGAATCCGTATAAGATACATATCATGCTCCCGGACTATATACTGGCGAAACGCTCCGGTCCGGCCGCCCTCGCGGAGAAAATCAAGGCGAATATTCCCGCCCACGTGACTTTCGAGCTCGTTCCGCTGTATCAGGGAATCCGTCTGGACCTGCATACGTATCTGGAGATAAATTCTTATTTAGGCAATTACAGCAGTATGGTAGTTGAAGAAAGAAGCGTATTATATAACGATGTTTATATCGGAGAGATAGGAGAATAATAGTATGAAAAACAATGAACTTTTTCCATTTGAGCGCAACCGTTATTTTTACGGTAAAATGCTGACCGCGCGCGATTTCGAAACGGAGCAGAAATATCAGAACGACAAGAGAAGACTTGTCAACCGTTCGGTTCTGGGAGCGGGAATCGTCTGCGGACTGGGGGTGAACTGCAGCGACGACAGCTCGCTTACCATAGAATCGGGTCTGGCCCTCGATTATATGGGGCGGGAGGTCGCGGTAAACTCGCCCGTTTTCCAGAAATTCGCGATGCTTCCCGGTTCGGAAAATTTAGAGGGTTTCGAAACGGCTTATCTGTGCCTCGCCTATAAAGAGACGGAGTCCGAACTCGTAAGCAATATCGGGGTTTCTAAAGGCGACGAACAGCATAACAAAATCGAAGAGGGCTTTACGCTCTATCTGGACACGAACCAGCCCGATTACGCGGTCCTTTACGGCGAAGGCGGACTGAACTGCGTCCACACGGTTTACTCGAAACAGGGAATCGACGTCGTGCAGATTATGCCCGCCGCGGTAACCGCGGGGGAAATATTCGCGATTAAATATCTGATAGTCAAGAATCTTTCTCTGCCGCCGGTGTCTTTCACTATGGAATTCAGCTCGGACTATATCAAAGATATCGACGGGAAGGACGAGCTGAAATTTTCGTACAGCGAGAACATAGAAACGAAAAAACACGTCGCGGCGGTCGAATTCAAAGTAAAGGCCGCCCAGATGCCCGGAGTGAGAGCTCCCTACGCGAGCGACAAGCCGTCTCTGTCCTTGGAGTGCGGAGAGTTCAGCGGACAAAGCAAACTGCATCAGGTCGACGATATCCTGATTTGCAAGGACAGCGAGGAACTCACGAACCTGAACAGGTTCAAGTTCTCGAATCTCAATTCCCGGACGTACGGCGGCAATACCCCGATATATCTTGCGAAGATAGATTTCGCGACGGTCGGCAAAATCTATATGTTCAGGAACGTCGCTCCCCATCCCTTTGAGCAGAGGCTTGCCGACTCGGGTCTTCTCCGCGCGGGAAACAAAGAGACGGCGGCTCCGCAGATACAGTATATTCAGACTCCCGGTTCAAGCCCGCAGGCAAACCAGGGCGCTCCGCAGAATATAGTCCTGCCCGAAGTTAAAACCGAAGTGGAAACTCTCAAATACTGGCAGAATCCCGAAGTTACGTCGGAAATTTCCGGCAATAAACTATTCTTCCGTTTCGGCATACCGTCGAGCGAGGCTTACGACTACGCTACGTCGTCGGGGGTCGTAGAGATACCCATTTCGGGAACTATCAGAGTCAACGCCCGCTTCGTTTCCGAAGAAATACAGCATCTTCTGGGTCTCGGCAACGTCAGCATCAACCTTTCGGCGGCTTACGGCGAAAGCGGAAGCGAACGGCTTTTATTCGGCAACGGCGAAGTTTTCAACGGCAAGAACATAGCGGACAAAGAAATTCCGAAAGTTCAGACGGCGGCTATTTTATACCCCGACAAGGGAACTTTCAGGGTAGGGGTATGGTGTCACGACCATGTCGCCGGTCAGTCGATAAGAATATACTGGTTTGCGATGAAAACGTCGAGGGATACCGCGGAAATACGGATTGCCGACAAAATAAGCGTCAAGATAATACCCGAGATACACAAGATAAGGGTACGCAAGACGATTAATTTCAAAGCGTCCGTGACGGGTTCGGCGGATAAAGAAGTCAAATGGTCCCTCGCCGAATCGAACAGCGGAACGATAGACCAGAACGGCGTATATAAAGCCCCGAGCACGCCCGGAACTTACGAAATCAACGCATATTCGTCCGCGGACCCGTCCGTACAGACCAGCGCGTTCGTCATCGTCGAAGAATAAAAATAATCTGAATTTCAGCAAAAATAAAATCGCCGGGGGATTTCCCGGCGATTCGCCTGCTATACAGAATGCATAGCCTTGAATATTTCGTCTTTCTGTATGCGTATTTCAAGCCCCATCCGTCCGCCTCTATCAGATAATTTCTGCGAAAGTTCGCCGAAAGACACGCTCATATCAGATATGTCTACAAGCATGTACATCATGAAATATCCCTGCGTCGTCGTCTGCGAAATATCCTCTATATTAACCGAACTGTCCGCGAGAATCGAGCTGACGTTCGCAATTATGCCGATTTTGTCTATGCCCGTTACCGTTATAACCGCTTTCATAAAAAATTTTTATATCCTCTCTCTTAAAAAATAGGTGTTTATTAAAAATTCAAAGTTCAATATATTCTCCGCCGCGCATTTCTTCGAGAATCTTCAAATGCTTGGGATATTCTTCTTCAGGAAGCGGCTCGATTGTATACTCTTCGTAACTGTTTACAAGCCCGTTTATCATTCTTAAA
>Ga0099364_10006057_pt1 | contig 17715 bp, 10 predicted proteins | sample TergutTh196P3_FD_73070 | JGI IMG/M metagenome (GOLD analysis project Ga0099364, IMG submission 73070) | Microcerotermes parvus P3 segment gut microbial communities from Pointe-Noire, Republic of the Congo - Th196 P3 | ecosystem: Host-associated > Arthropoda: Insects > Digestive system > Gut ...
TCAATACGAGTAGAAGATCCGATACTTTCGATTGTCGCAATTCTCCGCAACTCTTTCAAGTAGCGATTTTCGCGTTTTTCAACCACATCCCATTTGCCTCGATACTCATCAATCGCTGCAATAAGTTGTATTACGCGCTGATTTGTAAGAAAATCAAAGTTCAATTTTTGAATATATCTATCCATATTATATCTGTATTTTATTCAAATAATTCAGACTGCAAAGATATGAAATATTTATATTATATCTGTATTTTATCCAAAAAAAATAAAAATAAGCGTGTTTATTTTGTTCTTCGCTTGGCTTTCACTACCTTTGTGCAAAATTTCAGATATGAAGATTCAATTGATTTATCCTAAATGGAAGAAGTTGCCGGGGCAAACTACTTTTAACCTGCCGCCACATGGGCCGGTCGTGTTTGCAGCGACGCTTCCTGATTATGTGGATGTCGCGTTTACCGACGAAAATGTGGAAGATATTAATTTTGATGTTCCTTGCGACTTGGTTGCTATCTCCATGATGTTAAGTACGCAAGTGAAACGCGGCTGGGCAATCGCTGATGAATACCGCAGAAGGGGGAAACCGGTTTTATTTGGCGGGATTGCAACTATGTTGCATGCCGAAGATACAATAGAACATGCCGACGCCGTATTTCTCGGCGAAGCGGAAGGTCGTATGGATGAGGTATTGAACGATTGGAGAAACGGCGCGCTGAAAAAAGTCTATAATTATTTGACGAAACAGCCTCCTATCGAAGATGTAGGACCTGCGCGTCGTGACTTGTATAAACGTGAGCTTTATAACCATAAAGGGGTTCAAATGGTTGATTTGTTCCATGCTTCACGCGGCTGCCGTTTCAGTTGCTATCCTTGTGCGGTGGCTTATCTTGGGGGGCGTATTTTCCGTCCGCGACCCATGGATAAGGTGATTGAAGACCTTGCCTCGATTGAGAACAACCGCCTCTTTGTGGTCGATAACTCGCTGGCGCAGGATAAGGAATGGGAAATGAACCTTTTCCGCGAGATGATTCCTTTTAAGAAGAAATGGATAAGCCATACCATCGAAGATGATCCCAAAATACTCGACCTTGCAGCGCAGGCCGGCGCATGGTATGTATATCAGGCTGTTTATGATACATCGAGCTATATCAAGGAACGAGTGAAGCGTTACCACGATTATGGCATCGGCGTCGAGGGGACTATCCTGCTCGGCATCGACAACCATACGGAAGACGACATCAAACGCCTGATAGACTTCCTGCTTGAAATAGACCTTGACCTTGCCGAGTTTACGGTTATGACGCCCTTCCCCCACACCAAAGGGTATAACGACTATATGCGTCAGGGACGTATTTTCGATTTTAACTGGGACCATTATAATGCCGGACAGGTTGTCTTTCAGCCGAAACACCTATCGGCGGAGCGTTTGCAGGAGCTTTATGAGTATGCGTGGGAGGTGTTTTATAAAGAGGAAAGTCAGGAACAAAAGATGTTCCGTCTGTTTACAAGCGTTGTCCTGCGCGAAATGAAAGAAGGCACTTACCGTGCACGTAACCGCGACTTGGTGAATAAATCGTTCGGAAAAGACATTGTACGCACGATCAAAGTCGGTTAATCGTCATTGCGAGCCTATATCTGAAAAGTCAATTTGATTTTCGGTTGGGGAAAGCGGTCGGTTAGTTTCGGAAATCACGGATCCCTGTGGCGCTGCCGGCAAGTAACACGAAAATCCTACATCTTCTTCTTTTTCCTTTTTGCTGCAGCTGCTCATTATGATTAATAATGAAGTGCCTAAGAAGATTTTATATCTCGACAACATTCGGCTGTTGATCCGATTGGTGAGTGTTGACAGGATGTTATACAAACACTTGTAAATTACTTTTCTCATAGTTATGCTCTAATGGATATATATTTAATGTACGCGCGATAGGGTCTTCGTTTTTTAATGAAAAACCCATTTGTTCGGAAGCGGCTCTGCAGCCGCCTTTACATTCATGCAAGCGAATACAGCCCTTGCAAAAGGGAATATCCAAATCTTCCCATTCCGCAAGATAGGGGTTCGCGAAAATTTCAGACAGCGTCTGATTGAAAATATTACCCGCATTGACAGGCGAATGGTTGCATAATCGCAGGTTTCCATCCAAGTCGAATGTCAGGGGGCGTCGGTATACATCAGACGTACAGGCGCCGAAACGGATTAACGGATAATCATCGGGATTGAGCAGGCAAAAAGGGGTACAAACGCCTGAGAATATGCTTATGCCATGTTCGCCTGCGTAATCGTTAAGAAGCCGGAATGTCGCCCTTAACTGCGTTGCGTTAGCAGTCAGATTTGGATGTTTCAATCCTTCACCCCCCAAGTTATAGCGGTTTACCATTATACTGTCGATTCCCTGTTGATGGAAAAAACGGACTGTCGCTGTCACATCCTTATAATTGAGGGAGGTGACAACGATAACAGGCGTAATTTTTATTCCGCTTTCCTGCATGAGTTGCATGTTTCCTATCGCTTTCTCAAACGATCCGGCGACCCGTGCGATCCGGTCATGAATCTTTGGCCGGGATGAATGAATGGAGAACTGCATCCTGTCGACTTTCATCTTGGCTAATTGGCGGTATACTTCCGTCGGGCCATTTCCGTTAGTAATGATGGTTACCCTTTTCCCTTGTAGTTTGGCATGTAAAACGATTTCCGTAAACCGTTCGCTGATACAAGGCTCTCCGCCTGAAAATGTAATTTGTTTCACTGTGGTTTTGCGGATGAGATGCTCCAATAGCCGGTATGCCTTTTTGTACGAACCCTGCTCCGTAGCATACGAATGATTATAGCAATGAACGCAATGAAGATTACAATAGCGCGTCATTTCTATAATTGCCAAATTCAGATATTCAGGGCGCATACTAATATAGTTTTTTTATACACAGTACAGTTTACAATAGGTAGATGCAAAAAAAGATGCAAACGTTGCATGACGAACAAATATTTTTTAAAATATTTTTTGTTATAAGTTTATTTTGGTTTATATTTGCGGCAAATTTTTATGTAAATGGCAACCAAAATAAACAAGATATTTCAAAAACTTCCCGGCAACGGGTTGATCTTTTCATCCTTGATGACTCAAAATAATATCTCTACCAGCGAACAGGCTTCATATATAGCATCGGGTTGGATAGAGCGATTGGCGCAAGGGGTGTATATCAGAAGCGGCTCAACGCCGACAGTATTTTCATCAATTGCATCCTATAATGAACAATTACGCAAAAACTGTTTGATCGGAGCATCTACAGCTCTTGATATACATGGATTTACTCATTTTGGAACGGTAGGTAAACCAACAGCCTTTCTTTTTACATCGAAAACCGACAGGCTTCCCAACTGGTTGTTGGAACATGAATGGGATATGAACATTCGATATTCGACAACTAAAATATTTGGAAACAGCATGTTGGGAGTTGAAAGGCTCAATGTTGACGGCTTCCATTTGTTTGTATCTTCGCCTGAACGGGCTTTTATGGAGTGCCTGCACCTAACGCCGAAATACTATTCGGTTATGGATTTGTACTATGTAATGGAGATGCTTACAACGCTTCGCCCTCATTTAGTGGGTCAATTGTTAGAGCAGTGCAGTTCGGTCAAAGTCAAGCGATTGTTTATGTATATGGCGAATAAATCGCCACACCAATGGCTTCATGCTCTTGATCGCTCTCATATCAATTTAGGCAAGGGGAAACGTTCATTTGCAAAAAACGGAGTTTACAGTTCAAACTATCTGATAACCATCCCTAAAGAACTTGCCGAGTATGAATAGTATATACACCCATCAAGTGAAGTTGCTTCTGAAAATGATACCTTTTGTTTCACAGGAAAGTTGCTTTGCTATTCATGGAGGAACGGCAATAAATTTGTTTGTTAAGGATTTGCCACGTTATTCGATAGATATAGACCTTACCAACAAATTTTCAGGTTGTATTGCGAAGCCAATGTGGTTCCTTTACCATTGTTATATGGCGGAAAAATTGCGGCAGCCCTATCAAGGCAGCATCCCAGAGATTTATTCGACATCAAAAATATGGATGTCTCTTTAGAAAGCATTAAGGATGGATTTATTTTTTGTTTGCTGGGAAGCGACCGTCCCATATATGAATCATTTGCTCCTAATTTGATTGACCAGCGGAATGCATTGGAAAATCAGTTTAAAGGAATGACCGACATCGACTTCACATACGATGAATACGAGGTTATCCGTTCAAAACTGATCAAGGAAGTAAATTATATTTTGACAGATTCGGACAAGCAATTCTTGATTGATTTTGAAAGCGGAATTCCGAACTGGGAAAAATCGAACTATTCATCATTCAAAGATTATCCGTCTGTTCGGTGGAAACAATTGAATATACAAAAGTTCAAAGAAACAAATCCTGAAAAATTCAACAAGGAGATTATCAGATTAAAACGTTTATTTTTGACTGTCCCGATAACCTGATGTGTACCTGGATTGCTTCGCAAGCTCGCAATGATGGGGAAAAACGTCATTCTTTGTTTTCCCGGTAGTCGAAGAACTTGATAACTTTGCGGCTGGTGGGCGGCATTTGTTTCTTGGCGATGAGTTCAATCGGTTCAAGTACGATGTCGGGAGCGACGCGTATTCTTGAACGGAACAGGTCTTTGATGTGTTTTATGAAAATTTCGCCGCTATTAACGCTGCCTACAAGGATACGTATTCCGTCGGTGCCGATGGTATTCGTATATACTTCGACGATGTAATTACTTACTTCGGGAATGTTTTCCAGAATGTCGTACAGAGAAGCGGGGTAGAGGGTTGTCCCTTTGTATTTTATCATCTGTCCTTTACGGCCGAGGATGGGTCCCAGACGTAGGGTGTTGCGTCCGCATGCGCAAGGCTCTTCAAAACGATAGCAAAGGTCGCCGGTTTTGAAACGTATCAACGGCATACCTTCGACGTCTAATGTGGTGATTGTTATTTCACCGGGTTCGTCGGCGCTGACCGGTCGGTTGTTGTCGTCGAGAAATTCCACGATGGTCAGGTTGGGTTTATGGTGCGTTCCACATTCTTTTATGCACTCATTGAACGACGATTGCATCTCAGTCGAGGCATAGTTCACATTCATAGACAGTTCAGGCCATAATGCATGAATTTTCTCGCCGAGGATATTATACTTGTGTTCGTTTGTACGAACCGATTCACCAACGCAGATCGCGCGTTTTATCGACGAGTTGCGATAGTCGATGTGGTGTATTTGTGCAAAATCAATCAGTTTCAACAGGAAAGACGGCACACAGATAAGGACAGTAGGATGAATGCGTTTGATGGTGTTCCATTGCAGTTCGGGTATTCCGTTTCCCACACGGATGATTCCCGAACCGAATTTCAGACTGCCGAGGAAGCTGGCGTTACCGGCCATAAAACAACGGTCGATAGTGACCATCAACTGAAGGATATCGGAAGGGCTACATCCTGCAATTTCGTACGACAGATGCTCGCTCATCCCCAGACGTCGCAAGTCGTTTTCAGTATCAGCAAAAGTGACCGGTTCGCCAAGCGTGCCCGAAGTAGTCACGTAATCAATTATTTTCGTAGCCGGTACGCAAAGAAAATCCATGTTGTGTAATTGGATGTCCTGCTTGGTAGTAACAGGTATCTGTCGAAGGTCTTCGAGTTTTTTGATTTTTGAGACGTCGATTTTTTCCTTCTCAAACAGTTTCCGATAGAAAGGCGAACGGCTATTGATATACGCCAATGTTTCGGCCATTTTCTTTTCCTGATAAGCGATTATCTCCTGCTTAGTAAGGTATTGAAATTGAATGTAGTTCATATAGTTTTCAGTTTTCAGTTCATATAGTTTTCAGTTTTCAGTTTTCAGTCCCCCGCCTGTTTCATATAGTTTTCAGTTTTCAGTTTTCAGTTTTCAGTCCCCCGCCTGTTCCCCCGTTCATGCCTTCGTCCCTTCGTCCCTTCGCCCCTTCGTCCCTTCACCCCTTCGTCCCTTCACCCCTTCGTCCCTTCACCCCTTCACCCCTTCACCCCTTCGTCCCTTCGCCCCTTCGCCCCTTCGCCCCTTCACCCCTTCGTCCCTTCGCCCCTTCGCCCCTTCGCCCTTTCACCCCCGTTGGTTATCGACCGGATTGGCGTAGATGCCCAGAAAGATTGACATTAGTGTTTCCTTGTCGCCTTCAATCTGTTCGAGCATATACCGGCAGTGTGCGAGGAAAATCTCTTTTTCTTCTTTCGTATAAAATTCTGAAAAGGTATCTTTTCCGGTGCGCATGTCGTGGGCTATATAGTTGTTATTATACAATTTATAGCGACTGTATATTCTTTTATCAATGAGAGTGGCCACATTTTTATAAAATTCGTTGGGTATTTTAGGGTCAAATTCAAATTCTTCGCTTGTGACCGGTTTGCAAAAACTTAGGTGTACATGTCCTTTCGGCTGTTGGATGCCGGTCAGGATACTGTTTAAATCTTCGTAAGGATGTTTGACGTATTTCTCACCCTTTTGTGAAAGGTACAGTTCGCGTGTCTTCAGGATATCGCACGATTCTATCTGGTAGGAAATGGCGAGTGGGACGATATGAAGTTCGTCGACAGCACGGAGCAGGTCGGACGGTTGGCTCATGCAGAACATTTTGATAATACCTTGGTCGGTAGCGTCATTACCATCTTTTGTGCGACCGTTTCGTTGTGCAATCCATATAGATTCCCCTTTTTCTGTTATCGTATAACGCATATACTCCGACAGGTGCAGGGAATTTTTCAAAAACTCACGGATTGTGCTACTGCGTATCACTTTAAACATCTTATTTGCTTTGCCGATGTCAATGATTAATTGCGAAATCATCAGGTTGCTCCCAAACGTTATTTCCGTCGTTCTGAAACCGTTATTATGGAGCAAGTATTGAAGCAGCGATGAGTCGAGCATGATGTCGCGGTGATTTGATACAAAAAGATAGTTTGTTTGGGGATTCAGGTTTTCTATTCCGTCGATAGTAAGGCCAGTCATCGAACGGCGTACAACTTGCTCATTCACGTAATACATCACTTTTACCTGAAATTCGTCCGTAGTTCGGATATTAAGTATCATTTCTCTGACATCTTCTACATCTCTGTCCGGGAATATATAATTCGATAATACCCCAAAATGTTCGCTTGCAGCAATACGTTGCATGGCCGGGGGTATTTCCGGCGGATTATATGGACGTATATCATCAAATTTACTCTGCATGACAGTTAAATATTTTTTTGTTTTGCTTCAAATTACGCTTCATTGTAGTCATTTTTTTTTCGGTTATCAATAAACTTTACAGGTTTGCGGATAGAATCAGGGTAATTAATTCTCCGTATTTCGTCTACAGGGCATATCTCAATTTCGGGCGCCACACGTATACGTGCGCGAAAACGGTCTTTCAGGTCTTTGGTAATATCGAAGGGCGGCAGTTTGTTGATTCCTACTTTGACTACAATCCGGTCGTTGCCGTACTCATTATCGGACACCATCATCACATAATTTTCGATGTATTGGGTGTTATCCAACACATCAAAGATAGCTGGCGGGTAGAGCGACGTCCCTTTGTATTTCACCATGTGATTTTTACGTCCTATAATCGGACTGATACGCATCGTGGTACGTCCGCAACGGCAAGGTTCGTAGTGAAAGCAGGCAAGGTCGCCTGTCTTGAAACGCAGTAACGGCATACCCTCCACCCTTAGCGTGGTGATAACGAGTTCGCCTGTTTCGCCTTCCTGCACCACTTTTCCGTCTTTATCAACCAATTCGCAAATCATCAGTTCGGGGTGGTGATGTCCGCCGCATCCGTAGCGACATTCGGTGAATGAGGTCGCCATTTCGGTCGAGGCATACGTGGAATAGAGTTCGATGTCCCACATCTCTTTGATACGCTGGCCGAGCATGTTCAATGAAAAATCCTGTCGGCGCAGGTTTTCACCGATACAAACCGCTTTTTTTACGCTAGAATTCCGGTAATCAATGCCGTGTGTCTGGGCATAATCCACGATTTTAGGAATAAACGACGGCACGACGATAATGGTGTCCGGGCGTATCCGCTCAATTGTATCCCATTGCAATTCGGGGATACCATTGCCGACGCGCACAATACCTGCGCCAAGCTGGCGAAGCCCCAGAAAATAAGCCAGACCGGCCATGAACCGTTTGTCAATAGTTGTCATCAATTGAAAGATGTCGCCCGGCTGAGCGCCTGCACATTGAAAAGATATCTTTTCGTTGTAGGCTAAACGGTCTAAATCCTTATCTGTCATAGCAAAAGTAACCGGGTCACCAAGTGTTCCCGATGTAGTGATATAATCGACAATCTTTTCACGCGGAACGCAAAAGAAATCAGGGTTATAATGATGCAAATCATCCTTGTTGGTAAACGGAACTACGCTCAGGTCTTCTATTTTCCTTATTTTCAGGATGTCGATGTGATTTTGCCCGAACAGTCTTTTATAATACAACGAGTACTTGGAAAGATAGTCAAGCGCCTCCGCCAGCTTCTCTTCCTGAAACCGTTTGATAACCGATTGGGACTGTTTTTCAATTTCGGGGAATAGATTCATGCTGTTTTATAAAAGTATAGTATTAACTTCGTTCGGCGAAAGTTGTCTGTAAGTGGGTCTGCCTTTGCCACCGCTTATTTCGGGGAAGGTAACCTCGTAAAATTCTTCATCGTAAAACGACAGTTTAGAGTTCGTATCCGGATTACATTCGAGATACATGACCTCCGATTCGTCGAATCCTTTCCGCTCACAAATCTGCCTAAACAGCGAATAACCGGTATAGGTGACGGAGGCGCCGGGATTATCCTGATACAATTCCGTTACGATGACAACAATTTTCCCCTTGTATACAAGGGTTTTCAAACCACATTCGGATGGCGTATCCCATTGTCCTTTAAAATTAAAAACTTCGTCGTAATATTTCTCAGGAACTTTCATTTTTCAAAGTAAATCCTTATTCTATCAATAATTATCTTCGTTATGGCGTCCTACTATTTAGACATATCGGCGACAAAGGTAGTGCAAGTTGAGAGAAATACAAAATAAATTTTTTTTTAAAAATTTTGTACGTCATTGCGAGGCTTAACGTCATTACGAGGCACGACGTCATTGCGAACTTGTGAAGCAATCCAGAAGCGTATCAGGTTTCCGGATTGCTTCGCAGGCTCGCAATGACGGGGCAAGTTGTTTTACAATTTGCAAAGCAAGATATACGTCGGACTGCCTAAGCCGGAGTTGCTTTTAAAGGGGAAGTCGGTGCATTGGGTGTAGATAAACTGCTTTTCGGGGTTGAAGGCTTTTAAACGGATTGTCTCACCCGATGAGACGTTGCTGTAAATAGTAAGATGACAGATGTAGGCGTCAAAGTTCTTGTCGAAGACCAAGTTTGCTTTGCCCCGACATTCCTCACCGCAAAAAGCGGCTAATTCAGCGCCGGTGTCTTCGCTTACAATACCATCAAATGATAATTGGGCGACAAAGGTCATGGTGAATTCGAAGTCGCTTACTTTAGGTATTGTCCAGCCGGTTTGCGTGACGTTACCCTTTTCATCAATTTGCTCTATCGGCTCTAATGGCTCAATTGGCTCTGTTTCTTCGTTTTCGCCGATTTCATTATTGCAACCGGCTAAAGCCATGAGCAATAAATGAACAATGAACAATGAACAATGAACAATGAAATCTTTTTCATTATTGCTTGGGTGTGAGGGATTCATACGAAAAAAATGAACAATGAACAATGAACAATGAACAATGAAATCTTTTTCATTATTGCTTGGGTGTGAGGGATTACATGATTGTTTCATACGAAAAAAATGATTAATGATTAATGGGTAAATTTTCATTATAGCTTGGGTGTGAGGGATTACATGATTGTTTCATACGTAAAAGAATTATGAATTATTTCCGGATACGTTTTCATTGTTTAATTACTTTGAAGGTGACGGATTCCTTGTTCGGTTGCTTTATGCGGACAAGGTAGAGACCGGCGGTGAGATTGCCTGTTACGGCGTTGCCTATTACAATCTGATGGCTGCCGGGATATGCTGCCGTATATGCATGCGAGTACAACAAACTGCCTGTCAGGTTTAATAATTCGATTTGGAGAACTGTCGGTCGTTCTACTGTAAAGTTGATAATCAATTCGTTATCGAAAGGATTCGGAAATACGTTGAATTGCGTACCGACATCGGAGAGGATGAAAGGCTTGCTGAGGCTGCCTATCACTGCATGGCTTCGATAGGTTACCTGTTCTTTCAGCCTGATTTCTTTGCCGTTATCCTCGATGACAAATGATATTTTTTCGTTGTCATTGGCATATAGCGGCATGAAGAATAGCTGTTTGTTGTCATATAGCCGCATTTCGGAGATACCCCTGGTTTCGTTTTGACTTTTTGCTAAGAGGCGCGCCGTCGCCGATAAAGGTTCGTCAATAATGACTTCGGCTATGAGCGAGAGGTTGCTCTCATAGCGGGTGGCAATATCCCCGTCGCCCGGAATGAACGAGAGGTTGCTCTCATAATGGGCGGCCATATCCCCGTCGCCCGGAATGGCCTGCGACATAGTTGTCAGCGAGCTATAGCGCGGATACCGGAACGTCCGGGCTTGGTTGGATTGGTACATATAACCCACGCCGGGGCGCATGTATTCGAGATTCCCCACCCAGCCGGCTAAGTTGTCATAGACGGCAAAGGCGGTGGTGTTCTTTACCAAATCGCCGGGTTGGGGATTAGCGCCGGCAAAGGCTTCGCCTACGGTCATGTTGACTTGCGGGGTATAACCTATCCAATTCCATCCGCTAACGAGGTTGATGTCGGTCGTTTCGGGGTTGACAGGCGTACCGGAGAGGGCTATCGTATTAGCGCCGCTCATGTTCACCATATACATTTGCGTTACTGTGAGGCCTTTACCATTCAGGGTTTCGTTGCTCCACTTATTATCTACATAACGGCTTGTCTCCGATTGGCTTTTCACCTCTATGGCGTTGGCGACGCCCTGCATCATTGAAGTCGTTGATTGCAAGGCGGCGGATGCTACGTTAAACGAAACCCAATTCCAGCCGGAGGTTAAGTTTATGGTCGTCAGGACGCCTTCGCCTGTTTCGAACAGGACAGGATTGGCCGGCGCCCCAGTGATGGTATTGGCTTTGAATTGCACGTCCACAGGTTGTACGGGCGCATAGATACGACCGCTGTTAGCTTCCCAAATCCTGAACTCAACGGGGTGGTTATCCGACGAATAGTAGATGCTAAGCGCTACCTGCCATTGGTCGAAAGCCGCAACGTACTTAGGACTTGCCGTTCCTGTGCATACCCCGTTGATGAAGGCGCCTATCAGGTCGTTTTCGTTGGATGAGATGATATTGTTGATTTTCAACATACCTGTCATCGACATGGAGTTTTCGTAGTCCTGGGGGTTGAAGCTCCAGTCGGGTTTATCGTCGCCGACACGGATTTGCAGCGTCAAACTGTTTAAATAGTTACTGCGCAGGTTCAGCGTTTCTTCGTGTATACCCGGATTTAGTCCGTCGTGAACCGTAAACGTGATATCGCGGCTTGAGGTAGGAGGTACGGCGCCTGATACAGGCGATACCTGTAGCCAGCTTGGGATATTTTCGATCGTAAACGATTCGTTATAACCGCCCGAATTGATGATTTTCACTGAAAAGCTCAGGTTCTCGCCGTTCTTTTTGATTTTGACGATGTTGTTTTCTTCCCATTTGAGGAAATTACGGTCGATATAAGCGTGCCACGTATAGGCTTGTCCCATGGTGTTACCGTTCAGGTCTTCGATGGAGTTTCGCGCCGTTATCGTGATATAGGTGTTTTCTATCCGGTCGTCGTGGTCGGTAAGGTTGAGAACTACGCGGTCTTTGTTTGTGACGATGTTGAATCCATATTTGACGATGGGGCCTGCATCCTTGACAGGGGCTGTCTCGTTGGTTGACGTAGCGTTTTTGCTTGTCGGCGCCGGGACATTGGGTATGTTCGTTTGCTGGTCGACGGCGGAGTAAGCCAACTCTTTGCGGTCGTTTGAATTGACGATGTAGGTATCGAAAGGATAGTAGGCAATCAGGCCGCCTTCGTCGCCTTGCAGGCGCACATTGCCGTAGGTGTTGATAAAGTCTTTGGTGATGGCCATGTTCCATATCCGCACCTCGTCGATGATACCGCGGAAAGGCATATCGGCGCGGGGTGTGAGCGTCCCGCCGATGTTGGCGCTCCATTTACGTCCTCCGAGCCGCATGTCGTAAGCTTCGAGGCCGCTGAAAGCGGAGCCGATGATATATGCTTCTAAGTTGCCGTCTATAAACAGGTTGGCCATCCCCGTACGACTGACGCTTACGGCCAAGTGATGCCATTGGTTGTCCATGCAGTTACGGTCATTGGCATCTAAGGTCGTTCCGTTGGAGGCTACCTTGATATGTCCGGCGCCGTCGGCATAGATACACAGTTTGCCGTTCATAAAGGCGTCCTGACCGTCGCCGCAACCTGCCGAGAAAAGGGCGCTGTTAGGCTTGTCGCCTTTGAACCAAAATTCGATAGAGAAGTCACTTTGCGCGTCTACGGGTATCAAGGAGGTGTTTATATCGAAATAAGTACTGTCGTTACCGTCGAATGACAGGGCGAGGCCTTCGGGCAGCAGTTTCCACGAACCGTGCAGTATGGCATGTTTATTACGCGCCTTGTCCAGGACGAGCGCGCCTTTGCCTTCGTTCATCGGCCAGTAGGCGAGCAGTCCCGCTTCGTTGCCGTTGAGCAGGTCGTACATCCTTACCTGAAGCGTTCCTTCGGGGATAGCGCGTTCCCATAGTTTTAGCCCGTGCATATCCATGGCGGCAAAGCTGGTAAGGTTATTGTTGCACCCGACATATACCCGTCCCGAACCCTGATAGCCGCTGCTACCGATGACGCCCGAAGCTTTCAGCGTGGTCGCTCCTACCGAATAGCGGACGTCCCACGTGCGACCCGGCGCATCGTAAATAAAGGCGTAATACCCCCATTCGACCGTATTGTCAACGGTAATATTGTCTCCCGACAGGTTCACTGCCCCGCCGTTGGCCATTATTTGCAGCCTGTTTGAAGCATCGAAACCTAAGGTGAACGTGTTTGTACCTGTGCCGTGGCTGAACATTGTACAGGCGCCGGTAGTGTTCCGTTTCATCCAAAACTCGATGGTAAACGATTTATCTGCAAGGTTTATCTCTTGATCGACAACCATATAGTCGTTGCCGCCGCTAAAATGCACAGAGGTAAAATGGTCACCTTTCGAGTTGTTTTGTATCCCTTCGATGGAAAAGTCGCGCGTCGATATTTTCCCTTCGTTTATTTCTTCGTTAAACTGTATCATGATATCGCCGTTGCCACGCAGGATGCCATCGGTGGGTTGCGGTTTGCCGAAGGCTTCAGGTCGGACGCGGTCGATAACGCCGGCTGCCGTTTCCGAATAATTTTCGGCTATCAGCGTGTGACCGGTCGTTTCGCAGACGGCGCAGGCGCGTACCTCATAAGCGCCGTCTAACGTTTCGGCTATATCCCACGGATAGGCGATGTTGACGTCGGCAGCGCCGATAAGCGTTTTATTGGCTGCGTCGATGGTTGAGCCGTCTAACCGTGCCGGGTCGGCAAAGAAGTAATGTTTATGCTGCCATTCCGCTTCGCCGGCAGGCCTTACCTGCAGTTCGATATATCCGAAATCGGCATGATTGACGTTATAACCGTCGATGAGTATATCAATCGTATTACCTGTCTTAGTGTTACCTATCCAGTTGGATACGGGCGCTCGCAGGTTCACGTCGGAACACGAGCGTAGAAATTCTGCCGACACCAGGGCCGAATCCATCACGCTCGATTCGCATGTAGAGGCCAGAACCAGCTTGATATTGTCATAGCGGAACGCATTAGGTCCTTTGTTGATGGTAAGCGTTTTTTTAAGTACGCCGCTTGCAGGTACGTTGTAGATATGTCCTGCCGTCCCTAACGGAGCGCCGTCCACTCTTATCTCGGCGCCGTCGGGGTTGCTTGCGGCGTCGACCGACAGCCGGTAGTCGACCGCCAACCCTGTTTCCGATTCGTTTTTGAGTTCGAGTTCGAACACGGCGGGCATATTGTCGGGGACGCGCAACACCTGATTGTTGACGACGCTTATTTTAGGAACTTCTATCCTGAAACCCCCTTCGCTGAGTAACAACCCCGGTTGGTAATATTTGGTCAGGCGTGTCGGTTCGTAGGGACAGCTTGTGCGACCGCCGCGTGATTTGAAGCCATAAGTGCCATACGAGGTCATCCCGTAATCAACCGATATTTGGTCTTGGAAACCGTTTGTTTCGAGATGAAAACCGGTCGATTCCTTATACTCGTGCGTGTTCTCATATTTATCAACATTATCGACGGTAACCGTTTGTGTAAACTCAAGTTCCATACCTATGCCGCAGAAGGTGCCTCCAAATTTTTCCGCCGCTTCGCCAACCACGATGTACTGATATTCGACTGAATGTTTACGGGAGTTGGAGGAGGTTTTCGTTTTATCGATGGTAGCGCCGCCTCCGAAGCTGTAGTTGCCTTCCTGTTCCATTTCGACAACCGCCTTTTCGTTGTCGGCAAGCGTCTGTTCCCATAACCGTATTTGCTGGTTATAGTACATCACAGAATCCACAAACGCCTCATTCTCACCTGAATTATTTACCTTAAATAATTGATAGTTATCCGGAAAATAGATTTTATAACTGGGGCCGTCGTCATATGCATCCAATGTCGATGTGTTACTGCCGAAAACGGAATCGGTATTCATTTTTCCGAAGTTCGGGTCGGTAGCGGATAGTTTTGAGACATATACGGGATTGTCAATCGTTGACGTACTGACAACCGTATTGGGTGGGAGTAGCATCAGGGCAAGGTTTTGCTTCCACTTGGGAATCATTATTTCTTCTATTTCCTGTTCGGTATAGGCAAAGAATGTGTTGAAACTTTGTCCGACGGCTATCCCCTGTGTTTTGGCAATCACAAAGTCAGGGTTGTCTTTGTGTACGGCAAACGTTGCGTCGGCGGCCCGGTCTTTGTGAATCATCGACACGCCATTGGTGTATCCATACTGTATGTTAGTCGAATTACCCAGAAATACATCGGCGCCATGCCCCACATATTCGGCGTCGCCTTTTGTTTCGAACCGTTCCGTTAATTCGGTCTTGTTTTCATAAACAAAATTGTATCCGAGTTTTTGGGTAACGGTTGCCGACAGCGTCAGGTCGCCAACCATTTCTACTTTCTGAATGACCCCTGCGCCTATCCCTGTAAAAGTAGTCATATCTGTGCCGCTTTTTATGGTTGTTGCATATTTCGAGCCTACCTGCGCGGAAAGGGCGATATCGGCGACATGGGTAATGGTTGTTCCCTTTTCAAGGAACGCCTTGCTGGCGCTGCCGGGCGGGTCGTGCACTACCGCGAGGATGTTATCGGGTCCGGCGGTCATGAAATCGGTGCCGGTACATTGGTCGCCCAAGAGCCATACTTCCATGCTGCCGCTGCCGTAATTCCAATAGTAAGGGATGTTGTCAATGGATACCGTCGCCATAAACCGCTTGATGCCGGTCGTGAGGTCGGGCGCCCCGGCCATAAAAATATATTCGCCCTCACCCTCGTCGTTGAGCTCGATAACGGCTGCTTCATCGTCATAGTCGAGTTCGTTGTTGAACCTCACGTTACCGCCCTTGACGGGGACGATGCTCTCGGCGTTGGTCCGGTTGTTGCGGTATAACTCGTAAGCCTTCAGGAAAAAGGCGTATCCGCCGCTTTGACGGAATACGGGCATGTCGTCGAAGTAATAATCGCCGGTAGCAGGGTCGGCCAAGGGGACGACCGCCGGTTCATCATCCGAGAGTAGCTGCTTGAACGACATCTCCTTTTCGCCGAAGTATTTAAGCAACTCTTTTGTGTCGAAATTCATTTGCGTAACGCTGAACAACGGCGTCGCCTGATAGAATTTTTTCCACTCCCTGTTACAATATATCGTATCACGGTATTCGCGCGTCTCGTAGTGTTCGGGTTGGGTTGGACTTTCCGGCGTCCAGATGGAATCCGTCCAAGTGCGCACGATAGGCGTTAGCATGGCAGGGTCGCTCATGGCGGCATTTGTCAGGTCCAAGTCTTCACTTTGGAATAAGTCCAAGTTATAACCTGTCGGACGGACGCCCTGTACCGTATAGTTGACGGGCGGCACGTATGCCATGAACTCGCCTGTGACGCGGCTTACCGCTATTTTCAACTCGCTGCCGCTCAACACATACCCTGTGCTATCCTGCAGCAGCACGCCGTCGCCCGTGCGTTTCCATTCGCCGTTGTTATGGTAAAACGTTTTGCGAACCGTCACATCGGCGTTGTTGTCGTCGCACGACAGTTTGAAGTTCTTTTTAGCTACTAAGGTCACAGTATCTACGCCGATGTTGTTCACGCTTTCGCCGAAGCCTAACGCTTTTTCGTGCTCTATCTTGCCGCCGACATAGCGCCCGACAAGTTTCACCACCGTACTGTCTTTGAAGTTAAGACCTGTTATATCGTCTTGAAAATTAATGTCTTTTCCGCCTTCTTTAGCAAGACCGCCCGCTACAAATACATGGCCGGATTTCTCTACTTTCAGTTCATGTACGCCTATGGGTACGTCAATCGTATATTTACCTTCGGCGTCCGATTCGACGGGTAACCCTTCGGCGTTTATCACCAACCGACCGTCTACTCTGAACATGCAGCCCTCCACCGGATAATTACCGCCTGCATAGGCCACTTCGCCGCTCACCTTGAACGAGGACACATCGGTGAAGTCCACGTTGTTATGCGTATCCGAACTCGGACTGAAATACAGCGGTTTGCGCGTCGGATTGAAATGATGCACACCTAACGACGGGATAACCGTATACGTCTCGCCGTCGCCGATATAGGGGATAACATTGATTAAATAATACCCGTTAGCGTCGGTTATCCCTTTGATAGCCAACTGATAAGGCGAAGGTATTTCACCTGCATTGCCGCCGCGTATCCACTCTGTACCGTGTAGCATCCCGTGATTTTGATTAAAAACGTTGTTTACAGCCGATTGGTCGAACACTTCGGCGCCTTCTTTCTCATCGAAGCGGTAGTAGGCCGCCAATTCGCTTTCCTTACCGGTGATGTAGGTATTGAAGTTTTGTTTTATCTCTTCTTCCGTGAGCGTCTTGCGCCAAAGTCGCAACTCGTCGATATAACCGTTGTAGTAAGAGGAGGCTTCATCCAACGTATATCGCCCGATGTAGACGGGGTCTTCATCGGCAGGCGACTGCAGAGCGGCGTTCCAGTTCACCGTTACATGATCGTGCGTAACGGTTTGTTTCAGTTCGCCGTTGATATATGCGCTACCTGTGAGCTTGTTAGCGCTCAGCTCGCATGTTACCGTCAGGTGGAAATACGTTTCGACAGGGATGCGCGTACTGTCGAAATACATGTTTACCCGTTCCCTGTCGCCGCTCCCGTTTTGGGCGAAATAGCTGAAAACAATCGTACTGTCGTGTTGTACATAAACCATATATTTGCCGTAGGCGGCAAACAGGTATTGGTCGTAACCTGTCAGTTTGCGCTCGTACAGCCATGCCTGTATTGAAAACTGCGTATCCGACAGCAAGCCGCCGGGGTAAGGTAGGGTAATATAATTGTTAC
>Ga0099364_10006058_pt1 | contig 17713 bp, 18 predicted proteins | sample TergutTh196P3_FD_73070 | JGI IMG/M metagenome (GOLD analysis project Ga0099364, IMG submission 73070) | Microcerotermes parvus P3 segment gut microbial communities from Pointe-Noire, Republic of the Congo - Th196 P3 | ecosystem: Host-associated > Arthropoda: Insects > Digestive system > Gut ...
TGAAAAGCCATAACGGGAATTGGCTGTCTTTGGTGGTTTGGGGTGATTCGCTTTCTAATGTTGTTTTGCTATCTACAACTTGTTCGCTTTCTTCCAAAGAATTTTGATCGTTGGAAGTATTAACAGACGGCGGTGGATAATCCATAGAGCCATCGGCACGGCGAGGCCATATAATATCTGTTAGATCAACAGGTGGAGCTCTTAACAGATTATCTATCTGAGCAAGAAATCCTTTATTTACATAAGCAAATTTATCAATTAAAGTATTTTTATTATTAAGATATAAATCAATAAAATCTCCGTCAAGTATTAATAAAACAGTAAATAATTCTTGTTCATTAGGATTAGGCCAATTCCACCATTCATTTCTATCTTGAAAAGTAGCGGCTTCCTTTACAGTAATAATATACCCTTCCTCAGTTTTTTTTATGTTTTTTATTAATAAATCACTACTATTCTTTGCATCAGAACTAAAGGTTAATGTCGTTTGAGTTATTGTTAAATTTTCATGTCCACCTACATAAAACCTCCAGTCTAACGCTTCATTCTTGCCTTGTTTATCTAGATATGCATCCCAAGCTAATTTATCATGTGTATAGATTATTTCTCTGTTATTTGTCCGCAATGCATCCACAAAAAAAGATGATACCAAAGGTCTTCCTGGATTGTGTAATAAACTTTGATCAAATAAATCCTGTGTTTCTATGGGAATTAAAGAATCTGCAAATACTAACACTGATTTATCATTGTAAATAATTACCTGAAACAGTATATCATCATAAATCCCTTCAAGACCTGAAAATTGAGTTCCACTATCTCCTTTTACAATACTTCCTTTTGGAATTTCACCGCTAATCCTTTCGGGTCTAGGAAAATTAATATCATTCCAAAATGGAGTTGTTTCTATAACTCGAAAAAATATATCCTCTGCAAAAAGAAACTGCGGAATAATTACCATAAGTAATATTATTTTAAATTTCATACCAATATTTTTCTAATCCCATTCTTTTGGTTTTTTGATTATACGCTCATTAGATAATTTAATCTCATTTGGTAATTGATTAGAGGCTAAAATATTTGGTGTGATTGAACGGATATAAGACACATTTTGCCGTAACACTTTGAAGGATCTAACCTTGCGATCTATGTAAAGACCTACCTTTTTTTTACATTCTTGCGATGCTATCTGAACTGCATAAGCCATATCGCTATCGTTGGAAAATAACATAGCGTAATCAAATTCGTTCCTTACAGCATCAACAGCCATTTGTACAGCAAGGTTTACATCTGTTCCTTTTTCTTCGGTTTTTATTACTTCAACGGGTGTTATCTTTCCATTATTAAAATCATCCGCTTTGAGCATTTTTACTGTATGTGTTGAGAAATAACCTAATTTGACTTCAAGTTTTGGATTTGTTTGCAATGCTTCCAAATATATTTTTTGCCTAAATGGTTTGTCAGGATTTGAACAAACAGCTCCTATATGTGCTGAAAAATACTTAACCTTGACAAGCTCTTGGTTTGGACGAAGAAACGATGAACACATCGACCAAACATCAAGCCATTTGAATTTTGTACCTTTAAGAGAAGAATAAAACAGATTGAAGCCGTCAATGTAAGCAATTACTCTTTGCTTTTGTTCTGGTTTTTCCATGAAGTTAGTATTCTGCCTTTTTTAAAAATTCAGGGGAGGCTTTCGCCTCCCCTTGGCGCTGCTGCGAACAACAGCGGGTTTACATATATAGTATAGCAAGATTTTTATATTATGTCAAATAAAAAGCACCCAAATCACCCAATTTTTTCCCTTAAACTCATTTTTAAGCCTATTTCACCTCCTATTTCTTCCGTTTAACCACCACCCCAACTCCAACAGCAACTAACAAAACCAATCCTCCGCCAATGAAAAGCCATAACGGGAATTGGCTGTCTTTGGTGGTTTGGGCTGATTCGTTTTCTAGCGTTATTTCACTATCTAAAGTTTGCTCAATCTCTTGCGAAGAGCTTTGAGCGTTGGAGTTATTGACAAATGGCGGTGGGTAATCCATGCTGCCATCGGCACGGCGAGGCCAGTGAGTAATACGAAATATATCACTGATTTCTAAATTAGAATTATAGTAATTTGTATTTCTTGCTGAAATATTTCGTATTATTTTTTTGAAATTATCATCAACACCTATCAAAGTAGATATTTTATTTGTTTCATCACCAACATAAACATCCATATAATCGCCATCAATTTTTAATATTAAAATATATTTTTCTCCTATATTAAACATTCTATTTAAAAAATGTTCTTGTGGTCTAGAACTCTTATTAATACAAATAAGTTCTAAGAAAATAATATTATTATCTTCGTATTGATTAGTATAAACAAATTGAATAAAATTACTATAAAGAATGCTATATATTTCCATTACATTATTTTGTATATTAAAACATATTGGATAAAAACGAAATGACCAATGAGGGGAGAAGCCATCTGCTCTTACAGAATAATTTTCATAATCAGTATTCCAAAATGGTTCATGTTTAAATAGCTCTTCCCCATTATTTTTAGAAAGAATTTCTAAATAATAACTAAATATCCAATGCTTACTAGTTAATAAATATGATAATTGTTCATTATCTTGTAGTAATATATGATTTGAATCAATAAACCCTTCAAAACCTTGATCATTTCTTACAAAAATTCTATATCCATCGATATAATTCAGATCAATATTTCCTTGAGAAAATAAAATGTCTCCTTTTTTTACATTAATGTTAATTGCATTTCTATTATATAATACTGAATCTTGTGTGACAACATAAATAATATTATCACAATATATATTATTTGCCACAAATAACAATATTAATAACCATGCTTTTTTCATTTTCTACTCCTAATTATTCATCAGCTAATTGTTTTAGCTCTTCTTCTATTTTTTCAAGTTCTTTAATATCCAAGAGATACTCCTGATGCCATTCTTGTAATTCCTGCGGGCGTATTCGTTCTCGGTATTTGGCATATTCGGCAAGGGCTTTTTGCTCGGCTTTTTCACGGGATATTTTCCCCTTGCCTGTTAAAACTGCCTTGCGGTTAAATTCAATAATACGATCAAGTTCGCTTTCCCAATCTTTCATAAAAATTAGCCGTGCGGATTTTGTTTCATGTTCGGCATAGTCAAGAAAGGCAATTACTATATAACGCAAGTCATCCAGTTCTTCTTTTTGTAAATAGTTTTTTGCTATTAAAACATCGTTTTTTGTTATACGGCGGTTGGGGCTGTTCTCCCATGAAGTCAAACCCATATTGTTTTTTTGTGAATCTGCTCTGTCATGGATTATTTCGGGAGCGGTGTGTCCTGTTATGGCAAAATGCACTTTGTTTTGCACTCGGGCAAAAAATTCAAGAGTTTCCCTATAATCCTGATTATAGTCGGCGGACAAGGCATAAATATCTTTTAGCTGCTGATAAAAACGGCGTTCGCTGACACGGATTTCTTTTATACGGTCAAGCATTTCGCGGAAATAATCTGCCCCAAATTTATTGACCTTTTTTAAGCGCTCATCATCCATTGCAAAACCCTTGATGATATACTCGCGCAAGACCTCTGTTGCCCAAATGCGGAACGCGGTTGCCTGTTTTGAATTGACACGGTAACCCACGGCAATTATCATATCGAGGTTGTAGAAGGCGGTATTATAGCTTTTCCCGTCGGCGGCAGTATGTGCAAAATTTGCACATACTGTGTCTTCCTGTAATTCCCCCTCTTTGTATATGTTTCCAATATGCTTTGTAACAACGCTTCTTTCCACCTCGAACAGCTCGGCTATTGCTTTTTGCGTAAGCCATAGGGTTTCATCTCGCAACAGGGCATTTATTTGAACCCGCCCCGAAGTATCTTTATAGAGGAAAAATTGTTGTGTTACCGCTATATCTTTTGTCATTCTTGTAACCCCGTCTTTTAAAGTATTATATCATAGAAACCTATTAATATCTAGGAGATTGCGTAATACAAAGAGCCTTTTTTCCTCGCACGAAGCCGCGGAGGAAGAATTTAACGATTGGGGGTGTGGGTGTTGATTTTTAGTGTTTTTTTTCAATTTTCTGATACTTTTGGGAACAGATGTATCAATTCATCCATTTCATAAACATACTCTTCAAACGGAGATTGAAATAAAACTGCGATTAAGTTAAAGCTGACAAACTCATTCGGAATTTGCAATTTGTTAATTTCTATAACATACAGCCCTTCGTGAATATAATATTCGAAAAAATGTACCCTATATCCAAATGAAGGATGTTGCATCATTCCTTCAAAAATTAATTCTTCGTTATAAGGATATAATTTAAGAATAGTCCAGCGTTCTGGCTGCAAAGTGTTTACCAAAGTAACTTCTCTTACATTATACATTTTTGCATTATAACAGGTTTCAACCATTATCTTGATTTTATCTTCATTCACCTGTACATCAATGTTCCTTTCTCTAATTTGTTTTGGAGCCACAGTAAAGCAACTCTGAGTAAGCACAAATACAGCGACTATAAATAGATTAAATATTATTCGCATTATCTATACTCCTCAATATAGAATATTTTAGCAATAGGAACATTTAACTAATTTTTATATTCCTTTATTACCATTTTCTTACCTTCCAATCTCATCTGCATTTTCTGACATTTGCCGGTTTATCTCCGCAAGGACTTCGCTCATTTTGTAAAGGCGCAGGTAACGGGTTCTACCCTTGTACCACTCCTGTGCAAAGCACATACCATGAACAGGGTGGTTTACAAATGCTCCATAATCCCATCCAAAATCTTCATAATCTTCGGTAATTACAGGCATACTTATTCCATTCGGGTAACGGTCGTCCATATGAAAAAAGCCTCTCTTGTAAAGCCTTTCACCTCGCAAACCTCTGTAACCTCTAATAAATGTTGTACTCCACCAACCGTCAGAGGAAAGTATAAATTCACTCACGCCCCTTCCTGCCGGAACAAGATATGAAAGCGGAATCATTTTTATGTCGGAATATTCTTCATTCCATGTTATTTTTACTATATCCATAAGGAGCATATTAGAACCAATCAAGTACTGTTTGCCAATATGAATAGTGCGATCCGGACGAATAATTAAACTAATATTGTTTTCGGTTATGAATTTGGTAAGATCATTTTCCACAATATCACCACTTCGCCAGTTATAAAATATTCTTTTATATTCTCTTCTGTTTCCGTTCATAAATCCCTGCTGGCTCATGGCATATTGTTCATTCATAGCTATACTAAGGGAAATCGCAAATTCTCCTGAACTTTCATGGATCATTCTATCTTCTTTGTAATTATATACAAACAGTTTTTTTTCTATACCATCATCTAAACCGTATGTATAACCTATTAGCCCTTCTTTTGGATCAAGCAATACCGGAGAAGCTATAATATGTGCCCAAGTAAGAAGAGGAATATGGGTCTTTGTTATGCCATCATCTATCGCCGCTATATGATGCATTCTTTCGGAAGTTCTAGCGGTTATTATTCCTGCTTCCGGCCATGTTATTAATTCTTTATCCAACTGCATTTTGGGGAATTCTACCAAAGGTCTTATTCTCATTCTGTCTGCACCTACAAAAGAAATCTCCGCAAATCTTCCCCTGCCGTCTATAGTTGCAAGTGTTCCTTCTTTCCACGGCTGGAGCAGCCAAAAAAAAGCGGGGGCTCGTATATCAATCGGCTGTAAACCGCCTGTTGTTATATCAGTTTCCTTTTTTTCTACTCCTGTGCAATGTATGGTGAGTAATATCAAAGCAGAAAATATTAACAAGGATGGTTTTAAGATGGCTGTTTTGGTGTTCATTGGTTATCCCCAGACCTCATATAAAATATTAGGCAAAGTTTCTTTTATAATTTCATATTTATTTATAATAATATTTGTATAATCTCTGCTTGGATATATATTACTTTGATTTTCAATATATTCTAGTGCATTTGCCATATTAAGAAAAATATTATTTATGTTTAAATGATTAGAATAACTGGTTAAAAATATTTCAATTTTATTCAGACTATCTATATTTATATTAATATTATAGTATTTATTTAATTCTGCAAATATTTCGTTTTTCATTTCTTCATAATTTTCACTTTTTGGAAATATAAAATTATCGATACCATCATTATATGCTGGTTCACCTAAATTTATAAAGGTACTCTTTGCATTATTATTTATTAAAGAATATGTACTCTTACACCATTCGAGTAAACTCCATTGAAGATCAATTCTATTTTCTGTAGAAAATTCAAGGTATTCACCAGAGCCTAATAAATAATATACTGTTATTTTGGTGTTATCATTTAAGTAAATTGTGTAACTATACCCATGGGTTGCATATAAATTCATAATGATAAATATAAAAATACATAAAAACATCAATTTCTTCATATTTTTTTATACCATAATAGATTACATTTGACAAGACATGCCATGGGAGCGTTACAAAACTTTCTATATCTTAAAAAATTGCAAAAATACATACCCGATTTACTCCTTAGCTGATTATTTTCTTTTCTTCATTATCAGCACCCCAACCCCGACAACCGCCACTACAACCAATCCTCCGCCAATAAAAAGCCATAATGGGAATTGGTTCATTTCGGTTTCTTTTGCAATTCTTTTTGTCGCTTCTTCGTTAAATTTCACCGTTGAATTATCTTCTGTTTTGTTTTGTATTTCAATATTAGTATTAAGACTCTCTGTATTTCTATCTTTTAAATCAGCTCGCAAGGTAAATTTTCGTCTGTGTTCGTCCCAAGCAAAAAAAGACCATATATATTGTTCAATTGGATAATCCCATAGATAAATCATTATTCCTTCCATGTCTAGGTATTCTGTGAATTCGATTGGCGAGGGTCCTTCTGGATTTGTTATATTATATCTGCAAAAAAAATAATTTTCTATTTTTTTGTTTTCAATATCATATCCCCAAATTTCACAACGATCTTCATTAGTTGGAATGAAAATTAATATTTCATCTCTACCGTTTCCATTATAATCTCCAAATGACACAGCTAAATCTCCCAACTGAGTGCCAGGTATATTCCTCATTATATCAAATTCCAATATTTTTCTTGAGCGTGAATTTACATCCAAATAATTTACTTCGGATTGCTTATAAATTTCCCAACGATCTATTGTTATTATATCTTTATTATCATCCACTAAATAAATATATAAATATTTATCTCTATTTACAATCCAATTCCTCCCCCCGGGAATACCAAGGTTTATTTCTAATAAATACTTTATCTCGCCACCTTCTTCTAATGACAGTAGATTTTTTACTTCTTCGTATTCATCAGAAAACAATAAGCCTGTAAAATTAAATATAAAAATAAACATACATATTATTTTATTCATTCATATCTCCAAAGAGCCATTTTCCATCGATCATAAAATTTAATTCGGCTATACATGTGTCATTATATATGTTTCCATTAAAAATATCTGTAACCCATAGAAACTCACATTCTACCACATTAATATATTGATAGGTCAAAGTAGAATCATTTAAATCAAATGTATCACCTTGAATTATTCCATGTCTTCCATCTGGCAGCATTCCGGTTTTATCACGTGCTATCGTCTTTACTCTATTATTAGCATAATACAAATTTATGTTCGTAGCATATCCATTAATTATAGCTACTTTTTCTACAAATTCGTTAAATGTGATTCTAATTAAATCATCTTCTGTATTCTCAACATATGCAGTAGAAGGATCTTTATCAAATGCATTCTGAAGACTGTATCTTAATGGAATATCTGGATCGACAAGACAATCAGAGGCAGTAATATTTATACCTGATATTTTTTCTTCATTATCTATTTTAAGAGCCTCCTCTAAAGTATAAAAAAAACTATGGCTATAACCATATAATTGTCCATTTCGTAATGCTTGACGACTCCATTCTCTTGGATTATCGCCATCTTTAAGTGTATTTAATGATGTTAAAAGAACACCGAGTGCTTTGTCATTATCTGTAATTATATCAATACTAGAATAAATACCTATTGGTTCATTTACAGTGTATAATAGAAAATTATATAATGATCCAGCCGAAATATTGCCTTGATAAACTATATATTGAACAAACTGTACATCTCTTGATAAAAATGCAGGGGTTTTGGTTAATGTTATTAGAATACGATAAAATATATCTGCTCCTACTTGTTGTTTATAAATTAGATAATACTCGTTTTCACTTTTTTCAAACCATTTATAAGGATAGTCATGATTTTGTAAATCTCTTTGTATTTTTGCAAAGACATTGATATTAGTCTGTATAAAATTTTGTTCTTCTTCTGCTGTAAGCCTTGTTAATTTTTGCCAACTATTTGGCATTACATTTCTTAATTGCGATGGTTCTACTCTGATATATTCGTGATTAATTTCATGCAATAAAGTTAAGTCTTCAACATCTTTTGTAAATAAATCATTATCTTCTAGTATTACAATAGAAACATCTTCAGTAACAAGATTTTCTTTGGATTTTTCTCTTTTGCATCCAATTAATAGTATTAATATAATTAATATCGGAATAGCTAATTTGTTTTTCATTATTCATCTTCTGATTTTAGTTTATTATCTAAATCTGCAGTTAAAAGAAATACTTTTTCTGCAATTTCAGATAATTCTTCAGAACATTCAGCCTGTTTAAATGTCCGCCCTTCGGAAATATCCTTCCAAACAGGCGGCAATTGATCGTAAAGGTGTACCATACCGCCGCCAAAATCATCGGCTAAGTGATACACTTCCTGTACGCCGGATGTAATTATTCTGCAAAGACACATAGGACATGATTCCAGTGAGGAAAAAAGCGTAATATTTCTAAGTAAATCCCTGCTATTGCTTTTGTTTTGTATCTCAAAGGTGTTTAATAAGTCCATTTCCGCATGTAAATCGCTTCTGAATTCTGAAAATACCCTGTTTTGCCCGCGATACAAAATTTCATTGGTTTCATTGTCCACAAGGATAGCTCCAACCCCAAATGTTCCATTTTTTGCCGCACTTATAGCCTCATTAATGACTGCTATTGCAAATACATCATGTTCCCTCGAAGGAATAAAATTCTTTACCCTTTCTTCCAATTCATTTAATTGTTGAAGAATTTCCGTATTATCTCTTGCAGCCTGCGGGACACAGCCGGCCAGCACAAGCAGAATACAGATGTATAACAGTGAAGCTGTTTTAATAAATAATTTTCTTATCATATATTAAGAATACCAAAGGATTTACCTTATGTCAATAAATACATATATTGGTCTCTTTCGTTAATCAACTACTTCCCCAACTTCCACATATTGCCTCTGCTCTGCATCCCATGTATAGAAAAACCATCTTTCGTTTTTAGGATTTGGTTCATAATCAATATGACCCGGACCACCTGCTACTTCTGGAATAGAAACAAAATACTTAAATCCATATACACTATTATATGTCATAAACTCTACAGGTGCAGGGCCATTATCCATATCTATTATTCCAAAAGTTAAATTATCAGCATAATTAATAAAATCATCGTATTCTACAACATAACCTATAATTTCAACGAAATTTGCATTCCCTCCAAATCCATATTGAAATAATTCATCAATTCCATCACCATTAAAATCTCCAAAAGAGGCTGTTAAGTTACCTATGCGAGTACCCGGTATGTCTTTCATTATATCAAATATATTATGCTCAACACGACCTTGACTAGAAAAATAGTAATCTTTTTCTATTTTGTTTTCATTTATAACATATATAATAATTGATCTATTATCATTTAATCTAACAATCCAATTATCGCCTCCAGGAATACCAAAATTTGCTTTTGATATGAATGTAATCTCAAGATTGCGTCTTTTTATATACTCATCATTTTCAGTTATAAATTCTTTAATTTCTTCTATCGTAACAGGTATTTTTACGGCAGTCTGTTCTTCTTCCATCTGCAATGATGCGGTATTATCATCATTTTTTTTGTTGCCAAAACACGAAAATAGAAACAATGCTATAAATAATACAACAAGATTTTTCTTCATTTTCTTACCTTCCAATCTCATCTGCATTTTCCGACATTTGTCGGTTTATCTCCGCTAGCACATCGCTCATTTTGTAAAGGCGCAGGTATTGTTGCCTGTCCTTATGCCATTCTTGAGCAAAACATAGACCATGGACAGGGTGGTTCACAAATACACCATAATCCCATCCAAAGTTTTCATAATCTTCGGTAAAAATAGGCATACTTATTCCGTTGGGGTAACGGTCGTCCATGTGAAAAAATGCTCGTTTGCAAAGATCTTCGTTGCGTATACCTCTGTATCCCCAAACGAGTGTAGAGCTCCATAAACCATCAGAGGAAAGTATAAATTCACTCACGCCCCTTCCTGTCGGAACAAGGTATGAAAGCGGTGTTATTTTTATATCGGAATATTCTTCATCCCATGTTACTTTTATTCTTCGCTGAAGAAGCCCGCTATAGCCAACCAAGTATCGTCTGCCAATATGAATCGTGCGATCCGGACGAAGAATTAAATCAACATTATTATGGGTTAAGGATTTGGTAAGATCGTTTTCCACAATTTCATTATTCCGCCAGTTATAAAATACCTCTCTATTCTCTCTTCTGTTTCCGTTCATAATTCCCTGCTGGCCCATGGCATATTGTTCATTCATAGCTATACTAATAGAAATCGCAAATTCTCCTGAACTTTCATGGATCATTCTATCTTCTTTGTAATTATATACAAAGAGTTTTTTTTCTATACCATCATCTAAACTATATTTATAACCTATTAGCCCTTCTTTTGAATCAAGCAAGACCGGAGCTGCTATAATATGTGCCCAAGTAAGAAGGGGAATATGGGTCTTTGTTATGCCATCATCTATCGCCGCTATATGATGCATTCTTTCGGAAGTTGTACTTGTTATTATTCCTGCTTCCGGCCATGTAATTAGCCTCCTGTCCAACTGCATTCTTGGAAATTCAACCAAAGGTCTTATTCTCATTTGGTTTGCGCCTACAAAGGAAATCTCCGCAAATCTTCCCCAGCCGTCTATAGTTACAAGTGTTCCTTCTTTCCACGGTTGGAGCAGCCAAAAGAAAGCGGGGGCTCGTATATCAATCGGCTGTAAGCCTTCTATGTCAGTCGGAACTAAGCCGCTTTCTGTCATGTTATTATCCTTTTTTTCCACTCCTGTGCAATGTACTGTGAGTAATACCAAAGCAGAAAATATTAGGGCGGGTTTTAAGACGGCTGTTTTGGTGTTCATTGGTTTATTCTCCTTATGGAAACAGTCGGGAAGTTTCGGTGCAGACGGTCGATTACTAAGCCGCCTTTGGCTCCAGTCTTACCCGCAAGCCTAAATTGTCAAGGACTTTTGCTATCGTAAAGAAAGAAGGGTTTCCGGCAGAAGAAAGAGATTTATATAGGCTTGATCTGTCAAGATTCAAATCCCTTGCTATTTGTGCCATTCCTTTTGATCTTGCAATATCGCCAATGGCTTCTAAGAGATATTCGGGATCGTTTTCCTGTATAGCAAGTTCAATGACAGCTTCAAGCGTACCTATCACATCCTCTTTTGTTTTAATTTCATCAGCCAAATCCCAATCACTTACAATTAATTTTTCCATGTTTTAATCCTCCAATTTTAATTCTTCCAAAGGCAATGAAGCTAAATATTTAGCTCTTGTAATATCTTCTTGTTGTGTGGACTTGTTGCCGCCGCATAGCAAGATAACAATTTCCTTGCCTGTATCTTTATAATAAACTCGATACCCGGGACCGTAATGAATACGCATTTCCGAGATACCTTCTCCGACAGGTACGACATCGCCAGGGTTACCTTGCTCAAGCCGTGTAATCCTTGCATTGATACGGTATCTAGCCCGCTTGTCTTTCAGATCATTTATCCATTTCTTGTAAATGACTGATTTTTGCACCTTCATATTTCAAGTGTAGTCTATAGACAACGGTTCGTCAATAGGTGTACAGGACTTTTTTTCTATATTTTACCCTCTACTTCTTCCGTTTCAACGCCACCACCCCAACCCCAACTGCCGCGAGCAAAACCAACCCTCCGCCAATTAATAGCCATATCGGGAATTGGCTGTCTTTGGTGGTTTGGGATAATTCGTTTTCTAGTGTTATTTCGCTATCTACAACTTGCTCAATCTCCTCCAAATACCCCGAAAAACACCAGCCTGTAAAGCCATTTTCGGCTAACACTTTTACCCAAGGAGCGGTTATTCCGTCTATGGTTACAGTAACTCCTGTTTCTAATACTTGAACTTCTACTCCCGAGTCCAATGTTGTTACAATTAATGAAGTTGTATTAGAACTATCTCTTAACCGCAAACGGGCTATTGTATTGTGTGTTGTCTGGTAACCAGACATATTAACTGGCGGCGGATAGTCCATAGTGCCGTCTGCACGGCGAGGCCAATAAATATAAGATAGATTAATGGCTTGATTTTTTAAAAGAGCATCAAATTGTTTTTTTATATTCTCTGTCAGCTCTACAAGTGACATTATTTTTTCATCATTTACATAAACATCCAAATAATCTCCATCAATTTCTATACTAAATTTTACATTACTATTTAATGGAAAATACTTATTGAGTAATGAATCTTCTTCGCTAATATTAAATAAACTACGAATACAGCTTGAATAAAAAACATATGTATTGTTTTTTTTATCTATTCTTCCATTTATAAAATCAAAATAATTATATCCAAGTTCATAGATGCTGCTATAAATAGTCGTAAAATATCTACTATTTGTTCCTGCTCTTTCATACCAATAGAGATCACGACCAAATATATTAGAATCAATACTTTTATATTTATCAAATTGATTTATCCAAAAAGGTTCGTAAATAAAAAGTGTCTCCCTATTTTGGCTTCGTAAAACATCTAAATAATAACTGTTTGTCCACAGCCTTTTTGATATAACATCAGGCAATTCAGCGGAATCTTTAATAGAAATTGCATCTATGGCTAACCAACCTGTTTCTCCACTCTCTGTTTTAATTTCTACTCTGAATATATTATTTGTATCGGAGCTTACCTGTCGGCCTATATCGACAATTATCTCACCTTCTTTAAGGTTAGCTATAATACCATCAATTGGGGAATAAAATCTATAAAGAATTTCATCCCTGTTAACATAGTAAATATCCTGGCCAAATAAGATTGTGTTTTGAAATAATAATATTGCAAAAATAGATAAACCAAATAATAAATGAAGCTTTTTTATACCCATTAGATAATACTAATATAATGCGAGCTTTTTGTCAATATGTTATTTTACCGCCAAAAGCACCCCCTCCGCTGCGGCTCCTTACCATGTTTCTGCCATTAAAAATTCTTGAATATTTTTATGTTGTATGCCGTCGCGGCTTAAGTTTATTTCATCCATTGATACTACATATTTAGGGTAGTTGTCGGAAATAGTATTAAAGTTTCCAAACTCTCTTTTTATGGTTTCAGGGCTTGCAAGCAGATAACAAACTTGTACATAAATACATTCTCCGCCGCGCTTGCCAATAAAATCAATCTCTTTGTCGCCAATGAACCCGACAGAAACATCGTAGCCGCGCCGTAAAAGCTCCATGCAGACGATGTTTTCCATAATTAGCTCAATATCCCGTTCATTGTATCCATAAACAGCTTCGCGTAATCCATGATCGGCAACAAAATATTTTTCGCTTACTTGCAGTAATTTTTTTCCCTGTAAATCAAATCGCTTGGTTGGTATTAATAGATAAGCTTCTTCGCAGGCTCTTAAGTAGTTTAATATTGTTTCAGGGGCTACTGTTCGGTTCTCGCTCTTAAAAAATTTGGAAATACTTGTTGCAGAAAATGTTTTGCCAATATTTGCTAAAACATACAGAATTATTCTTTCCAGTAAATCTATATCCCTAAAATTATTATGTTTCATTATATCTTTAATAACAACAGAAGTATAAATATCTTTTAGGTATTGTTTTACATCAGCTTCACTGGGTGTTAAATTGGCAAGAAATGGCATACCGCCCTGTTTTTGAAATAACTTGAAAGCCTCCGTAAGCGATTGAGTTTTTTTGCCTATCGCAGTGCAAAATTCTTTAAAAGAAAACGGATACATCCGAATCTCTATGTACCTGCCTGCCATGACAGTGGCATATTTCCCTGCAAGCATTCTCGCATTAGAGCCGGTTATATAGATATCGACATCTGAGTTAATCCTAAGGGAATTTATACAGGTTTCCCACTTTTCAACTTCCTGTAATTCGTCAAGAAAAAGATAAGTTCGCCCATTTTTGCTGTCGATCTTGGCTTTAAGATGGTCATGTAAAGCCATCGGGTCTTTTAGGTTTTGTAAGCCTATATCTTCAAAGTTATAAGACAGAAGATTGTCCTCTGACACCCCATTTTCGAGCAATTCCTGCTTGATTAACTCCAACATGACAGATTTTCCGCATCTTCTCATACCCGTAATGATTTTAACCAGTTCTGTCTGGTCAATAAAAGCGCGGACTTTGCTCATGTACAATTCCCGTTTTAACATATATATCAATTATAACTGACAAAAAGGGTAAATTCAAGTGTTTTATCAGTTATAACTGACAAAAAGGCAAAAATTGACGGTTTTATCAGTTATAACTTAACTAAACACTACCCCAGTGTGATACAATTACCCCCCTTCTCATAAGCTATAAAACGCAATCAATTGAACCTTTACGACATTATCATTGTTAAATATTATATTAATCTGTCTAGCTGTTGAAAATGATTCAAAAATATAAATTGTTCTATCAATGGAATAACCTGAAGGTTCTCCAAATCGCTTTGTTATTTCATCACGACTTGACCCAATTTTTATATTCCAATCAAAAATATCACTATTGCTATCATACTCTATTATGAATAAACGCTGGAGCTCGGAAGATCTTAAAATTCTAGTAAAATATATAGTTAAAGATTCTACTTTTATTCTATTAAGTTCCTGAGAAAATGTTGTATTATTTATAATCTCAACATCTTCTGGTGGTAAGATAATTTCAAATAGTAATAATAACTCTGTGATATTATTAAAAATTGGTCCTTTTTCTCCTATATAAGAACTTAATTCTATAGTTTTATTTAATGCAGGTCTGTCAAAAACTTCTATTATTCTTGTATTATCTATATCGTCAATATTAATGATACCTCTATTCTCAGGAGCATATTCAAAAATTACATTGGAAACCATATTCTCTTCTAAACGCATTGCATTAGGAAACTCTACATCATACTCTATTAATATAGGGAAACCATGTGTTATATGCCATGCATTAGTGTTATTATTATCTATATCTAGTTCTAGATATTTTTCATCAACTTGATTGGCATTAGAATCGGCATCGTCTAGAGAATTGACTTCGGGCGACCTTCTATTACATGAAAATAACAATGCAAATATTATAAAACAAACAGACAGATTTTTCCTGTTATTATTACTCATTTATATCTCCAAAGTGTAATTCTAGCATATTGTTCGGGTTTGGTCAATGGCTGAAAGGAAACCGGCACAAAAAGACCTGTACTTGACAAAACAGTATTTATTGATAAAATATATGGTATGTGTAATAAAATCAAGATTATTATATCTTTATTTATATTTATAACTATCTCAATATTTTCATGTTCTATATTTTTTAGAAATATGGGAAAAAATAATAATTCAGAATGGATGCAAAAATGGCAACGAATTGTTAATATTGATTTAAAAACAGAAAGAAATATTAACGAAACATTTATTATAGAATTTGATCCCGAATGGCATTTTCCTCCAGAATTTGATGATCCATTTGAAGGTTATTTTATTTACTTGCATACTGACATTATTTATAGAGAAAATTTAGAAAATTATATTTCAGTTGAATTGACAAATAATAATGTAATTTTTGATGAAAAATTTAATATATTTGAGCCAATAGAAAAACAAAATTATAGCAAAGTGCAGCTTAATGATAATATCAATTATAAATATATACATGGTTTATTTGGGGTCATTAATTTAAATTTTGATGAAACTTACCAAATTAAAATTGATGTATATTTTGATGAGAATATTATAGAAATTAATGAATTTAGATTTACTATAGAAAAACGGCTTTTATAAAACATACCAAAGATATAGATTCTTTTTGTATGCAATGCCGTTTAACCGCTATAATTACCATAATTCTACTATCCTGTCATTCTCCTGTCCATGCTTCCAATCTCCGTATTGTTTCTATATTCGCACGGTCTATATCTGTAAGCATCCCTTCATGGAAATTGGGGTTGGGAACATAGTTGATATTACCAAAACAGGAATCTAAAATATCGATATAAAATCTATTTAAATTTAAATCTCGAAAATTATATCCATGTTTTGCATAGTAAGCATTCCTGACAATTTGCAATTGCTTATTTGTTAAGAATATATATTGATAGGAAGATAATCTTTCGTTTGAATTAAACAAGAAACTTTCAGGGGGAGAATCTTCACAAATGCCCCATGCTCCCGAATGTATTTGAAAAGCAAGATTAGAACGATGCTCGTTAACAAATATTTCTGTAAACTCAATATTCCATTCATTTTCGTTAACTTTTATTATTGTAAATAAATCATTAGATAAAGAATCTTTTTGTCCTAATATCGATACAAGACTAGTTCTTTGATTTTGTAAATTATTAAATACAATATCATTAATCCAACTTTCTTCAATTTCCATATAGCGACGATTGTAATCCAATTTATAATTACCTATGGTTGCTGTAAATCTCGGAGATCCATTGAAAATAAATTCTTCTAATTGAAATTCTTCTTCGTTATATTCCATGACATAAGAAAGATCATTTATTCTTACTTTAGTATGCTCGCCCGCTGGAAATTCAATATCAATAAATGCAAACGGAAGTCTTATGCCGTCATATCCAAATAAAATTATATCTAACTGATGTGATATTTTATTATCATTTATTTCAAATAATTCCAACGGTATTTGATTAACATATTGATAAGCAACACCTAACCTTATTTTATGCAGAGAATTGCCATTATTATATATCAAATATTCTTGAAATATCTTATTATTTTTATATTCTGGATCAATTCCATCTATCATATAATATCCTTTGTCATTTACACGATTTATATGATATTCAACTAAGATTAAATTGTCTTTTACTTCTTCTGTTATATTTTTTAAAACAAGACTGCTATAGTCTGGAAATTTATATTCAGCATATACGATTGTTGTATTTATGCATAAAAATAATACAAATAAAAAATATTTCCTTACTATTTTTAATTTGGGCGAAGGGGAACTATCCCCGGCACTGCGGCTCTCCGGGTGCTTATCTATGAGTTTCCTTAGCTCGGTTTCTAGGCTTGACATGGGGTATTATCCTTTACATTTTTTTTATCATATTTTTAGGGTTTGGTCAATGGGGAATTGCCGTTATATTGACATAATCTGAATATTTTGTATAATTTTATATATGTATTTATTAATTAATTTTTTAAAAGCCGCTTTTATTCTGTTTATTACCATTATTACAGTTCTTCATTTTTTTACATATATTAAATTATATAATGACGATCCTACAGTTGAATTGTATTTTACATCTCAACCATTAATAAAAACAATTTATTCTTATGAAGATATA
>Ga0099364_10006059_pt1 | contig 17709 bp, 12 predicted proteins | sample TergutTh196P3_FD_73070 | JGI IMG/M metagenome (GOLD analysis project Ga0099364, IMG submission 73070) | Microcerotermes parvus P3 segment gut microbial communities from Pointe-Noire, Republic of the Congo - Th196 P3 | ecosystem: Host-associated > Arthropoda: Insects > Digestive system > Gut ...
GGCCCTCCCGGCCGGCCAGGGCAAGAATCGTTTCCCTGGCCTCCTCCAGCGCGGGCCTGGTGTAGGAGATGAATTGCGTCTTCTTGATGAAATCATCCACCGAAAGAGGCGAAAAGAAGCGCGGCGTGCCCCCGGTGGGCAGCACATGGTTCGGCCCGGCGAAGTAATCCCCCACCGATTCTGGCGTGTAGTGCCCCAAAAAGACCGAGCCCGCGTTGTCGATGGCGCCCAGCCAGTCCATGGGATTCGCCACGCACAGCTCCAAATGCTCCGGCGCGAAATCATTGGCGTATTGTATGGCCTGTTCAACGCTCTCGCAGACAAAGACCGCGCCGAAGCTTTTCAGGGCCTGTTCGGCAATCTCTTTGCGGGGCAGCCGGCTCCATTGGAGCTCCAGCTCCCTCACCGTGGCCTCGGCAACGGCCTGCGAGCTCGTCAGCAGAATCGCGCTGGCCAGCGCATCGTGCTCCGCCTGGGAGAGCAAATCCGCGGCCAGCCACGCGGGCCTGGCCGTTTCGTCGGCAATGACCAAAATCTCGCTGGGCCCGGCGATCATGTCGATATCCACCACGCCATAAAGCAGCTTCTTTGCCGTGGCGACATAGATGTTCCCCGGCCCCACGATTTTATCCACCCCGGGAATCGTCCCGGTGCCGTAGGCCATGGCGGCCACGGCCTGCGCGCCTCCCACGAGGAACACCCGGTCCACCCCCGCGATGCGCGCCGCCGCGAGGATTTCGGGGCTCGCGCTCCCTTTCCAGGGGGGCGTGGCCATGATGATCTCCCCCACCCCGGCAATCTTCGCGGGGATCGCGTTCATGAGCACCGAGGAGGGCAGCGGCGCCGTGCCGCCGGGAACATACACCCCCACGCGGCGCAGCCCCCGGACACGCTGGCCCAGCATCACGCCGTGCTCGCCCGTCGTGAACCAGCTCTGGCGCAATTGCCGCGCATGAAAATCCCGGATATTTTCGCTCACGCGCTCCAGCGCCGCGATAAACGCCGGATCGCATTTCGCCGCCGCGGCTTCCATCTCAGCGGGCGAAACCTCAATACGGGCCAAATCCGCCTTGTCGAAGCGCAGGGTATACTCCCGCAGGGCTTCGTCTCCCCTGGCCTTCACCTCGGCGATGATCTCCCGCACGCTGGCGGCGACGCGGGCGTCCGCCTCCCCGCCCCGGGCTTTTAGGTGATCAAAAACGGCCCGTTCACGTTTGCCGTTACAAACAGTTATAGGAAGCATATCAAATGCACCTCACAAAAATCATTGAGCACTGAAAATTTCAAATTTTGAATTGCAAATTTTGAATTTCAAGTTTTAATTGCAATTTTTAAATTGAGAATTTTAAATTGAGCATTGAGAATTGAGAATTGAGAATTAAATTAAACCTGCACCGCGATTTCCATGTCCTTGAGCAGCTGCTCAATCTCCTCCCGGCGCAGCTTCATGCTGGCGCGGTTGACGATCACGCGGGCGGAGATCGGCATGATCTCCTCAATGACCTCCAGGCCGTTTTCCCGGATCGTGGAGCCGGTTTCGACGATATCCACAATGGCGTGGGCCAGCCCCAGCAAGGGGGCAAGCTCCACCGAGCCCTCGATTTTGATCACGCGCACGTCCATGCCCTTCTTCTCGAAGAACTGCTTGGCCACCTTGGGGTATTTGCTGGCCACCACGCGCTCATGATAGCCGTCATAAAAATCGCTGCCCTTGAGCGCCGCCAGGGCAAAGCGGCATTTGCCGAAGCCCAGGTCCAGCATCTCGTAGAACGCGGAGCCGGCCTCGGCAATGGTGTCCTTGCCCACAATGCCGATATCGCAGGCCCCGTGCTCCACATAGGTAATCACATCGGCGGCCTTGGCGAGCACCACCTGGTAGTCGTCCATGGGCAGGATGAGCCGCCGCCCCTTATTGATCAGCTGGGCGCAGTCAAAGCCGATGGATTCGAACAGCTCCACCGAGCGCTTTTCGAGCCTTCCTTTTGTTAACGCGATTCGAATGGGTCTCATAAAATTACCTCCATTAATCAAGAAAATCCTGTGGATTTGTCAGACCGCGGATTGACTCAGCCCATGGGCATCCATCACATCCAGCCTTGGAATCCCCTTGCGCTTGGCGTATTGCGCCGCCTGCTCCAGGGATTCGAAGGGCGCGTATTCGCAGCGCAGCCCCTGCTCGTTCAGCCCGCGCAGATGCTTCAGCGCCGCGGCCTCAAAGCCAGCCGCGCCAAAGACCATGACCTCCGCCGGGGCGCGTTTTGGGATTTTCCCCTGCTCCAGCAGCAGCTCGGCAAGCGGCTCCAGCGCCACGGCGAAGCCCACAGCCGCCGCCGGGCGGCCGAATTCCGCCAGCAGCGCGTCATAGCGGCCGCCGGAAAGCACCGAGATCCCCGAGCCCTCAATATAGCCCCGGAAGACAAAGCCGGTGTAATACCGCTGGCCGTGGACAAGGCCCAGATCAATGTCCACATGCTCCTGCAAATCCAGCGCCCGCAGGCAATCGTAGAGCGCGGCGAGGGAGTCCAGCGCCTCATGGGCCGCCGGGAGGCCGCACAGCGCCCTGGCCTGCTTCAGGGTCTCCTCCCCGCCAAAAAGACGAGGCAGGGCCCGCAGAGCCCCGGTTTCGCCTGTGTTGCCGATGCGGCACAGCAGCTCCTCCAAGGCGGGGCAGTTCTTGCTTTCGATGCATTGAATTAACTCCGCGCGTAAATCCTCCGACATAGAGACCGTGTCTGCCAGAGCCTTGAAAAAGCCCGCGTGGCCCAGCTCAACGCGAAAATTCCGCACGCCGCAGGCGCGCAGGGCATCCACCGCGCACTGCAGAATCTCAAGGTCCGCGCGCAGGCCCTGGGCACCCAGCAGCTCCACGCCGCACTGCAAATACTCGTCGCTGTGGCCCGCGTAAAAGCGGGAGCGGCGGAACACGCTCTGGTGGTAGTACAGCCGCATGGGCATATCCTCATATTGCAGCCGCGCGGAGGCTACCCGCGCGATGGGCAGCGTATTGTCCGGCCGCATCACCAGCAAGCGCCCCCGCGAGTCCGTGACGCTGTAGAGCTTTTCGGTGAGCCAATCGGCGGAGGGGCGGTGGAACACGTCGTAGTATTCCAGATAGGGCGTCATCACCGGCGCGTAACCGTGGGACTCAAACACACCCGTCAGGGCGGCCTGCGCCGCGCCCCGGGCCTCGCACTCCTCGAATACATAGTCCTTCGTGCCCTCCGGCGTGATCTTCGCGTACTGTCTCATGGGAACCACCTTCTTTAATTCGTAATTCAAAATGCGTCATTGGCATGGGTTCAAAAGAAACTCAGCTGCGTACTCTTTGGCAGGGCGTCCAGGGCGCCGATTTCCTCCAGAAAGGTCATCACCTGCACCGAAACACCCGTGCGGCGTTTAAAATCCTCCCGGGACAGGTAGGCTCCCTCGCCGTCCTCCCGGGCCGCGTGCATCTGCCGGGCGGCCACGTCCCCCACGCCCTCCAGGGAGGCGAAGGGCAGGCGGATCCTTCCGTCCTCCAGCTGGTAGGCCGCCGCGTGGGATTTGTAGATATCCACCGGCAGAATCTGAATCCCCCGGGCCAGCATCTCGCCCACCACCTGCAGGCTGGGGATCATGTCCTGCTCTTTTCCCGAGGCCTCTTTTCCTTTCGACCTGAGCTCGGCCAAGCGTGCTTTTATCTGGCTTCGCCCGCCCAAAACAGCGCGGGTGTCGAGGTCCTCCCCGCGCACCGTCATGTAGGCGGCATAGTACTCCAGCGGATGATAGAGCTTATACCAGGCCAGGCGCATCGCCGCGATGACATAGGCCGCGGCGTGGGCCTTGGGGAACATGTATTGAATCTTCATGCAGCTGTCGATATACCATTGCTCCACGCCGTGCTTCTTCATGGCCCCGATATGCTCCTGGCTGAGCAGCTTCGCCGCCTTTCCCTTCCGCACAATCTCGGTGATCTGGAAGGCCATCTTGGGCTCCAGGCCCTTGTGCATGAGGTAGACCATGATGTTATCCCGCGTGCCGATGACATTGGAAATATCGCACACACCGGCCTTGATGAGTTCCTGGGCATTGCCCAGCCACACCCCCGTGCCGTGGGACAGCCCCGAAATCTGCAGCAGATCCGAAAAACAGCGGGGCCGCGCCTCCTTCAGCATACCCAGCACAAAGCTCGTGCCCATCTCCGGCAAAGAAAGGGTGCCCGTGTCGCAGCCGATATCCTCCGCCGTGACGCCCAGAGGCTCCGGCGAGCGGAAGAGCTCATAAAGCCTCGGGTCGCACACATCGGCCTTGTCGATGGGGATGCCCGTGAGCTGCTCCAGATATTTATACATCGTCGGCACGTCGTGCCCCAGATTGTCGAGCTTGAGAATGGTGTCATGCAGGGCGTGAAAGTCGAAGTGCGTGGTCATGCCCTTGCTCTCGTCGTTGGCGGGGTATTGCACGGGGGTAAAGTCCTCGGCCTCGTTGTCCGCCGGGATGACCACCATGCCACCGGGGTGCTGGCCCGTGGTCTTCTTCACGCCGGTGCAGCCCCGCGCCAGGCGGTCCAGCTCGGCCTGGCTCACCTCCCGGCCAGTGAGCTCCAGATATTTTTTCACATAGCCCAGGCTGTTTTTCTCGGCCAGGGTATTGATCGTGCCGGCCTTGAACACATGCGTCCCGCCGAAGAGCTCCGCCGTGTATTCGTGAGCCCGGGACTGGTATTCCCCCGAAAAGTTCAGGTCGATATCCGGCTGCTTGTCGCCGTCGAAGCCCAAAAAGGTCTCGAAGGGGATATCGTGGCCATCCCGCTGCATAGACGCGCCGCAGCGTGGACAGTCCTTCGGGGGCAAATCGAAGCCGGAGCCCACGCTGCCGTCCAGGAAGAATTCGCTGTGCCGGCAGCTCCGGCACAAGTAATGCGGCGCCAGGGGGTTGACCTCCGAAATTCCGGCGGCATGGGCCGCGAAGGAGGAGCCCACCGAGCCCCGGGAGCCTACGTAATAGCCCTGCCTCTCGGATTCCCTCACCAGCTTCTGCGCGATAACATAGAGCACCGCGAAGTTGTTTTTGATGATGGACTTGAGCTCTTTGTCCAGCCGCTTTTCAACGTATTCCGGCAGAGGGTCGCCGTAAACGGCGCGCATGCGTCCATAGCACAGGCGGGTCAGCTCCTCCTCCGCGCCGTCGATCCTGGGCGGAAAGCTCCCCGCTGGAATGGGGCGCATGTCCTGCACCCGGTCGGCAATCTTGTTGGGATTGCCCACCACGACCTCGAAAGCGGCCTCCTCGCCCAGATAGGCGAATTCCGCCAGCATATCCTGGGTCGTGCGGTAATACAGCGGGGCCTGGTTCTGCGCGTCTTGAAAGCCCTGCGCCGTGAGCAGCACCTCCCGGAAGAGGCCGTCCCTTTCGTCGAGGAAGTGCAGGTCCCCTGTGGCCACCACGGGCTTTTCCAGGGCGTCCGCCAGACGGATAATCCTCCGGTTGATTTCATGGAGCTCCTCCCGGTTTTCGGCCCGGGGGCTTTCGCCGTCCCTGCCGGCCCGGGTGAGGAACAAATTGTTGCCGTCCGGCTGTATCTCAAGATAATCGTAAAAATCGGCGATGCGCAGGAGCTCCGCGTCATCCCTTCCGTCTAAAACCGCGCTGTAGAGCTCTCCGGCCTCGCAGGCGCTGCCCACAAGCAGGCCCTCCCGGTGGGCCATCAATTCGCTGCGCGGCACGCGGGGCCTGCGGGAAAAATAACGCAGGTTGGATTTCGTGATAAGCTTGTAGAGATTCTTAAGCCCCGCCGGATTTTCCGCAAGCAGGATCATGTGGTGCATGCGCAGCTTGCGGGCGTCGGCTTTTAGGTTCCCCTGCTGAAACCAGAGAAAATCGCCGTCAGAGGCGGGATGGTTTTCCCGGGCAATGCGCATGAGCTCCAGCAGGATCCGCGCCGTCACCCGGGCGTCGTCGTCGGCGCGGTGGTGCTCGAAGCCGCTCAGGCGAAACAGCTGCGCAAGGGTATCCAGCCTGTAGTTCTTCGCTTCCGGCAGCAGCAGCTGCGCCAGCGCCAATGTATCCACGCAGGAGTTTTTGAAGCGCCCGCCATGTCTCTTGTATAGATTGGTCAAAAAGCCGGTGTCGAAGGCCGCGTTGTGGGCGGCCAGCAGGGCCCCGCCGCAAAAATCCGCGAAGGCCCGCGCGGCCTCCCACTCCTTTGGCGCGCCGGCAAGCATGTCCTGGCTGATCTTTGTCAGCTCCGTGATCTTCGCGGGCAGCGGCCGCTCCGGGTCCACAAAGGTGGAGAAGCTGCCGGTGATCTCGCCGCGCTCAAGCCGCGCCGCGCCGATCTGGATGATGCGGTCCCCGCGGGGGGAAAGGCCGGTGGTCTCCACGTCGAACACCACAATGGGCTGATCGAAGCCCACGCGCGCGGCCTCCCGGGCGCCCAGCACAACGGGGGGCATGTCGTCCACATAGTAGGCCTCCATGCCATAGATGATCTTCACGCCATGCTTTTTGCCCGCCTCCATCGCCGCCGGAAAGGCCTGCGCCACACCGTGGTCGGTGACCGCGATGGCCTTGTGCCCCCACCGCGCCGCCCGCTCGACAAGCTTTTCCACGCCGGTGACAGCGTCCATCTCAGACATGTTCGTATGCAGGTGCAGCTCCACCCGCTTCACAGGCGCGGTGTCCTCCGGCAAAACCGGCCTCACTATAGTGATCGCTTTGGGCTGCAGGCAGTGGGCCCCCAGATATTTATCGAAAACAAACGCGCCCCGCAGAAGCAAAAACGCGCCGTCCTTGATATGCTTGAGCAGCTCCCGGCAGTTCTCGGCCTCCTCGAAGATTTTGCAGGGGTAGGAGCTGCTGTAGTCCGTCAGATTAAAAGTAAGTATTTTTTTTCGGTTGTCCCGGGTGGTAATCTCCCGAAAACCGAAGACCTCGCCCCAGACCACGGCGCTGCCATCCAGGGGATCAATCTTGTCAATTTCCATGGGACGGCTGCGAATCGCTGTACCGTAGATGATCTTTTCCGTTTGGAAGGGAAGACCGTCAAATGTAAAGTCTTTTGACTTTGCTTTCCGTTCGGGCCGTGCTTTTGCTTTCGCGTTCGCTTTATTTTCAAGGGCTTTTTCTGGCTTTAAAACGGGGTTTTCTGGCAAGGGACCCGGCTTTACCTCCGCCGCGCAGGCCACCAGCTCCGTTTCAAGCGCCAAATCGAAGTGATCCAGCACAAAGCGGCGCATCCACTCCGCCGTGTTGGCGTCGTCCAGCACTTTTTTACCGGTTTCGCTCACCGTCAGGCGCAAAACGCCCTCCGAACAGGTCAGCGAGGCCCCCCGCAGAAAGCCCTTGGCCACCACGATATCCTCCGGCAGCCTGCGCAGCAGCCAGGGAAAAGCGCTTTTTCCAAAGCAGCCCGGCGCAAAGCGCAGCATATGCGTCACGCGGCATTCGGTGGCCCCGGCCACGCCATCGCACAGCCGCTCCACCGCTTCGGGAGCGATCCATTCCTCGCCGAACAGCTCCAGATGCATCCGGCGCTCCGCCGCGTTTACCGCCGGCCGCACCAGCAGGCCCTGCGTCTCGGCGGGAAACTCCACCCCCGGCAGGCAATCCCCAAAAAAAATCCACAGCGGCACAGTACCCTTGCTTCGCACGCTTGTCATACCCACTCCAATTTCCTGCTTTTACTTTTATATATATATATATCAAGTTGATTATTTTCATAAATTTTCTTGATTAAGACTTCTTGCGAAATGGGTGGCTTTTTGCCAGTGGGCGACCGCAGGTCGCCCCTACTATGAATTCTGCCCCAGCTTGATATCAGTCCATCACGAAGGATCATCGTAGGGGCGCACTGTGTGCGCCCGCTGGTAACCAATATCAATTTTGCAAGAGGTATATTATCTTTTCTTGATTATTTTGCTTAAAAATTATTTTTTCTTGATTATCTTTCGATCTCCGCCATCAGGGCATTCAGGGCTTCGGCCTCCGATACCCTGCGCAGAATTTCACCCTTGCGGAACAGCACCGCGCAGCCGTCTCCTCCCGCCAGGCCGATATCCGCCTCCCGGGCCTCACCGGGGCCGTTCACCGCGCAGCCCATAATGGCCACGGTGATATCCTTTTCGCAGCCCATAAGCCGCGCCTCCGCCTCCCGCGCCAGGGCAATGATATCAATCCTGCTTCGCCCGCAGCTGGGGCAGGAGATGACATTCGGCCCGCCGCACAGCCCCAGCGCGCGCAGCAGATCCTTCGCGGCGGCAACCTCCTCTACGGGGTCCGCCGTGAGCGAGACACGGATGGTGTCCCCGATGCCCCGCAGCAGCAGCGCGCCGATCCCCGCGGCGGACTTCATGCGTCCCATCCGCACGCCGCCCGCCTCGGTAACGCCCAGGTGCAGCGGATAATCGCAGCGCGCCGCCAGGCATTCGTAGGCCAGAACCGTCCGCTCCACATTGGACGATTTGAGTGACACCACGATGTCGGTAAAATCGCAGGCCTCCAGCAGCCGGATATGCTCCAGAGCGCTTTCCGCCATGGCCTGCGGCGTGGGCGAGCCGTATTTCCGCAAAATCGCGGGCTCCAGAGAGCCGGAATTCACCCCCACGCGGATGGGGACCCCCCGGGCGCGGCAGGCGTCGGCCACAGCCCTCACCCGCTCCGGCGCGCCGATATTGCCGGGGTTGATGCGGATTTTATCGGCCCCGGCGGCCAGGCTTTCCAGGGCCAGCCGGTAATCGAAATGGATGTCCGCCACAATGGGGACACGGCACTGCGCTTTGAGCGCCGCGATGAGGGCCACGGCCCGCGTGTCCGGCACGGCGGCGCGGATGATCTGGCAGCCCGCGGCCTCCAGGGCCAGCGCCTGGTCCAGATTCCCCGGGATGTCATGCGCCGGGCAACTGAGCATGGACTGCACGCTCACAGGCGCCTCCCCGCCGACAGCTACGCCGCCGACATTGACGCTCCGGCAGCTTCGACGCCGCATATGCCCACCTCCCCTATCGCTTGATCAGTCCCCAGATATCCGAAGCCGTGATGACAAACATGAACAACAGCAGCAGCGTAATCCCGATTCCGTGAATCCAGGCCTCGACCCTCTTCGGCACGGGCTTGCGGAAGATCATTTCAATAAAGCAAAATACCAGGCGGCCTCCGTCCAGCGCGGGGAGCGGCAGCAGGTTCATGATGCCGATGTTGATGGAGATCAGCGCCAGCAGGAACATCAAATTGAGCAGGGCCTCGTAAAATCCCGATTTGTCCGGCTTGCCCGCCTCGGACTGGGCCTCCTTCGCCCGGTCGGTGATCACGTTCACCACACCGATGGGCCCCGAAATGTCGCTCAGCCGGAATTTGCCCGTAATCATGTCGCCCAGGCTCATATAGACAATGCGGGCCACCGTAACGCTTTGGTTGACGGTGCCGCTCATGATCCGCCCGAAGCTTTTGGGCAGGACGGTCAGCGCGAAATCGTGGCGGTAGAGCAGCGTGCCGTCCTCCTGAACATCGCCGTAAAACGCGAACTGGTCAAATTTGATTTTCTCCCCGCCGCGCTTGACCACCAGGTCAACAACGCAGTCCTCACTGCGGGAAATCAGGAACGAGATATCAATATAGGTATACACGCGCCTGCCGTTGATTTTATATATGGTATCGCCCTCCTGCAGGCCCTGGGCCTGGGTAAGGGCGTCCTTGCCGAAATAGCTTATTTTCGTGGTGATGGCATCGGGCTGGCTGGCGACGAAAACCGCCATGATCAGCAAGCCGACGATGAGGTTCACCACCGCCCCCGAAGCCAGAATGACGACGCGCTTCCAGGGCTTTTGGTTGGTGAAGGCACGGGGCTCGTCGCTGTTCTCCTCGTCCTCGTCCATGAGCACCGAACCGCCGAAGGGCAGCGCGCGCAGGGCGTACTTCGTCTCACCCTTCCCAAATTTGAAGAGCACCGGCCCCATACCCATGGCAAACTCCCGCACCTTCACCTTGAAGGCCTTCGCGGCGGAGAAATGCCCGACCTCGTGGGACAGGATCAAAAAGCCAAAATACAGAACAGCCGCCAGCAGCGGCCAGACCTTGCCCCAGACGGAGGCGGCGCTCAATAAATAAGTGCTCAATTTTCTTGTTCTCAATTCTTAAAAATTTTTTGAACATACTCTCTCGCCGCCTGATCGGCCGCGAAAATATCCGCAAGGCTGTGCTCGTCCCCTGTGGGCTTCACGCCCTCCAGTGCCGAAGCGACCAGCTCTGTGATCCTCAGAAAACGAATTTTACCCGCCCGGAACAGCGCGTTCGCCGCCTCGTTGGCCGCGTTGAGCACCGTGGGGGCCAATCCGCCCTGCTGCAGCGCCCCGCGGGCAAGACGCATGGCCGGAAAGCTCTCCTCGTCCGGCGCCTCAAAGCTTAGGCTGCCCCATTCCGCGAGCTGTAGCCGCTTCACCGGCGAGGGCAGGCGGGCGGGATAGGTGATGGCGTACTGGATGGGCGAACGCATATCCGGCACGCCCAGCTGGGCCAGCACGGAGCCGTCACGGTACTCAATGAGGGAATGCACCACGCTCTGGCGGTGCACCACCACATCGATGCGCTCCTGCGGGAGCCCGAACAGCCACGCCGCCTCAATGATCTCCAGGCCCTTGTTCATCATGGTGGCGCTGTCTACGGTGATCTTCGCGCCCATGCGCCAGCTGGGATGCCGCAGCGCCTCGGCCAGGGTAACGCCGGCGAGCTCCCCGCGGGATTTTCCGTAAAAGGAACCCCCGGATGCCGTAAGGATGATCCGGCGCAGCGCGCTGATATCGGGCCCGCCCTCCGGGGAAGGCGGAAGGCCCTGCAGCGCCTGAAAGATGGCGGAGTGCTCGCTGTCTACCGGCAGAATGGGCACCCGGCCTTCCGTGGCGAGCCTGGTCACCAGCGCGCCGCCCGCCACGAGGCTTTCTTTGTTGGCCAAGGCCAGAGGCGTTTTTGCCTCCAGGGCCGCGATGGCGGAGGGCAGCCCCGCAATGCCCGTGATGCTGTTGAGCGCACAGTCGGCCTCCATCGCCGCGCATTCCCGCAGCCCCTCGGGGCCGGACAGGATCCTCGTCGGGAGATCCGCCACGGCCCGCTTGAGCTCCCGCGCGGCGGCCTCGTCGGCCAGGGCCGCGGCCTGAGGGCGGAATTCACGGATCTGCGCCTCCAGCGCCTTCGCGTCACGGTTGGCCGTGAGAGCCACGACGGAGCATTCCAGCCGCCGGGCCACGTCAAGGGCCTGGGCGCCGATGGAGCCGGTGGAGCCCAGTATGATCAAGCGCTTGATAAGATCACCTCACAAAATAGAATGCCTCTACGTTCAGCCGGAACATTGTTTCAATCAATAAGTACACAAAAGGCGCCACGAACAGGAGGCTGTCGAAGCGGTCCATCACGCCGCCGTGACCGGGAAAAAGCTTCCCGTAATCCTTCACGCCGTAATTGCGCTTGATAATCGAAGCCGTCAGGTCGCCGATGATGGACACCACGCAGATCGGCAAAGAGATGATGCCGACAGCCCAGATGCGAATCCGGAAGATATCCAGGAAAAAGGCGTTGAACATCAGGGCAAAGCCCATGTTTACCAGCGCGGTGCATAAAATACCGCCCAGCGCGCCCTCCACGGTTTTTTTGGGGCTGATATCGGGGCACAGCTTGTGCTTTCCGAATTTTACGCCCACAAAAAAGGCGAAGGAATCCGTGAGCCAGGCGCAGCAGAAGGTGAAAAACAGAAAGAAGATCGCGAGATTCTGCTCAAAATCCGCCAGCTCGTGCTGATGGATCGAGTCCCGGATCAGCGTAACCGACGACATGGCGGCCGGAATCGAAAGCGAGCCCAGCATGGTCATGAGCACGTCCGAGAATTTTTTTTCCTTGCTGCACAGCATCATCACGCAGAGCGTGAAGGCGTAGACCATCAGCACGAGCACCATGGGGATGCGCAGCTTTTGCAGCACCTGGTACTCAATGAGAGGCGATATTACCGCCGCCACAGAAATGCCCAGGACAATCATCGGCTTGCTCTTCACCCTGGCCACATGGAGAACCTCGTAGGCCGCCAATGCCGCGAAGGGGATAATGAGCAGGCCGATCATCGGCGTCATCAGGTTCCACAGCGCGATAATCGCCATGGCGGCAAGCATCAGCCCCGTGATAATACGTATTTTCATAAGCATGCGTCCTCTTATATAATTAAAATAAAAATATATAATATTTTTAAGATAAAACAAGCTAAGATAAATCAGGCCTCAATATCACCGAAGCGGCGCTGGCGCAGCGCGAAGTCCTCCAGCGCGCGGTCCAGATCGCGCTCCGTGAAATCGGGCCAGAGAATGTCGGAGAACCAGAGCTCCGCGTAGGCGCTCTGCCACAGCAGGAAGTTGGACAGCCGCAGCTCGCCGCTGGGGCGGATGATCAGGTCAGGCATGGGCTGGCCGGCGGTGTACAGGCCGTCCTCTATGTCCCGCTCCGAAATGTCTTCGGGCGCAAGCTGCCCTTTTTGGACCAGCGCGGCCAGCCTGCGCGCGGCGCGCAGAATCTCCTGCTGTCCGCCGTAATTGACGGCAATGCTGACCACGGTCTCTTCCCGGAAGGATGACTTTTCCTCCATGTCCCGCAGCAGGGCGAGGATATCATCCGGCACGGGGCCGCCCTCCTCCAGGTCGCCGATATAGCGGATGCGCCAGCGCTTTTCCTCGTTTTCGGCCTGCCTGCGCTCCCCCTCCCGCAGCTGCCGCCGGAAAAGCTCCATGATGGCGGACACCTCCTCCGGGCTGCGCCGCCAATTTTCGGTGGAAAAGGCATAGAACGTGAGATACGGCACGCCAAGATCGGCGGCGCATTCGCAGACCCGCTCAAAAGCGTCCACGCCGGCCTTATGCCCTTCGGTACGGGGCAGGCCGCGCCGCTTTGCCCAGCGGCCGTTGCCATCCATAATTATGCCTATGTGCTTTGGTAAAATGATATGATCCATCAAATTTTGTCCATCAGATTTTGTCCATCAAATTTTGGTCCATTTAGATTTTGGTCTATTAGATTTTGGTCCATTAGATTTCCATGATTTCTTTGTCCTTGCCCGCGGCGACGGAATCCACTTCCTTGACAAACCTGTCCGTGAGCTCCTGGAGCTCCTTCTCGTAGTCCTTCAAGTCGTCCTCCGTGATCTCGGAGGCCTTTTCCATTTTCTTGATTTTGTCCATCAGCTCCCGGCGGGTGTTGCGGATCGAGACCTTCGCCTCCTCGGCCTGCTTGCGGATATCCCTGGCGATGTTTTTGCGGTTTTCCTCCGTCAGCTGGGGAAAGATCAAGCGGATTACACGACCGTCGTTCTGGGGATTGATCCCGATTTCGGAGGCCTGGATCACCCGCTCAATGGCGTGCAGGGTCGAAACGTCCCAGGGCTGAATCGTGAGGATGCGGGCCTCGGCCACGGCCACGGCCGCCATCTGGTTGATGGGCGTGGGGGTGCCATAGTAGTCCACGCGGAGCTTGTCGAGCACCGCGGGATTCGCGCGCCCGGCCCGGATAGCGCCATACTCCGTTTTCAGCGCGGCGATGGTTTTTTCCATTTTGTCCTGCGCGCCTTGCATAATTTCGTCCATGGTAAGTCCTCCTTCAGATTGAAATATTTAGAACTTAAAATATTTAGAACTCGAATATTTAGAACTTAAAATATTTAAAATTAAAAAATTTTTGAAATATTAGAACTGAAATTCTATGAGTAATCCCTTACAACCCTCGTGCCAATGGCCTCGCCGCACAGGGCGCGCAAAATGTTTTCCGGCTCGCCCTCCAGGTTAAACACCAGCATGGGAATGCCGTGGTCCCGGCAAAGCGAGGCCGCCGTGGCGTCCATCACCTTCAGCTTCTTTTTGAGAATTTCGTCATGGCTCAGCGTGTCATATTTCACGGCGTCCGGATGCTTTTTGGGGTCTTTGTCATATACCCCGTCCACATTGGTGGCCTTGAGCACAATTTCGGCGTCGATTTCAGCCGCGCGCAGCGCCGCCGTGGAGTCCGTGGTAAAGAACGGATTCCCCGTACCTCCGCCGAAAATCACCACCTGTCCGGCCTCGAGGGCGGCGACAGCCTCCTTCCTGTTGACGCAGGAGGCGATCTGCGGCATCACCTGCGCGGTCTGCACCAGAACCCTGGCCCCCAGCTGTTCCAGGATATCGGCCAGGGCAAGGGCGTTCATGACCGTGGCGAGCATGCCCATCTGGTCGGCGCGCACCTTGTCCATGGCTCCGCCGCTGCGCCCGCGCCAAAAGTTTCCGCCGCCCACAACAACAGCCAGCTGCGCCCCCATCGCGGCGCATTCCGCGATCCGGGCGCAGATCGCTTCCGCGACATCGAAGTCAATGCCGGTGCCCTTTTCGCCGGCAAGCACCTCCCCGCTCAGCTTGAGCAGGGCGCGGCGATATACCAATTGACGAGCTTCCATTCTCCACTCTCCACTCTGTACGCTTTTATGCTCAGCCCAAAGCCTTCAGCTCGCAGCTCACCAGGTACACATTGCGGTTCACCTCGTCCCTGGTCATGGTGACCCGGAGCTTTCCGTTGCGCTTGACGGCGTCGTCCAGCGCGGCGTTGGCGTCGCTGTTGATGGTTCTGGCCTTTTGGTTGTTGACGACGAAATCCACCGCGGCGGTGAGCATGACGGAGGGCAGGCTCGCCTGCCACAGGGCGATCTGCGAGGCTTTATCCAAATCCCCGGCCGCTTCCCCGATCCGCTCCATCACATAGGGAGCATCCGTTTCGAAGCCCTCGACGTTCGCGCCCAGCGCCGCCGGAAACGCCGCCAGCGGGGTGAAATCGCTCAGGCCCGGCAAAATCGCCTTGCCGTCCAGCAGCGCCTTGACAGCCAGTGCGGTGTTCACGCCCCGGTCGGTGGCGTACCAGGCGGTGATCTTGTCCCCGGCATCCCGGGTCCAGGCCGCGGCCTGCGTCTCGCAGTACTCCACGGCGGATTCCCTGCCCTCTACCAGCGTGTCGCGGCCCATGTGGTATTTAAAGGGGATTCCCTCCTCGGCGCATTGAGCCTCCACGGCCTCCCGCAGGGCTTTTTGGCCCGGCTGCCGCTCCTGCCGGGGGCAGGTGAGAAAATAGAAGGTCTCCGCGCCCATCCTTCTGGATTCGGCCACCATGGCCCTGCCCAGCGCCGCGCCGTCGATATCCAGCACCAAATCGGCCGAGCGGACGAATACGGAGGGGGTCTCCTCGGGCAGGCAGACAGCCACCCGCACGCTGGGGTAATTGGCGTCCAGATACATGGCCACCTGGGCCGTTCCCTTGACGCCCTGGGCAAACACCACCCCGTGCAGCCCCTGAATCTGGGGGATTACCTGCTTTGCCAGCTCATAAAACGCCGTGCCGTCGTTCACATAGCGCTCGTCCAGCGGCTGAATGGAGATCGTGCCCGGCTCGTATTCCTTTGAAAGCGCCCTTGCCCGGGCAAGCTCCACCGGGGCAAAGTCCTCGTTTCCCGTAAAAATCAGGATCTTGCCCGGCGCGCTCTTTAATTTGGCCTCGCCACCGCAGGATGAAAACACCGCCGCCAGCAGCGCCAGCGCCGCGATGAGCGCGAACGCCCTTTGGATGCTCCGCATATCCTCGTTCCCCTTTCGAACAATTCATCATTCGCGTTATGTCATTCCGCCATCAGCCGACCGTCACTTCCCGGTGCAGCTCGCTGGAGCGGTAGATGGCATCCAGCAGCTTTGAGCCCGCGATGGCGTAGTCGATGTCGGATTGGTTCCTTTGCCGGGTGCGCACGCTGCGCACAAAGGCGTCGATTTCGGCTTTGTAAAAATCTTTCACGCTGTATTGGGGCTTGATTTCCAGCAGCGCGCCGCCCTTCGCGGTGTAGAAAACAAAATCCTTGCAGTATTGCAGGCGGATGCCGCCCTTGTCGCCCATAAAATCAATAAAGGTTTCCTCCACCCCGATGTTCTGGGCCCAGGCGCCGTTGAAGGAGATCACCGGCCCCTCGGTGCGGATGATGCCGGTGACGGAGTCGTCCACGTCATACACGCCGTCCAGCTTTTTGTCCCGGCTGGCCCACATTTCCAAAAAGGTGTAGTCCTCAATGGGGTTTCCCAGCTTGCAGAAGGCCTCGCCGCTGGCCGTGAGGGGTCTGGGCTCGCCGCAGCAGTACAGGATCAGGTCCAGGTAGTGCACGCCCCAGTCGATCAGCGCGCCGCCGCCCGAAATGGCCTTCGTGGTGAAGTCGCCGCCAATGCCCGGAATCGAACGGTGGGCACGGAAGCTGGCATAGACATGGAAGACCTCTCCCAATTCTCCCGCGGCGATCATGTCACGCACGCGGTTGACGCTGTCGCCGTAGCGGTTGACCAGGCCGATGCTGAGGATTTTGCCCGTTTCATGGGATACCCGCTGCATCTCAAGGGCCTCGCTGAGCACCCGCGCCGCCGGTTTTTCGCAGAGCACGTCCTTGCCCGCGCGCAGAAAGTCGATGGAGATGGCCGCGTGGCTGTCGTTGTGGGTGCACACGGAAACCGCCTCCAGCTCCGGGTCCTGTAAAAAGGCACGGTAATCCGCCACCGCCTTGCCGCAGCCGTATTCCTTCACGGCTTTTTCGGCCCGTTCAGGCAGGATATCGCAGAGATAGCGGAGCTCCACGTCCGGATTTTTGGCGTAAAACGGAATATGCACCGCGTTGGCTATGGTTCCGCAGCCGATCACCGCGACCCTGGTTTTGGGCATTGACCCACACACCTTTCATCAAGCTCTTCTTATTTTACCATTTTTATAATAAAAAGTAAAGAGCAAAATGAAAATGGGCAAAATGGTGTTTCTATGCGCAACCATATGTGAATTTCTTTCAACAATATAAGAAAAGAATTGACATTATTCGTCATGATATCTATAATACTGCCAAAGATAGAGTGCTGGATAAATTTTCCAGTTTTAAAGGGTTGATATTTTGAAGCGAAATAGGGGTATACTCTGCTTTTTTGTCACGCTGGCATTGCTCTCGCTGACGTATCTGTCCGCCGCGGCCATCGCGGTGGACGGCAATGTGGGCGACATCGAATGGATCGACTATCCCTTCGTAACACTGCTGGAGGACGGCAAAAACCATTACTGCGGTATTCAATTCGCCCGCCTGCGCCACGCGGCGGACGAGGAAAAGCGCCGGGTCATCTTCGGGCTGACGGGGCAGGCCAAGGGTGTGGATTATGAAACGGACCTGGGAATCTCGCTGCGCGTACAGGGGCGCGAGATCGCGCGTTACCGCCAATCCGGCGCCTCCTATGAGGAAGAAAACTACCACGCCTTCGGCGCCTACATTCTCATGGAGCCCGTCAGCGGCGGATATTTCAGCCTGGAGCTGGAGCTTGGCTGCAAGAACGAGGCCGCTTTCCGGGCCCTGGAGGAGCTGGTTGTGCAGCTGATCGACCCCTCCGGCGAGCCCTCGCAGGAGCTGTGCTATCCGGTCCGCGCGGCGGCTCCCGCCACAACGCAGACCACGCAGAAGACGACTGCCACAAAGCCGGCGACAGAATCCACAGCCAAAGAAAGCACAACCAGGCCGGCCACGTCCGCTGCGGCCACCACGGCCAAAGCCACCGCGGCTTCCAGCGCGCGCTACACCTACCCCAGCGAAAAAACGGCGTCGGCAAGTGATTCAGCCCCCGCGCAGGCGGGCAGCGCGCCTCCATCCATGTCTGCCCTGGGTTCCACGGCCACAGGCCCAGGCAC
>Ga0099364_10006060_pt1 | contig 17707 bp, 16 predicted proteins | sample TergutTh196P3_FD_73070 | JGI IMG/M metagenome (GOLD analysis project Ga0099364, IMG submission 73070) | Microcerotermes parvus P3 segment gut microbial communities from Pointe-Noire, Republic of the Congo - Th196 P3 | ecosystem: Host-associated > Arthropoda: Insects > Digestive system > Gut ...
GGACTGAACGTCAGAATGGAAGGTTGAAATATACTCAATCTTGTAACTCATACCCGTACTGCTTTCTTAATGGCGCAAAAATCTCTTCATGCGTGTAACGCTTTGCAATTGGGTCATTTGCAACAGTTTCCGATTCTTTTAGCTTAGCCCTGATCATCTGCTTGTGCTCGTATTCGCTGCTAACTAAAGCAAATGGCACTCGCTTTTCCCTCACTACGGCTTTCAGGCAAGCGTTAAGCAACATGGTCATGTTCAACCCGATATCCTCCAAGATGGCCTCCGCCTCTCGTTTGGTATCCTCATCTACTCGTATTGTTACAGTTTTGGTTGCCAATTGTATCAACCCCTTCCATGCACACTATTATACAGCAAATGCTTTACCCACGCAACAAAGAATTGGTTTAGAGGAGCTGTTGCTTAATGCTTAATGCAGACCAATCAACACTTGCATCAAACCACCTTCACGTTGTTTGAACCGTCTAAATTCATGCGCCAACGCGCCCGCTATGGACGGCGGGCGCGCTTTTCATTCTCTGCTTCTATTGCTCTTTTATGAAGAAAATGTTCTATACTGCGGTTACTGATAGAACAAATCCTCGCTAATTCTGCCTTTGTTGTATGAATAACCGACAAAAGCTCTGTCGTCTTTAGCAATTCCGATCAAGTAGTCGTCGCCGTTATCCAAAGAAACGGCAATCCAGAAAACAACCTGTGTGCCGACACTTCCGTCGCGATAGAACCGCGTGCCGACCATTGGCGTTTCGCTATCTACAATAGACATAGCTGCAATAGCGGCTTCATTATAAATGTTGTCGCCAGGGGGTGGGCTGTGTCTGGAGTCTAAATCCCCGGCTGGTTTTGTAAAGTCACTAAAATGAAGCAGCGATATTTGGCCTGTAACCGCGTCAAGAACGCACATATAGCTGTAGCTTTCATTGGAAATGTTGATTACCCAGTCCGCATCGCCATATCCATTTTGGTCGATACTGAACTCATATTCAGCATTTTTGATATAGCTTGATACATCGGTGCTGAAAACGCGCTCTATTTCAGAAAGTGCTATTCCAAACGCCGCTTCCTCGGAAATATCTTGCGGGCGCGGTGTTGGAACATCAGAAGGATGAACGAACGGGGCGGGTACTGCAAACAGTTTTCCAAGCGTTCCTGTTGCCGCGAGAGCAGCGGTGCTTAGCGCCATTGCCGTGATCACCACCGTTGCAACTGTGACAAACCGGCGCGGCCTGTACTTATAGATATTTTTCGTTTTCATAAAGAATTTCTTTCGATTTGAACGCCCAAGCTGGTGCGCGTCTGCAAGAATACCATCAAGCATACGCTTCTCAGAGGCCGCGTCCGGTTCTATTTTTTTCCAATACTCAATGCTTTTCCGGGATTCCATCAAAATCACCTCCAAGTGTTTTTCTAAGCGACTTTCTCGCTTCTGACATATAGTTCGTAATTGTGGATTGCGGCCTGCGAAGCATTTTTGCTATTTCTGCGCTTGTGTAGCCCTCGTAATAGTACAGCAAGATAACCGTTTTGTACTTTTCGGGCAAAGCGCAAACCGCATCAAAAACATCGTCCGTTTCTATGTTTCGGCTCTCTATGTTTGCATAGTCGTCAAAATTCTCAGTCTTGCGCCACCAGTGCTTCAGCGCGTTCTTGCACACATTGACCGCCGTTCGTATCAACCACGCTTTTTCATGTTCCTCGCTCTCGTAGACCACGCTTGACGTTATCATTTTCATAAAAGTGTCGTGAACGGCGTCCTCGGTATCGTGATTAGTTCTCATATAGGCGAAGCAGACGCGATAAATCGTTTTGACGTGCCGGTAATAGATGTCCGTAATCTCCTTGTCCGTACGCGACAAAGGTTTTGCCATTATGCTTTGCCCCCCTTCACTATTAATACAATTGAGTACACCGATTTGCCGGATAATAACTGAAACTTTACGGCTTTATGATATTATGATTTACTTGTGTTCAAAATATATGCAGAATAGCGAGCAAAATCAGATAAAAAAGCCGTACCCCGGTACGGCAAATAGTAGTTTTTCAATGCATCTTAAAAAGGGTTATAGAAATTTGCATAATATTGAAGTTCGCACCGTCCCCGCCCCGCATGGATGCGGGGCGATTATCTCAATCATTCCAGATTTTATGTCGCATAACTCTCTCATAGGCGCACCTCCAGCCTCTCTAGCGTTCTCGCTGCATGAATCATAACATGCACCGGGCGGCTATGCAACTTATGGTATTTTTCGTTTTTAACGCAAAATTATGCTGACAGCATAACAAATTTGTTTGCTGTTGCTTTATAATGAGAATCATTCCCCCGTCTCACCGCATACCCTGTCTCACGGCCTGAACATCTTCGATGAAAAAGGGCGGATGATTATTCCCTCACCATGAGGAGGCACTACCATGCAATGGGAAAACGTCTACATATTCATAAGCAGCACGTTCAACGACATGCACGCCGAGCGGGACTATCTTGTCAAAAGCGTATTTCCCATACTGTCGGAGTGGTGCGAGGCGAGAAAGCTGCGGCTCATCGATATCGACCTGCGCTGGGGCGTGACCGCCGCCGACTCCGAGGCGAAGAACACGGTGCGTGCCTGCCTGCGCAACATCGACGAGTGCCGCCCGTTCTTCCTTTGCTTCCTGGGCCAGCGGCGCGGGTGGGTTCCCGGGACCGGAGATATAGGCAAGGACACTTATGACCTGTTCCCAAAGCTGTCGGGAAAAAGCTACGCGGGTGACGCCTCCGTCACGGAGATGGAGATACTGCACGCGCTGATAGACCCTCTGCACAGCGGGATACTGCGCGGGACGAAGGACGACGCGCGCAGTGGTGATGCCGTGGAGCACGCTTTCTTTTTCCTGCGCGAGCCGGGATACCTAGACAGTATCCCCCACCCCGACCTACGGGCGATCTACACAAACGAGGCCGAACGCGACGTCACGACCGCGGACAATGAACTTGCCCGCTGGCGGGAAGGTGAGATTCCGAAAACCGGGAGGCCGCTACACTCTTACAGGGCCGAATGGCGGATGGATGAAAGCACGCCCGAGATAGCCCTGCCCCTGTTTGTACCGACGACAGCGCCAAAAGACAGCGATGCCTGGCGCAGCGCATATAAAAGCTGGAAAAAACGTTGGGCGGAAGCAGGGGTCTCGGTCGATGACAGCGGAGAAATAACCGGCGCGGAACTGGAAAAAGCGCTGGCATATAACAAAGCATTTACCGGCGGCAGGCTGAGCGGCTTTAATATAGATAGCCGCCCGCTGGCTGACGTTGTTATTGAGCAGATAAAAGAAGCCATCGGCAAACGTTTTCCCGGCCACATGATCATAGAGGATCACACGCCGCTGCAAAAGGAACTGGATCAGCAAGCTCAATTCCTGCGCATAGCAAGCGAAGGGTTCATAGAACGCGCAGGCGATTTTGATGCGCTTGGCGACTATCTGCAAAACGATGAAACCCGCCCCTTCGCCCTGACAGCGTTTGCAGGCATGGGCAAGACAAGCCTGCTGGCGCATTTCATCGAAACTTACGCGGCGCGGCAAGACGAAAGCCTGCAATTCCGCTTCATAGGCGGCAGCGACGACTCGGTCAGCGTGGAGCGGCTTGTGCGCTCCCTGCTCTCTGAGATGAAAGAAGCGGGGAAGATCAGTGCCGACATCCCCGCCAACTCCCAGGACATGATGAACAAACTGACTGACCTGCTTGCTGAGGCGGGGAAAAACGGCAGGACAATAATCATCATCGACGCGCTGAACCAGCTTGAGTCCGGCATGGGCGACTTGTACTGGATACCGTCTGCCCTGCCCGAAAACGTGAAACTGATCGTGAGTTTCAAGCTGGGGGAAGAAACAGCCGATGAATACTATCTCCGGCAGGAGGAATCCGGCGGGATGGTCATGCATGGCGTAAAGCCATTTGAGGACGCGGCGGACCGCAGGGCTTTGGTCGAAGCCTATCTCGAGCAGTATTTCAAGGAGCTGGACGAACCGCGCATACGGGATATGATAGGCGCCGACGGCGCGGACAATCCGCTGTTCCTGAAAGCCGCGCTGTCGGAACTGCGCGTTTTCGGCGTACACAACGACCTGTCCGAAGTAATAAAAAACCGCTTCGGGAACACACCGGTCATGGCGTTCGGCGCAATACTGGCAAGGATGGAAAGCGACCCCGCCTACACGAAGCTGACCCCCGCCGTTGCCCTGCCCCACGTGTTCGGCTGGATCGCCCACAGCAGATATGGGATGAGCGTCGATGAGCTGTCGGACTTGCTTATACGGGAGGGCTTATCTGAAAACAATGACGACGCCCATGACGCGATATACCTGATCCTGCGCCAGCTCCGCCCGTTTCTGGCAAGGCGCGACGGGCGCGTTGATTTCTTCTACGAGAGTTTCAAGATAGCGGCGTCAGAGCGGTACACGGGAGGCCATCCATACGCCCGCAAGCCGGAGGACTGGCACAAATCGCTGGCGGAGTATTTTGAGACGCTGCCGCTAGACAACCGCCACAGGCTGATGGAGCAGGCCTGGCAGTACGCTCATGCACAAATGAGTTTACCGCTTCAAAATCTATTGCTCAATTATCCTTATATGCAGGAACGCTTAAATGCGTTTGGAATAAACGAATTAATTGAAGATTATAATCTAGCTACGCACAATGAATTATTCACCTCAAATGAAATCGTTCATTCTTTATCTTTATTGCAAAACTGCTTGATTCTATCTATGGAAGAGATTAGTGTCGATTATGATAGATTACCCCGCGAATTGTTTGCCCGCATGGTGAGTATTGAAAATCAGACGATACAGCGATTTCTTGAAAATGTACGTTATTCCAAAAATACCCCGTGGTTCAGAGCTTTACATTCTTACATGGATGAACCCAGTACTATGCTCATGTTGCGAACAGGCCTCTATTCGGTTTTGTCGCCAAATGGAAATATCGCTGTAGCAAAAAGCAAAAGCGTTGAAAACACACTTGAAGTGTGGGACGTAAAGAACCGTCGGGTTATAAGACGCTTATATGACTTTTGCGGTCGTCCAATTCCACTGGCTCTTTCTCAGGATGGCTCATTATTGGTAGTAGAGCATTCCAAAAAGTATGTACATGGAGCTGGCTATTCTGATTTGCATATTGAGATATGGAATACAGAGAAAGGATGCCTACTTTTCACGCTTCCCGCGTTGACGGATAAGCCTATGATAACGGATAATTCGGCCCCCCTTGAAAAAGCCAGACGATACGTAGCAGCGACTGTTCCGCCTGGCCTTTGGATGAACGAAATCAGACACGATGTCAAAATCGCGAATGCTTTGATTTCTCCTGATGATAGATTTCTTGTGGTTGCTGCGGGGATGGAGCAAAACTATTTTGAAAATGATTTTCCTCGTGGTAGTCCTATTGACATGAAAGTTAATCGAATATCGGTTTGGGATTTGCGCACTGGTTTGCTTGTGAATCAATTCGGGAATCCCGATAATCCCATTATAGATATTTCCGTCAGCTCGGTAAATCTGCTAGCGGCGGTAACTTCTGCGGAATCAGAAACATATTTAGAAATATGGTCAATTAGTTCCGGTCAGTGTATTTTTCAGATAAAGCAAACTGGTTGCCATGCGGCCATTAGCGCAGATGGTGATATGGTTTCGATGAGTTCAAAAAGCGAAAAATCATTAATCGACATTGTAGATGTAAAAAGAAAAACAAATTTGTTTTCTCTTGGTCAACCATTGGTGATTGATGAAGCAATTACATATAAAGGACACAAAAACTTGGAAGCAAAATCAGTCATAGAATGGCTTGCGTTTTCAAAAAATGGTAAGCAACTTTACGCTTGTGTAAAAAATAGCATCCATGCGGAACACTGTACTTTAGCGGTTCAACGTATGATGCATATTTATGATGTGGAAATAAGAAAACAAATTGGTTGTGTTCGGCATATTGGCTCTAATCCTTCATCCGTTACGAGATTTATTAGTATGTCAGAGAGCAACTCCTCTATTGCACTGTATGACGGGATATATTCAACCGATATTTTGCAAAATGCTGCTGAAGAAATCAATATATGGGATGAATATGGCATCACAAAACAAATGAGGCGTCAGGATTTGCCACAAGAGCAAAGCATAACGCCCGAAATGAAGCTAATGGTTTGGTTAGAAACCAGTGTCGGAAATAAGTATTATACAGATGTTTGGGATTGGGAGCATGGATGTAGAGTCAAACGCATCACTATATCTAACAGCAAAAACATCAGATACTTGAGTAATACCCAAAAACGAATCATCAGCGGCAACAATGAGTTATTGGCATTTTTTGAGAGGGACGTTATTAATGCCGGCACAACGAATCAAAGCCCCTACGCTTATATTCACATATACGATATTCATAAAGGTACTAATGTAGCGAAAATAGATCGTTCCTCAAAAGATATTGTAAGTATTTGCTTTACGCCGGATGGCCAATTCCTGATGGTGCTAACGGGAAAAAACAAATTGGAGTTTTGGCGTATAAAAAAGCGCGAAGACACATACCTTGTTTCCAAATATAGAAAAAGAATAAGACTTAGTCGCCGTCCTAAACATATTGAATTGATTGAGAACGGCAAAATGGCTTTGGTCGCTTTATCTGGCGATTCTACTGTTGTGATTGATGTAAAAACATTTGCGAAAATTAGGCATTGTACCGATAATATGAAACACATAGGCAATGCAGTATCACCGGATGGCAGATTTACAGTGTATTTTTCTAAAAGCGGGCTTTATGAACCGAGTTATCTCGTTCTATATGATAGAAAAACGCAAAAAGAAATTTACAGGAGTGCCCCAGACGAGTTTGGCTATAAAAATACAGGTATTCAAACATGCCCCGAACATGGAATTATTATGCTAGAGACACACGTTATCCTAAAAGTTGAAAATCTTTTCTGAACACAGGTACGGTTTTCGTGGGTGAGACAGGGGATGCATTCAGGTGAGACAGGGGACGCAGCCTTGCCTCATCAGTGAGTTGAACTTTATAGATCATGCGTTGTAATCCTTTTGCATTTCGGCTACAACATCATCAAGATCGTGCAGACACCCTGCACAAACATCATTATATCCTTTCTGCAACTCAGCGTTTAACTCTGCCGCACTCATCGCGCCGATTGCCGGAGGTATTCGGGCCGGTAATTTCAAATCGAACGGAATACCTCTTTGCATGATGATTTGCCGCAGAAACAATCCAATTGCATTGGACATTGGGATTCCCAGCTGATTCAGAATTCGCTCTGCCTGATCTTTTATTTCCGGCTCAACACGAGCAAACACGTTTGATGTTCTTTGCACGTTAATCACTCCCGACAGTTTCACTTTGACCTGTTCCATATTATAAGCGATTGTCTTGCTATATGCAAGCATATTCGGGATTATCGAATTAGACGCGACAAACCGTCGTTACAGGTCAGACTTACCTGGAAAAGGTGGTATTTATGTGATCCGACAAGCGGAGCATGGATGCGGAGCGCGCGAATAGGCGCATGGAAGCGCCTTTGAGCGAAAAGGAGCGCATAAGTACCACCTTTTCCAAGCGATGCACCAAAAACTTACACTCCCTGTGACTTGTAACCATCATTTGAGTTTTTTATGCGATTGACTCGGACTAGACTTGACTGGCGGTTCTATGTAGTTTACAATATATTTAACACTTTTAATGGAGGCCGCTGCGGTGTCATCACGAGCAGATAAGTCTAAAACTGTGAAAAAAAACGATTCCATGAAGATTTACTCGACAGAAAAAGACCCGGTAACAAATCCGGATATCTGTGAGTTTTATATTGATTTTGGAACAAATTTGGTCATTCGTTGCCTCGGCGGCCACGTTCCCAAATATGCCGGAGTTCGTAAAGGGCAGTCGTCCGCACATTTTCCGATTGAAGCGTGCGCAAACTGTGAATTTTGTGAAAAATGCCGGAGCAAGAGGCAAACAAGCGACTATGTCGTGCGCATAAGTCTCAAGGCAATAATGGCCCTGTGCACGCACGAGAGTGCCGATGCGTTGTCTGTGAACAGCAAGGGGACGCCGTCCAGGGATAAAGGGCTCAGGGATCACAGACCAGTAGTCAGTGAACGCAGCTCAGATATCAAGGGTCACAGGTCAGGAGTCAGAGATAAAGGATCCGGGGTCAGTAATCAGACTAAGCGCAGAAGTATTTTTGCTTCGATGCCATGCAGGGCTGCTATCGCCGCTGTCGTTGTTTGCGTTCTGGTTGGCGCAATTACTCTCTTGACGGGCGTTTGGCGGATTTCAGACGATTTGCCTGAGGTTGAATCCGACATTATGACTGTGTCGGCTGTAACGCCGGGCATTAACTCTCCCGCGATTGAGCCGATTTCCCTTCCTGAGCAGGGAGACGGAGACCCTATGGAGTTGAATCATGAGCGCAACAACCCGGATACCGCTCCGGAGAGTCCTGAGCAGGGCGGCGAGTCCACAAACTTTTCTGATCCGGAAGCGGGCTACAGCGAAGAGGAGGAAACAGATCCCCCGGAAACATCCGAACCCGAAGATCCATTGGTCGCAGGCATAGCAGTCGGTGAAACGGCGGCGGATCCATCCGGCAGCGGGAGCGCAGGCAGCGCGGGCAGTACCGGCAGTGGAAGCACTGGAAGCACTGGAGTCTCAGGTAGCGGGAACGCCGGAAGCACAGGAAACGGAAACGTCGGAAACGGTGATGCCGGCAATTCCGGAACAAATCCTGCCGCCACAACGCCGCCGCAGAGCACAGGAAACGCTTCTGTCGCGCCCGATCAGCAGTTTCAAGCCGTTTATTCGTCTGACGGGGAGCCTCTACCATACCTCATCTACGTTTCAAAAGACAGCTTTACGATCGCCATACTGGGTTTGGACGATGATTTGGAGTACACGGTGCTATTGCAAACATACAGCACCGCCATCGGCCGCACAAGCGCACAGACGCGCGCTGGCACATTTTCAATTACGTCAAAGACTAGATGGATCGACTGGTCCGATGGCACGCATACGCCATATGGCACCGGACACTCAGGCGGTCTCTGGTTTCACGGTCCGATTTACAATCAAAAGGATCCTCACTCTTTGAGAACCGCTTCGTATAATGCCATAGGCACCAACGCCACAGCAGGATGCCTGCGGACCACAACAGCGAACTCGCTTTGGATATATAATAACATTCCGATAGGTACGCGGGTTATTATCGCCAACGATTCCAGATTCACCTCTGCCGTACCGGCGCGAATTGATGACGGACAAACCTTTGACCCCACCGATCCGGACGTTCACGCTGTTGACGACTTTGCAGACGAATGAAAATATGAGTTGCGTTCTCCCAATGCTGACCACTAAACACTGCGACCGCAGACCGCTCCGGAGGTGTGTACATGAAAAAAGCCATAGTTGCTGCTTTTATTGTTATGCTGATACTTGCTTTACCTGCGTGCGGATCAGAGGAATCCAGCCAACCGTCCTCTGATCCTGCGCAACCGGCTTCAGACAATGAATCAGGAAGCATATTAGGCAACGAAATTGTTCAAGAGATAGTTTTCCCCGATGAGCCTGAGGCAGACGAACCGGTTATGCTGGAGCGCGGCGAAGATGGCGTACTGATCGGGTCTATTGTTTTCACAAATCCGGTAATGCTTGTCGGCAACTTCAGAGATGGCGAAACTGAGGATAATGTCATTAATGTCCGCATGGGTCCAAGTACAGATTCACAGATTGCGGGGCAAATAAACTACAGGAAAGTCGTGGAAGCGACCGAGGTGGTCGAAGGCTGGTATCGCGTGACCGTCTTGAGCAATCTCGAGACCGGCATGACAACAGGGTTTATACGCAGCGACCTTCTCAAAGAGTATTCCGAAGAAGGCACGCATAACCGAACTCAGCTCGGGTCGAAGGTTTTTGATGAGCCTGTACTGCTAGTTGGCGCGCTTAGCTCCGTGAATGTGCGTAGCGGGCCCGGTACCGAGTTTCCTCAGGTGGCGACAATAGGCTTAGGGCAAGTTGCGCAATCTACCGAAGTAATCGATGGTTGGTATCAGGTCACCGTCTTTCCCGGCATGTTCACAGGATTTGCCGACAGCGAGCTTCTCGTGGAATACATGGAAACCAGACAGTTCTTCGCCGTTACCCGTGAAGATCGCATCGAGTGGCAGGGCGCAACCAGAGAAAGCACGCTAATTGACTTGAGGACTATACTCCCCGAACTCGAATATTATATTATACTTGCGACTCCCGATAATTTCACAGGCAGGACACTCTATGAACGGGACATCCCTATACTACAAAGGGGAACGGCTGAGAAACTCAAGACAGCGCAAGAGATATTTTCACAAGACGGCTTCACGATAAAGATATACGACGCCTACCGCCCCTCAAGCGTGTCCGGCATTATGTTTGACATAATCAGAGACTCGCAATATGTGGCGCCGGCGGGGTCGTCTATTCATAACCGGGCGGCTGCCGTGGACATGACGCTGGTGGATGCAGACGGGAACGAGCTTGAGATGCCGTCTCCGATGCACACTTTTGACAGGACTTCTCACAGGAATTCGTCCGAGATGAGCGATGAGGCCAGAAAGAATATGGACTACATGACCTCTGTTATGAGGCAGTGCGGTTTTACGACGGTGAGCACTGAGTGGTGGCATTTCAGCGATGCCGATGCCGGCAGGTATCCGCCGCTTGATTTTTCTTTCAGGGAGTTTGAAATTTATTCGATTGGAAATTAAACCGGAGAATTGTTATATGTACAAAATTAAAATCGGAGCTATTTGGGTTTGCGCACTGCTTTTTTTGCTGGCGGCTGCTGCTTGCGGCGCGGAGGATACGCGGAGCGGCCCTGTGGGGAGCGTCGAACCGGCATTGACAACTAGCGATCAAGCTGAAAATCCTGCCCCCCGCAACGGGGAGCATAGTCCCATTGCCGACGATGGTGAAACCGCAGTCGAAGCCTTTCCGGCGCAGCTGTCAATGGAGCATGATATGGGTATAATGGTAGGTCTGCAGTGGTTTCCCATTTGGCAGGATGCCGCAGAGCTGATAGAAGCTTTGGGCGACGACCATGAAGTACACTCGGCGCCAAGCTGTGTATTTGAAGGCTATGATAGAGAATTCGCTTATGATGGTTATTATGTATTCACAAACCCGGATGGCGACAGGGACTTATGGTACAGCGTGTATCTCATGAGTGATACGTACTCCACCGCCAGAGGCATTCGGGTCGGCAGCACATTAGATGAGATAATAGACGCGTATGGGGAACGTTACTTCTGGGAAGGCGAAAATATCCTGACTTACTCGATATCAGGCATCGAGGGGGATATCGCCAGCCCGTGCATACAGTTCACCTTTGATGACGGGATTGTGAGCGCGATTGAAATCTATTATCCGACAAACGTAACCTGACAGTAACTGCTCAGGAGCTACCCGTGAGAGTGGCTTTTTTAAGCGCTTCTCTATGGCAGGAGGCGTAGCCACTGCCCATATAACCCATTATTGGCTAGGAAGCTTCAAAAAGCCACTCTCACGGGTACCTCCTGAGCAGTTACACCTAACGGAGATATTGCATGGTTTTTTCCTCGACCATTTTCCTTTTTGTTTTTTTGCCGGGTGTCTGGATCGTGAACAGGTTCTTGCCTCGCGGCGTCAGCAATATTTTTCTATGCATGACAAGCCTTGTTTTTTATGCGTGGGGGGAGCCGGTATACGTAATTTTGCTTGTATTGCTGGTACTGGCAAACTACATGCTGACAAAGAATTTTGCCCGAGCACAGCATCGGAAAGCACGGCTTATCGTAGGTGTGATGGTCAATGTATCCGCGCTATTCGTTTTTAAGTATGCCGACTTCGCGATAGAAACGCTCAACTTTCTGCCCGGCGTTAACTTGCCCCTGCCGGGTATTTTGCTTCCTATTGGCGTTTCTTTTTTTATTTTTCAAGCCATGAGCTATCTAATAGACGTGTATCGAGGGGACTGCAATCCTCAGAAATCATATTTTAAGCTGCTGTTATACATTTCCTTTTTCCCGCAGCTCATCGCGGGCCCGATTATATACTACCATGATATAGAAAAGCAAATTGAGGAGCGGCGCATTACTTCGAAGCAGACTGCTCTTGGAATACGCCGTTTTATTATCGGTCTGTCAAAGAAGATTCTTATCGCGGATACGCTTGCAGTTGCGGTTGACGCTATATACTTAGCGGAGCATGGGTCTTTGACAATGCCAATCGCGTGGATCGGCGCTGCGTCCTATATTCTGCAGTTGTATTTTGATTTCAGCGGATACTCTGACATGGCGCTTGGGCTGGCTCGGATGTTCGGGTTTGAATTTAAGGAAAACTTTAATTATCCATACATCTCTAGCAGCGTTACGGAGTTTTGGCGCCGATGGCATATCAGCCTGAGCGGCTGGTTCAGGGATTATGTTTATATACCGCTGGGCGGCAATCGGAAAGGGGAACTGCGCACCGCTTTAAACAAGGTGACGGTATTCTTCCTGACCGGGTTATGGCATGGCGCACAGTGGACGTTTGTTGTCTGGGGGCTGGTTCATGGCGCTCTGTTGCTGTTTGAGCAGTATTGCAAACCGCACGGGCATCTTGGGAAAAAGACAAAATGGTTGGGAAACGTGTACACGCTGCTGATGGTGACGCTTGCTTTCGTCATCTTCCGCGCTGAAAATTTCGCGCAGGCGATAGCTTTCTTGGGGAACATGGTGGCCGGAGGTTCGGGGCTTGGCATTCAGGCGCGCCTCTTTACACCCATGTTTATAACCGCGTTTTGCGCGGGAATAATGGGCGCCATGCCATGGATACACACTGTAAAACACAAGATGGAAAACAGATTGGCGGAAAAGCTGCTTACACCCGCGAGTTACGTTGTTTCTATCGTGCTTCTGGTTCTTTGCATGCTGTCGCTTTCGGCAGATACGTATAATCCGTTCATCTATTTTCGGTTTTAAAATGGGCTTTTCCGATTTATTTGGGGTAGGTATGAAAAAGTTTGGCTATATTCTATACGGTGCTGTTTTCTTTGCGCTGATCTCTGCGCCTTTGGTATTTATGCCATGGGCCGGATATCAGCTTATGGAAAATCGCCCGCCCGCTCCTGTGCCCGGGATAATCAATGATGGCAGTCTAAACCTTGACCTGCCGGGTGAGGTGGAGGACTACTTCATGGATCGTTTTGCCGGCAGAGTTCAGATGGTTGACGCTTACAGCCGGGTGGTCGGCAGTCTGTTTGGCGTTTCGGCAAATGAAAAGGTTGTTATGGGACAGGACGGTTGGCTGTTCTTCCAAGAGACGGTGGGCGACTATGACGGAAGCGCAGCGCTCAGCGATGAGGAGATGGATTCCTTAATTCAATACCTACTTGAAATCAAGAGCGCAGCCGAAGAACGCGGACAGGTGTTTATTATCGCGATAGTCCCGAATAAAAACACAATTTATAGTGAACATATGCCGTCAAGATATATAAGAACAGACCGGGCGACTAACCTCGACCGGTTGATGGCGGTCGAAGGGCTCGACTGTATTGACCTGCGGGCAGCGCTGCTTACCTCGGATCAGAGTGTATATTACAAAACAGATACGCATTGGAACGGCTTGGGGGCACGGATTGCCGCACACGAGATTATGCTGGCTATAGAAGCTGGAACCGGGGTCAGGGCTGAGCTTGATTGGGATGATGGTTCTTATGAGGAAATTCTGATTACAGGCGATTTGGGGCGAATGCTGTATCCTGCAAATCCTCCAGAGGAAGCCGACCGCATTTTTGAGAATGCCATGCATAGATTTCGGACTGTCGGCAGGTTTCGGAGTTTTGACGATTTGCACATCACGACGGAATCGGACGGGGCTTTTCTGAGGGTGGCTATGTACCGGGATTCATTCGCCGATGCCCTTATCCCATATTTTTCCAATGCCTACAGCAATGTCTATTATACAAGGCAGACCCCGCCGCCCTTTGAGAGCGCCGCATTTTTGGAGGCTGACGTCATCGTGCTGCAGATAGTTGAACGACGCTTAGGTGAGATGTTATAATTGAAGGTAACTACTCAGAACCTTGTGCTCGGACGGCTATTCCTGTTCCCGCAATCGCTCACTGGCGCATCCATACGCCAATTCGCGAACACTCCACCGTCCTTGATTGCGTTTTGCGTGAACAGAAACAGCCATCCTCGCCGGTTCTGAGTAGTTACAATTGAAGTAGCTATTCAAGACATTGAAAGGAGAAAGAAGATGTTACATAAGATAGGGCTTGAAGAACATTACGCGATTCCTGAAACGCTTGAGGGCGCTATGGTGTATTTCAGGGATTATGTAGGCCAAACTGATATGCGCACCACTAGGATGCTGGACCTTTTAGACCTGAGACTGCAAGAGATGGATGCGCACGGCATGGACTTGATGATCCTGTCGCTCAACAGCCCGGCGATACAGGAAATCTATGAAGTCTCAAAGGCGGTAGAAGTCTCAAAGATAGCAAACGATCGGCTGGCCGACGCCATTGCGCAGAAGCAGAACCGTTTCAGAGGCTTTGCCGCAATTCCGCTGCAAGACCCCGATGAAGCTATAAAAGAGATGCATCGCGCCGTCGATGAACTTGGGTTCGTAGGCGTTTTTGTCAACGGCTACTCACAGATCGGCGACGCGGATACGTACAAATACCTCGACGACCCAATGTACCTCGGATTCTGGGCCGAGGTTGAGAAAATGGACATACCGTTTTACATGCACCCACGCGAACCCATGCCATGCAACGATGGTCAAACAGATGGACACTACTGGCTTAAGGGCGCTCCATGGACATTCGGCGTGGAAACCGCCACCCATACATTGAGGCTGATGTGCAGCGGGCTGTTCGATAAGCATCCTAAGCTCAAGATGATACTGGGGCATCTCGGTGAAGGCTTGCCCTTCCTTATCTGGCGCTGCGCCCATTGGCTGCAGAAGAGAAGCCGAGGTATGCCAGCGAAAAAGAGCATGGAAGATTATCTCAATGAAAACGTTTGGGTCACAACGAGCGGGCAGTTCCATACCCCGCCGCTGCTTTGTACCATATTGCAGATGGGTGCCGATCGCATACTTTTTTCGACGGATTATCCGTTTGAGGATGTCGGTGAAGCAAGCGCATGGTTCGACACATGCCCCATAAGCGAGGGCGACCGCTACAAGATTGGCAGGCAAAACGCAATTGATCTGTTTAGGCTTAGTGTGTAGCGGGGATATGCCATGTCAGTGAACGTATATGACCGTTTTCCAAATTGCCTCGTGGTCGGCGAGGGCGCCGTAAAAACCATCGGCGACCATATACGCAAGTTCGGGGAAATAAAAAGGGTAGCCGTTATTACCGACCAAGGATTGAAATCATTGCCCATCGTAACCGATTTGATAGATATTCTAAGAGCGCAGGGATTTGAGGTCTCACTGTTCGGCGATGTGCGTTCTTTGCCCACTGACCGCAATGTCCTCGAATTGGTGGAAAAAATGAAGGATTTCGGCGCCGAGGCCGTGGTGGCGATCGGCGGCGGCAGCGCCATGGATTGCGCCCGCGCTGCCAATGCCCTGTATTCCTATGGCGGCACTCTGGAAGAACATAACATTTCCCGGCAAAAATACAGTTATTCAAGGAATGTGCTAAAGCCCTGCTTCGCGGTTCCCACCACCGCCGGCACCGGTTGCGAAGTAGCCGCCGGCTGCGGCATTATCAAGACTGACCCTATTACCGGCGAGGGCGTGGATTTTTATATTGTCAGTGCAAAGCAAATGATCCCGGATGTATCTATCATAGATCCGCTCATGAGCATCAGCCTCAACCCCGCTACAACTGCCGCTACCGGCATGGATGCATTGACCCATGCCTATGAGTCAATGGTGTCTTTAAACGATTTCCCTTTAGCTGCCGGGCTGAGCTTGGAAGCGATCTACTTGGTGCTTCAAAATCTGCGCGCTGCGGTAACCGGAGGCGGCGACATCAGAGCAAGGGAAAACATGGCAATAGCTGCCACCACCGCAACCGTGTCCTTCCAGCTATGCAAGCTCGGGCTTGTGCATGCAATTTCCGAAGGGCTGAGCGCTTTTGCGCTGATACCGCACGGTGTTGCCAATGCGATTCTTCTGCCGCAGGTGATGGAGTTCAACGCCCCCTGTGTGCCGGACAAGATGGTTCGCGTTGCTGCGGCCATGGGCATCAACACATTTGAGCTTAGCGAGCAGCAGGCAGCAGCGCGGGCTGTGGAAGAGGTCAAATCCCTGATGCGGGATATCGAAATGCCTTTCACCTTTACTGAGTATCTCAATCAAAGAGAAAAAGAACAGCCGGAAATATTCCGGCCGATCAGTCGCAAAGCGGTGGATATGTCACTCAAATTAGCTATGGAGTCGAGTTTCATTCAAACAAATCCGCGCACAGCAGCGGTGGAGGATATCGAAGCAATGCTGGACAAGCAGTTTGCGGGTTATCGGTTTAGCGCCGACAACTGAAAGATGATTCTATCGTCTTGATATGCCGGAGGGATATAAACTTTTCAAAAACCAAACCGATAAATCCGGAGCATTTCGCCTTTGCCGTGGAGTGGTGGGGAAATCGCGAGGAAATATCAGTTGACGGATTTGATAAAGCAGTAGTAGGCAAGCTTTAACGATGACATTGACCGCATACTAGCGGAGATTGAGTGTGTATTGAGTGTATATTGGGGGGGTAGAGGTATGAGGCATATAGAGAAAATGAACGATGTCGTGAAGGATGAGTTCAATCGTTTTGTGTCGTTCATTTCCAAGATGGATGGTGTTTTGCGGATATATCTGTTCGGCTCTTACGCCGAAGGCAAGCAAACTGAAAACAGTGACATTGACTTGATGGTTGTGGTACGGGACGGCATAAATACGCTAGATTTTTTACAAGGCGTAAGCCTCGGTATTATGAATAGGCGCATATCTCTGGACGTTGTAGCTGATACTGTCAGTGATTTCGCGGAGCTATCGAAACCTGACAGAGTTACCTTGCAGCGAGAAGTAAAAAGCAAGGGGGTGTTAGTTTATGGTGAGTAAAGACTGTTTGGAGTGGCTGAGGTTTTCTAAGATGGATATTGATGTGGCGCATCAATTATTTTCACAGCAGCAAAACCCTCGACACAGACCGATTGAAGTCATTCTGTACCATTGCCAGCAGGGCGCGGAAAAAGCATTGAAAGCTTACATGGTAAGCAATGGATTTTTTCCACCAAAGATACATGAAATGCAAGAGTTGCGTATTGTCTGCAGTCAGTGGGACTCAAAATTTGGCAACGCACGTTTAATTGGGCATTGTGCATTCTTAGATCCTTTTGCGGTTATTATCAGGTATCCCAAACACAATTTGACGTTGGATTCCGCAATCGCCCAGCGCGGGCTTAACAGCGCAAAGCGGATATACGATTTCATGTGTGAAAGATTAGGCTTAGATAGCGTTTATTCTTAACGAGGAATGGAGCGCAGTTTTTTCAAATCGTTCATTGACAACGAACGATTCGGTCGAGTTTGATAATTCTATAAATCGTCCATTGATAATGGACGATTTAGGAGAAAGCAGCAATGAAGTAAATCATCAGTTGCTGACTGATGATTTGCCGGGAAATCGTCAGTCAGTAACTGACGATTTGTGAAAAGATGTATTCACAG